>Ga0206131_10007905_pt1 | contig 10560 bp, 8 predicted proteins | sample Helgoland_Spring_FD_148636 | JGI IMG/M metagenome (GOLD analysis project Ga0206131, IMG submission 148636) | Pelagic subsurface seawater microbial communities from Kabeltonne, Helgoland, North Sea - Helgoland_Spring_Bloom_20160517_1 | ecosystem: Environmental > Aquatic > Marine > Epipelagic ... | reverse complement strand
AGATTTTTTTTCATTTGAGTTTGGGTTTAGTTGATTAAATCTTTCAACCTCCATTCCATCTTTTCGTAATAAATTAAAACTAGTCACACTCCAAACTTCAGATTCTATTTTATAGTTTGATAGTATTTCTTTTGCTTTAATAGATTCTCTTAATATTGAACCAGAACCTAGTAGCCTTATTTTTGGTTTGTTTGAGCCCAGGATTTTATACATTCCTTTAATAATTCCCTCTTCTGAACCTTTGGGCATTGATGGGTGTTCATAATTTTCATTAGTTGTTGTGATGTAATAAAAATAATTCTCTTGATCAACATACATTTTCTGTATTCCATCTTTAATAATTACAGCGACTTCATAAGAGAATGCAGGATCATATGACAGACAGTTAGGAATTGTTGAGGATAGAATATGGCTATGTCCATCTTGGTGCTGTAATCCTTCTCCATTTAGTGTGGTTCTGCCTGAAGTTGCTCCAATTAAAAAGCCTTTAGCCTGCGCATCTCCAGCAGCCCATGCTAAGTCATGAATTCTTTGAAAACCAAACATTGAGTAGAATAGGTAAAAAGGTATCATTGGATAATCATAGTTAGAATAAGCTGTTGCTAAAGCAGACCATGCTGAGAAAGCACCTGCTTCTGTAATGCCTTCTTCAAGCATCACACCTTCTTTAGATTCCTTGTACCACATTACTTTATCTGCATCCTCAGGCTCATAATTTTGACCCGCAGATGAATATATTCCTACCTGTCTAAATAAAGCTTCCATACCAAATGTGCGAGCTTCGTCAGGCACTATTGGAACTATTCTTTTTCCAATTTCTTTATCCTTTAATAGATCAGTAAGAACTCTAACCGCTGCCATTGTGGTTGAAATTTTTCTTTCACCAGTCCCTTCATAAAGCTTACTGAAAGCTGAATCATTTGGAGATGATAAAACTTTTGAAGTGTTTCTTCTTCTAGGTATTGAACCGCCTAGGCCTTGGCGTGTTTTTTTTAAATACTGTATCTCAGGAGAATCTTCAGCAGGTCTTACATAGGGTATTGATTCAATCTCATCATCAGAAACTGGGATACTAAACTTATCTCTAAAGGATTTAATATTTTCCATTGAAAGCTTCTTAACTTGATGGGTTGTATTATCAGCTTCTCTTGAGCCAACTCCATAACCTTTCGTTGTAAGGGCTAAAATAACAGTGGGAGCACCTTTTGAATGAACTGCTTTATGGTATGCTGCATAAACCTTATATGGGTCGTGACCACCTCTATTTAACTTATATATATCCTCATCAGTTAAGTCATCAACAATTTCTAGAACACTTGGGTCTTTGGCAAAAAAGTTTTCTCTAGTATAAGCACCGCCTTTTGCTTTAAAATTTTGTAGCTCACCGTCAAGAACTGCATCCATTATGTCTTGTAACTTGCCTTCTTTATCTTTAGCCATAATAGGATCCCATTTTCGACCCCAAACAACTTTTATAACATTCCAGCCAGCACCTCTAAATGAACCCTCAAGTTCCTGAATAATTTTTCCATTTCCTCTAACAGGGCCATCAAGTCTTTGAAGATTACAGTTAATAACAAAAATTAAATTTTCTAACTCTTCTCTACCAGCAAGAGCAATTGCCCCTTTCGACTCTGGTTCATCCATTTCTCCATCGCCACAAAAAACCCATACTTTTCTATCATCCCTTGGGACAAGACCTCTAGCCGACATATATCTCATAATATGAGCCTGATATATTCCCATTATTGGCCCCAAACCCATTGAAACTGTAGGGAACTGCCAATATTCAGGCATTAGCCATGGATGTGGATAAGATGATAATCCTGGCTTTTTAACCTCACGTCTAAAATTATCTAAGTCTTCTTCATTAAGATAACCTTCTAAAAAACTTCTTGCATAAATTCCTGGAGAAGAATGACCCTGGTAGTATATTAAATCTTCAAGTTGACCTTCTGATCCTTTAAAAAAATAATTAAACCCAACATCGTATAAAGTTGCTGCTGATGAAAAAGTTGAGATGTGTCCACCTAGATCATCATCATTCATATTAGCTCTTAAAACTATAGCAAGAGCATTCCATCTAATAAGAGATCTTATTCTTCTTTCCATAAATAAATCGCCAGGCATAGAAGCTTCATCTTTTGCAGGAATAGAATTTCTAAAAGGAGTTGTTAAATTATAAGAAGGTATTGCCCCTTCTTCATTTAATTTCTTTGCTAATTTCGTCATTATAAAAGAGGCTCTTTCAATACCCTCTTCTTTTATAACGCTATTGATTGCTTCCAACCATTCATTTGTTTCAATTGGATCTAAGTCTTTTGACAAATCTAGTTACCTCTTAAAAATTATGTATCTCATTTTACTTTAGATGATGTTAAAAATATACATTAATCACATCATATGTTGAATATTGTAAATAAGTTACATATAGCTATAATGATTTAACATGATTTTAGATAACCTAGTAAATGGAGAGATTAAGCTCAGCAAGTCAGAGAAATGGATTGCTTTATCTGTTCTAAACAATCCTTCTAAAGTTATCAATCAGTCCATTACATCGCTTGCTAGTGATGCCGGGGTAAGTCTGCCAACTGTTAATAGGTTTTGTAAAAAACTCGGGTTTGAAGGTTATCCAGCTTTTAAAATACAAATTGCACAAGAAATAACAAATACCAATGAATTATTGGATAGATTCAAGGTAGACAAAGATACTCCTGAAGTTGTTAAAAGGGTTATGGCTGATATCCAATCTACAATTGTGAATGTTGGACAAAATTTAAATCCTAAAGCAATAGATAAAGCTACAGATTTTTTAGCTTCAGCACAAAGCATTACATTTTTTGGGCTGGGTGGGTCTGGTCCAGTTGCACTAGATGCTCAACATAAATTTTTTAGATTTGGTGTGCCTGTGGTAGCTCACACTGACTATATTAACCAAAGGATGATTGCATCGATGATGAAAGAAGGCGATCTGCTGGTACTTATATCTTTCACTGGCAGAACAACTGAAATTGTCGAAACTGCTAAAGTTGCAAAAAAGAATGGAGTTAAAACAATTGCTCTTACCTCTGAAAATTCACCTCTTGCAAAGCTATCAGATGTTGTTCTTCATATTCATACTCATCTTGAAAATAATCTTCATATTCCAATGACTTCAAGGCTTGCTCATTTAGCAATTATTGATATTTTATCTGCTACTGTTCAAGCAAGATTTGGAAAAAGATTTGATGATCGAAAGGACGAAGTAATTAAAAATATAGAAAAAACAAGAGTTTAATAAGTTTTTAATATCTCTATATCAACTAATTTTTGGTTAAATAAATAATATAAAGGTAGATTTTTATTTGTCTTAGCCTTTGTTAGCACATCAAGCTTTTTGGAATTAGAAACCAACAAAATTATATTTTTTGAATTTAAAATCATAGCTAGATTCATACTAATACGCTCATGCAGCGGACTACCTAATGGTTCGCTATAAATTATCTCAGGCTTAGAATTAATATTAAAATATTCTATATTTGTATTAATCATAGAAGGAAAGAGTGATGCAAAATGACCATCCTCCCCCATCCCTAATAGCATTAAGTCGAAGGGTTGTTTAATTTTATAAACCTCGGATGGGTCTGATTTCAAAGATATAAAAGAAGCATCAGAGGCTTTATTAACGAATAAATTTTCATTTAATAATTTTTCATTTGAATCAACATGGCTCTTATTCACAGACCTATCATCTACCAAGGTAACTTCTATATTGGCCCAGTCAAGGTTTGAGGCACTAAGATCATTAAATATAGGAACAGGACTCGAACCCCCACTTGCAATAAATGAAGCGGACCCTTTACTTTTTATAGCATTAGATAAAATAGAGTGTATGCGTGCTGAATTATTATTCATTTTTAGATTAGATTAAAAGAGTTTCTTATTCCTTCGATAACAAATTCAATTGCAAGAGCTCCGAGAAGTAAACCAAATATTTTTTGAACAACCGTAATAATAGTTGGTCCTAATTTTGAAGCTAGTTTTGATGATAGCCACATTGCAACTGTTGCTATAAAAATAACCACTAAAATAGGCAAATATGATATAGCTGCATCAGTAAAATTAGCATAAGATTCCTTCGACAACAAAAGACTGGTTGCCATTGCTCCAGGTCCAGCTATTAAGGGTATAGAAAGAGGAAAAATAGCAATAGATTTAATTGATTCATCATCAACCGCTGTATCAGCAGTATTTTGTCTTCTTACCTGCCTTTGTTCAAAGACCATTTGAAAAGCTATAACTATTAAAAATAAACCACCAATAATCCTAAAAGAATCCATACTGATGTTCATAACATCAAGAATTGCATTACCAAATAACCAAAATGAAGATAAGACCGCAAGAGATACTGCAGATGCCCTTAAATATATTGATCTGACTTGCTCTTTTGAAAGCCCAGTTGTTAAGCCAGCAAAAATTGGAACCAATGAAATTGGATCTATGGCAACAAACATTAATATTGTGCTTTCTAGAAAGGTATCAAACATTTTATATATTTATAATCTGAATGGCTTCAGAGTGTTCTTCGGAAAAAATACTAGAGACCATAATAAATTTCATTCCATCTCGACCATAATATTTTTTTAAAATTTTAGAAACATTTTCTAAAGTTTTTTCGTGATTGGATAGATTAGCTAGGTAAAAAGATACAGTAGAACCAACAAGAGTTAGCTGGCTTAAAGTTTTTTTATTACCAGTGAAAGTAAATATAGGTATGCCATTTGGCTTGGAGTTAGAAATATATTGCGCTGTTTTACCAGTCCTTGTTATAGCAATAATGCCATCAGCTTTGATGGACTCAGCTAAATTTTTAGCTGCTAGGCCAATGTGCTGCCAATCTGAATTTGGTGAGAAACTCTTTTCATATTCCAGTGTCTTAAACTTTTCAGTTTTTAAAGCAATAGATTTTAAAAATTTTACACAATCTATAGGGTACTTACCGACACTGGTTTCTCCAGAAAGCATTATTGCATCAGCACCTTCATATATAGCATTTGCGATATCTGTTACCTCAGCCCTAGTCGGAGTTGGATTCTCAATCATTGATTCAAGCAGATGAGTAGCAACTATTGATCGTCTACCCCATTTAGCACAAGCATGCATTATTCTTCTTTGGATATTAGGAAGATCCGTTAAACTCGTTTCAATACCTAGGTCTCCCCTTGCAACCATGACGCCCCATGAGGCTTTGCTTATTTGATGAATATTATCCAAACCTTCTTGATTTTCAATTTTTGCTATTATCTTTGCTTTAGATTTTTTTGAATCTAGTATTTTTTGAAGCTTTTCTAAATCCTCACTATCTCTAACAAATGATAAAGCTATAAAATCAACATTATTCTTCACTCCAAACTCTATATCATCAAGGTCTTTAGATGTTATTGATGGAAGATTAACTCTAACGCCAGGAAGATTTACATGCCTTTTAGAACCTAACTTTCCTCCATCAAGAACCTTGCAAAGCAATGTCTCCTCATCTTTAGATAGCACTTTAAAATTAATTAATCCATTATCAACAGATATTTTTGATCCCTCACTCACACTTTTAATTAAATCTTTGTAATTAATTTTTATTGAAGAAGTTTCTACATCAACCTGATCTCTAACAGTAAGAGTCACCTCATCACCAACCTTTAAATCCATTGTCAGTTCCGTATCACCGGTTCTGATTTCAGGACCTTGTGTATCTAAAAGAATTCCTATTTTTCCATAATTAAATTTAGAATCATTATTAATTTTGTGAATCTTATCTATTACAGCTTTAGCAGACTTATGTGTTGCATGAGACATATTAATCCTAACTACATTCATACCACTCTTATGTAAACGCCTAAGTGAACCAATATCCTGGGTGGCTGGTCCTATTGTGCAAATTATTTTAGTACGTGTGAAGTTCATAATTATGACATATTAATACATAAAGTCCTTCCAATGAAGAAGATCTAAACTTTATGCAATTTCTTTTAAAGATTCTTTTGAAAGGTTCTTGATATATAGGCTCATTTCAAGCATCCTTTTTGAAAATCCCCACTCATTATCGTACCAAGCTAAAATTTTAGTTTGATTGCCAATTTGATAAATATGATTAAGGTCAAATATTGATGATGAATCATTATGGTTAAAATCTGCACTTACTAAAGGTAAATCACATATAGATAATACGCCTTTCATACTTGAGCCTGCTGCAAGAACAATTGAGTCAATTAATTCTTGTGTAGAGAATTTTTTTTCTGTTTCAAAGGTCATATCTAACAAGGAAACATTAAGAACAGGAACTCTAGTTGCCATTCCATTAAGCTTACCTTCAAGTTCAGGAATAACCAACCCAATAGCCTTTGCTGCACCTGTTTTGGATGGGATGATAGATGCTGATGCAGCCCTTGCTCTGTATAAATCAGAATGAGCAACATCTAATAAACTCTGGTCGTTTGTACTAGCATGAACAGTATTGATTAAACCACTTTTTAGTACAAAGTTATCATTAATTACCTTAGCTAAAGGAGCAAGGCAGTTAGTCGTGCATGATGCATTTGAAATAATCTTATCATCATGTGAAAGAGTTTCATGATTAACTCCATACACCACAGTTTTATCTGGGTTTTGAGCAGGCGCTGATATAAGCACTTTTTTAGCTCCAGCATTTAAATGTTTCTGAGCACTAACTCTATCTGTAAAAATTCCAGTACACTCAAAAACAATATCTATATCTAAATCAGACCATGGAAGCTCCAATGGATCTCTTTGAGAAAAATATTTTATAGAAGATTCATCAACAATAATTTCATTAGCTTCAGCAGAAATATTATTTGCTATTTGACCATGAAGAGAATCAAATTTAAGTAAATGAGCATTAGACCCAATATTCCCAAGATCATTTATAGCAATAAGCTCCAAGTCACCACCCTGACCTACCAAATAATTATTAGCGATTAAGTGCCTAGCAATATTTTTTCCGATTCTACCAAAACCATTTATAGCAATTTTCATAAATCTAATATTAATAAAATGTAAATTATTTACATATATAAGTTAAAATATGCTGTATTGTATAATATTTTCATTATGTATTACATTCATTTGTTGTATAATTATTCTTTTTTTTATAATCACTTCCTTATATGGAGTTTTTCCTAGTCATAGAGCAAGGTTTGGATCTAATGCTTACAGGCATGATGACTGTATTCACTTTTCTTGGATTCCTAATTTTATTAATAAACCTTTCGTCTCTAACATTTAAAGATTCACCTAATATAAAATGCAATCAAGATAAGAGCCCAGAGACTTCGAATATTCCTGATAATCATATGCGCATAATCAATCAAATTAATAAGCGAGTTTAAAACATGAGTTCAAAAAAAATTGGAATTACTGACGTTGTACTTAGAGATGCCCATCAATCCTTACTTGCAACAAGATTAAGGTATGAGGACATGGAACAAGTACTTTATGATATGGATCAAGTTGGTTATTGGTCTGTTGAATCTTGGGGTGGTGCAATTTTTGATTCATGCATTAGATATTTAGGAGAGGACCCATGGGAGAGAATCAAAAAAATTAAATCTAATATGCCCAACACACCTCAGCAGATGCTCTTGAGAGGTCAGAATTTATTAGGCTACAAACACTATGCTGATGATGTAGTTTATAAATTTGTTGAAAAAGCGAAATTGAATGGTGTAGATGTTTTTAGAGTATTTGATGCACTGAATGATCCTAGAAATATGGAAACAGCACTAAAGGCTGTTATTGAGTTTGATGGACATGCGCAAGGAACAATATCATATACAACAAGTCCAGTTCATAATCTTCAAACATGGGTCGATCTTTCGCATCAACTTCAGGACTTTGGCTGCCATTCAATCGCGATTAAAGATATGGCCGGTCTTTTAGATCCCTATGTAGGATTTGAGTTAGTCTCAAAACTAAAAGAAGAAATTGATATCCCGCTTCATCTTCATAGCCATGCAACAACAGGAATGTCTACGACAACTGCAATTAAGTGCATAGAGGCTGGTTTAGATAATGTTGATACATCAATATCCTCTATGAGCATGACATATGGTCATTCTGCAACAGAGACGCTTGTAGGTATTCTTAAAGGGACACAATTTGATACAGATATTGAGCTAGATAATCTAGTTCCAATAGCTACGCATTTTAGAAAGATAAGAAAAAAATATGCTGAGTATGAGGGCTCACTTAGAGGGGTTGATGCTCGAATAATTTCGTCTCAAGTGCCTGGTGGTATGTTAACAAATCTTGAGAATCAATTAAAAGAACAAAATGCAATTGATAGATTTGATGAGGTTATTGATGAAATACCAAAAGTTAGATCTGATCTAGGATACATACCATTAGTAACTCCAACATCACAAATTGTTGGGACTCAAGCTGTTATAAATGTTCTTAGTGGTGAAAGATATAAAACAGTCACCAAAGAAACTGCTGCTCTTTTGAAAGGAGAATATGGAGCAACCCCTGCCCCGGTAGATGTCGACCTTCAAGAAAATGTCCTTGAGGGTGGTTTAGCAGTAACATGCAGACCTGCTGATCTTTTAGGTAATGATGAATTTAATCAAATAAAAGAATCTTTTAAAAAAATAACTCATGAAAAGAAAATTTCTATCAAAGAAACTGAAGAAAATATTCTGACCTATGCTCTCTTCCCAGAGGTTGGTATTAAATTTTTTGAAAATATAGATAATGCAGATTATTTTGAAAAGCCGCCATTGGAGTTTATTGCTAAAGAAGGTAATTTTTATAATGTATCTATAGATGGAAATGATTACATGGTGAAGTACTCTAAAGCTGACAAGCCTGAAATACTAAATCAAGGTCATACTACAAAAGACATTACTGATAGTCCTAATTATCAAAAAGAAAATGGTGAGATTATTAAAGCACCGCTTAGTGGAAATATATTCTCTATTATTAAAAGCAAAGGGGATGATGTTGAAGAAGATGATACTGTAATTGTTCTGGAGGCCATGAAAATGGAAACAACAATAAAAACTCCACATGCAGGAAATATTATTAATGTATTTGTTAGTAATGGCGACAAGGTCAATGTTGGCGATCCTTTGTTTGAGGTAGTGTGATAATGAGTTTTTTTGATTTTATAAGTACATTAGGGATTTTTAGCCTGACATTCAATCAATCGATAATGATTTTTGTTGGTCTTCTTTTACTCTACTTGGCTATAAACAAAAAATTTGAGCCACTGCTTCTTCTGCCTATTGGGTTTGGTGCCATCCTAACTAATATTCCAGAAATTGGTCTTGCGCTAAGCCCCATTGAAAAATTAATTTATCTCAATAATTCTGATCATATTGGAACAATACTTGAAAAATTTTTTAGCTTAAATCAAGATCTTGTGATCGCATTAAATGATGTCTCATATACCGATTTGATTGCTATAAATAATGAGGCTCAAAATCTTGGATACAAACCAGGTATTTTGTATACATTTTATGAAGTTTCAATTGGGACAGGAATTGCTCCTCTTTTAATATTTATGGGTGTTGGTGCTATGACAGATTTTGGTCCGCTTCTAGCAAACCCTAAAACACTTATCCTGGGTGCTGCAGCTCAGTTTGGTATTTTTGCCACAGTAATGGGTGCACTTACTTTGGATTATTTTGGGGTAATTGAATTTACCTTAAAACAGGCTGCCGCAACAGGTATTATTGGAGGGGCTGATGGTCCTACTGCTATATATGTTTCTTCTATATTGGCACCTGAGCTTCTTGGCGCTATAGCAGTTGCTGCTTATTCATACATGGCCCTTGTTCCTCTTATACAGCCACCAATAATGAAGGCTCTCACAACTGAGAAAGAAAGACAAATATCGATGGTTCAGTTAAGAGACGTTTCACAATCTGAAAAAATAGTGTTTCCTATAATGCTGTTGCTGCTTGTTGGTCTTTTGCTTCCGAGTGCAACACCTCTTCTAGGTATGTTATGTTTAGGAAACCTTATGAAGGAGTCACTTGTTGTTGATAGGCTTAGTGATGTCGCTCAGAATTCATTAATTAATATTGTTACTATTTTTCTAGGGCTTGCAGTAGGATCGAAGTTAGCTGCTGATAAATTTCTTACTCCTGAAACTCTAGGAATACTCATACTTGGTATGATTGCTTTTGCTATAGGGACTGCATCAGGAGTTATTGTTGCAAAAATTATGAACCTATTTAGCAAAGATCAAATAAACCCTCTTATTGGTGCCGCTGGCGTCTCAGCAGTTCCAATGGCTGCAAGAGTTGTTAATAAGGTAGGTTTAGAATACAACTCACAAAACCATCTACTTATGCATGCCATGGGTCCTAATATCGCTGGTGTTATTGGATCTGCTGTTGCTGCAGGTGTAATCATAAAGTTCCTAGGGTAGAAACTCCGGACGAAAAAAAACAGAGGCTAGCTCTGTCTTTTTAATTCGAGATCCTTAGGGGTCTAAAGTGAGATTATCCTTAGCTCCTTGATTTCTTTCTCTTGAAATCTTGGTGGGTTTATAAGCTCTTT
>Ga0206131_10007901_pt1 | contig 10563 bp, 10 predicted proteins | sample Helgoland_Spring_FD_148636 | JGI IMG/M metagenome (GOLD analysis project Ga0206131, IMG submission 148636) | Pelagic subsurface seawater microbial communities from Kabeltonne, Helgoland, North Sea - Helgoland_Spring_Bloom_20160517_1 | ecosystem: Environmental > Aquatic > Marine > Epipelagic ... | reverse complement strand
TATTTTCGGATATGATTCGCCAAGATAAGGTGCAGATTATCTCATGTACCGGGGCTAATTTGGAAGAAGACGTTATGAATTTAGTGGCGCACTCTCACTATGAGCGTGTCCCAAATTATCGTGATCTTACTCCAGAACAGGAGTGGGCATTACTCGAGCGTGGACTGAACCGCGTAACCGATACCTGCATTCCAGAAGAGGAGGCCTTTCGCAGACTTCAGGGACATATATTTGACATTTGGAAAGAAGCCGAGCAGCGCAATGAGCGTTATTTTCCGCATGAATTCATGTATAAATTGCTTCTTAGCGGGGTTTTAGAACCCTATTATGAAATTGACCTAAAGGATTCATGGATGTATGCCGCAGCGCAAAAAAACCTGCCTATGGTTGTGCCTGGCTGGGAAGACAGTACCCTGGGTAATATTTTTGCCAGTTACGTGCTCAAAGGAGAGCTCAAGGCCTCGACGATGAAATCAGGAATTGAGTACATGACCTTTTTGGCCGATTGGTATACGGCCAACTCAAGTAAGGGCATTGGCTTTTTCCAAATTGGAGGGGGGATTGCCGGTGATTTCCCAATTTGTGTGGTGCCTATGCTTTATCAAGATATGGAACGAACAGACACACCGTTTTGGAGTTATTTTTGTCAAATTAGTGATTCAACCACCAGCTATGGAAGTTATTCTGGGGCCGTGCCTAATGAAAAAATTACTTGGGGTAAATTGGATATCCATACGCCTAAATATATTATAGAAAGTGACGCCACCATTGTGGCCCCATTAATTTTTGCTTATTTATTAGACTATTAATTATGAGACGTGTCATCGTAGATTACAAGAAACTAAACAACGAAATACTTGACCTCTTGGTTGATAAATTCCCCTATGGTTACGAACAAGAGGACATTATTACTTTTAGAAATGCCCAAAATGAAGTCATTGAGGCCGTAGAGGTACGCACAGAGGACACCATTTATTTGGTCAAAGTCAGCAAGCGTCTGGCGGATACCATGGAAAGCTTTCAAGATGACGACAATGATTACGACGACGACGAAAAAGAGAGCACAGATACCCCTGAATTGTCCGATGAGGACGGTGAAGAGGAAGATTATTAAACGATAATTGATTTCTATATAAAGATCATGAATCCACAATTCCATTTGTCTTTGCCTTGTCGCCATTTGGAGGCGACACGTCGTTTTTTTACCGAAATTATTGGCGCCACGGTTGGGCGCCAATCAAATTTATGGTGCGATATTAATCTTTTTGGCCATCAAATTACCTATACTCAATGTGGGGCCTTTCGATTCGACTACCCTAATTATAGTTTTGAGAAAACTATTTTGCCCTCGTTTCATTTTGGCGTGGTGTTACAACCTGCAGCCTGGAATGAACTTCATGATCGTTTAGAAAGAGAAGAATTTTTGCACACTCTGGCCGCCGAGTTTTTAGCGGGTCGCGTGGGGGCACACCGCTCATTTTTTGTCAAAGATCCTAATGGATTTTTGATTGAGTTTAAGTGTTTTGATCAAGACGATGAGGTTTTTGCCCATTGATCCTTTTGGGCTTTAGAATTTTTGAGTTCCCAAAATAGATAGGCAAAAAGAAGCAGGTACTCTAGACTAAGCCAGAGCAATGACTCTTGGACTAGTTCTTCTCCGTAGGCTGTATAACTTAGAAATACGAGCATACTTCCCAACAAACCGATACGGCTTTGTGTCAGTATACTTAATACCAACACCGTGGTCCAATACCAGGGATGTACTGTGGTGGCGCAGAGCAGGTAAATTAAAACGGACCCCATCATCGCTTGGTAAATATTACTTTTTTGGGTCCAAACCCGATAACTTAAATAAAAAATACTGAGCGCGGTAATTAAGGAGAGTGCGGGTCCAATTTGGGCAATGAGATTATAACCCTTCCACTGAAATCCGATCCAGCGCAGCACGTAATAAATACTGGCATTAAATTCAAACTTTGTAAACCAAAGACCTGTGGTTGCTGTGTAATGGGCTATTGTTTCTGTGTTGAGCATGGGTAGAAATATAAGCGAGAGAGTCCCAATAACTCCCGTAATAAATAAGCGTATGGGTTTGATCGTTTGACTTTTTTTACATCTACCTGCGACGAATGCCCCGAGGACCGGGAGCAGCATCAAGGGGATTAGTTTAAGGCCAATTCCTATGCCCAACATGATGCCTGAAGGCAAATATTTTTTGCGCTCCAGCAGCAAAATACTGGCCAAAATACACACGGCCATAAGGCCCTCAAAGTGACCGTTACCCGTCAATTCAAGGATGATCAATGGGTTTAAGAAGTACCAATTGATGTATTTAGGATTCAATGAACGATTTAACAATAAGCGACGGCCCAAGAAAAATACGGCAAGGTCTGCCAGAATTATAATGATCCTTAAAACCGATATTTGCGCTATAATCCCACGAATACCGAGCCAATGAGGTAGGGCGAAGATCAATTGTTTTATCGGGGGGTAATTGCTGAAATTATTAGCGCTCAAAGACCCCATGGCACTTAACAACGCCCCGGAGTTTGGGAGCGTTATGCCCAGGAGTTCTTGCTGATTGATTATTGAATTTGGCGTATATAAATAGGGTGAAATTCCTTGAGCAAATAAGGCGCCGTCCCATAAAAATCGATAAACATCTTGTGAGAGACTAGGCCAAGAGAAAATCAGCAAAATCCTGAGGATTAGGCCGGCATATAAATCTTTCTTCCATGAATTTAAACCCTTATCTAGTGGGGCGCTCACCACACGCAACCAAGGCCAGCTCAATAACCATAATCCAGCGTAGGCGCTAAGCAGGATATTGGTTTGGCTTCGGCTTATATAATGCCCAATGAGGAAATAACCGACGCAAAGCAGCAGGAAAGTAAGCGCGAGTAAAGCGATATGGTTATGCCGCAGGGCCTTCATGGCCTGTTAGTTTAATCCTGCCACTCGGCAATAAACAAGTTGGTATCACGTGTTCCCCCATTATTTCTATTTGAGGAAAACACTAAATACTTGCCGTCATTACTAAAGACCGGAAAGGCGTCAAAGGTTTCACTATGCGTAATACGCGTTAGATTTTTTCCGTCGGTATCAATCATATAAAGATTGAAAGGAAATCCGCGCTCAGCCTCGAAATTACTGGAAAATAATATTTTGTCCCCGCTCGGGTGAAAAAATGGACTCCAGTTTGCATTGCCCAAACGCGTCAACTGCCGTAGGTCAGAGCCGTCGGCATTACAGATAAACAATTCCATTTCTGTAGGTTCCACGAGTCCGTCCGCCAATAAAGTCTTGTATTTTTCGATGGCTTCAGGTGTTTTTGGTCGTGAAGAACGGAAAATAATTTGGGTGCCATCGGGCGAGAAAAATGCGCCGCCATCATAACCCAGCTCATCGGTAATTTGCGTGACATTCGAGCCGTCAATATTCATGGTATACAATTCTAAATCCCCACTTCTCGTTGAGGTAAATACAATTTTGTCCCCCTTTGGCGAGACAGTGGCTTCAGCATCATAACCGGGTTCATTGGTGAGTTGCCCGGTAATATTGCCCTGTAGGTCTGCCACGAAAATATCGAAGCTATCGTAAACCGGCCAAACGTAATTACCGTTTTTTCTCAAGGGAACCTCAGGACAGGCCTCATTATCCAAATGTGTTGAAGCATAGACGAAATGAGTGTTGTCCGGTAAAAAATAACCACATGTGGTTCGTCCCTTTCCCGTTGAAATCATCGGAGGTTGATTGGCTGAAAATTCTTCATCGACATTCATGAGAAACATTTGATCGCAACCTACGCCCCAATCGGCATTGTTTGATTGAAAAAGAAGTTGCTGATCGTCAAAACGCCAATAGGCTTCAGCATTGTCGCCTCCAAAAGTGACTTGACGCAATGATTTAAAATGCGTCTCTTCCGGATAGATGAGCAGATTATCAGGCGCAGTATTTTGCGCCGTCTCTTCTTGGGGGTCTTGCTTCTGTTGTTTTTGACCACAGGCAGCAAAAATCAAAAGCAATAATACAAGGTGTAGGTTTCTCATTTTTGGACTATTTTTGTGCAAAAATAAAGATATGCGCACAATTACAGTCCTTTTTTCCTTATTGATTTTATCTTCTTGTGGGGCCCCTTCTGTGGCTCCCGTCGACCAGCTCAAAACAGATGTAGCCTATTTGGCGTCTGATGAATTAGAGGGTAGAGAGACGGGGACAAAAGGAGAGCAACTGGCTGCTGACTATTTGGCTCAGCGTTTTGCTGCCCTGGGACTTTCCCCAAAAGGAGTTGAGGATTACCGTCAAAAATTCAGTTATAAACCCAGTACGAATCCCCATGAGCAAACCAAAGTTGATGCGCCGAGCCAAGACCAGGGGATGCCTCAAGGAATTAACGTGATTGGTTACAAAGACAATGGTGCGGATAAGACGGTGATCATCGGAGCGCATTTCGATCATTTAGGATGGGGTGGTGAAGGGTCCCTTTATCGCGATAGCATTCCCAGTGTCCATAATGGAGCAGACGACAATGCTAGTGGTGTTGCTTTACTTTTGTATTTGGCAGAGCGGCTCAAGGACGAGAAAAATACCCAAAGTAATTATTTGTTTATTGGATTTTCTGGTGAAGAAAAAGGTCTGTTAGGATCAAATTACTTTGCAAAAAACCCAACCATAGATTTGGCCTCTGTAAACGTGATGATCAATATGGATATGGTGGGGCGTCTGAATGAAGAAAATACTTTGGCCGTCCACGGAGTAGGGACCTCGCCAAGATTCAAACAACTCCTTTTTGCCAACAATGATTTTGGGTTGAACATTGCAGAGCATGAAAGCGGTGTTGGCCCCTCAGACCATACTTCTTTTTATTTAATGGATTTACCGGTACTTCATTTTTTTACAGGGCAGCATGAAGATTATCACAAGCCCTCAGATGACGCGGATAAAATCAACTATCCAGGATTAGAAACCATAGGACAATATATCTATGCCTTAGTCACTGATCTCGACGATGACCCCAAGTTGAGTTTCCGCAAAACGAAAAATGAGAGCGAAGAAACGCCTCGCTTTAAAGTAGGATTGGGTGTTATTCCGGATTATCTATACACGGGAACGGGAATGCGCATCGATGGCGTGAGTGAAGACAAGCCGGCACAAAAAGCGGGGCTTCAAAAAGGAGATGTTGTGGTTCGTTTAGGAGACAGTACAGTGACCGATATGATGAGTTATATGCGCGCACTGTCTGTGTTCAAGCAAGGCGATTCAACACAGGCGACTATCGAGCGCGGCGCCGAGTCTCTTGAGTTTCGGATCGATTTTTAAGGCCATCAATAGCGTCGACTGTAGGACAATGAAACGTAGAGGTGGGGTTCAGCGCTGCGATTGCGGGCTGATTCGTAATGATATTTGAGGAAGACGTCATTTCGTTTGTAGCGCCAAAAAAAGCCGACATTAAAAAAATACATCATTCGATAAGGGGTAACCGTATAGACTGAGTTGTCACCAAGCCAATTGCCTTGTAACATGGCGTCGTGTAGCACGTAACGATATCCAAAGCGGGTGGAAAAGAACAGTTCTGTTTCGCGTCCCAGTAATTGGCCATACGCCATACTCTTTTGAAGAGAAGATCGGCGTCCAAAATAAAATACGGCATCTTGCTCGACATAAGCGTCTTTGGTGCCCAGTGCTGCCTTTGGATTTAAGGAAAAGTAAACGGCAAAAGGCTTGGGATTCCATTGCCATTCACGGACATATTCGTAATAGGCATTGAGATGAAAACTATTATCTACTTGAGAAAGCCATGTGGCAATTTTAGAATCTACCGTTGCCGAATTGTGAAAGGCGCTTTGAACAGTCTCTGAACCAGACCATGGGCCCGCAATACCAAAAACAAAATTATAACGATTCAAATGTGCTCTGCGGGTAACGGTCAGTCCATTATTAAGACCAATAAAGCCAGCATAGGGGCGGTCTAAGAATTTTATTTTGTCGGTCAAAAGGTCTGTAGGGGTATAAATTTCCTGATACAGGACTAAGCTGTATTGACGGGTTTGTCTTTGCTCCAGTTGCTTCGGGGAAAGAGGGAGCCATCGGTGCAATCCTAAAAAACTTCCGGTAGAGTAGTAGCGATCAGTGAAATGTAAAAAATCATTGTCTTGACGCAGTTCAAATTGATCAAAATAATCAGGGGACCACAAGGTGCTTTCTAATGAATCAATGCGTTGTGTTTGGGATTCCAGATGTTGTTCTTTCGACGCGATTAAGGTTTGCGCGTTCAGACTTGAACTGACGATCAAAAACAGCAACGCTATGTAATGAAAGATTTTGATCATGCCCCGTTCAATGCTTAAACCTGTCAAAAATACTTTTTATTAAAAGATAACCGAAACCCAAGATACAGAGTATATGAAATGGGGCTAAACCATAATCACCAGTCGTACCCATTTTTGTGGCCAGAAATAAGCCAAAAAGCGCATAAAGCATCAGAAATAGTTCCAAAACAATAGGGGCTATTGCCCCCCCCGCGGAATAATTTGCCCGAGTCTTGACCCGATCGCCCCGCTTTGCGTTAACCGTATTGACTTTTGGCGTGCGTACAAATGGAGTGATTACCCCAAGGTGTCCTTGAATAACAGCAATGGCGTTGTTTGCTGAAAGGCCAATGGCGAGGGTGAAAAAGACAATGAAATCAAAAAAGGCCTGCGCCCAAGATAGGTTGCGCTGTGTATTAAACATTTTATAGGCTCCGGTATAGGACCAGAGGAACAGTAGTGTGGTTAGGCCAAAAGATTGGAATAAATAAAAAATCCAGGACCATTGTGGATGACTGTTTTTAATCCATAATAGGGGTAAACTCAGGACAATAAGGATCAGAACCAAAAAAAATATCGAGCTGCTAAACAAATGGGCCGTGCCAAAAACTTTTTCTTTAAGGCTCAGGTCTTTTTTAGCCCATAAGCGACGCCAAAGTTGCCTGAAATTTTGTGCCCCACCTTTATTCCATCTGAATTGTTGACTTCGTGCAGCTTGAACGCTCTGGGGTAATTGTGCCGGCGTAATAATGTCTGGGCGATACAGGATCCGCCATCCTTTGAGTTGGGCGCGATAGCTCAGATCAAGGTCTTCGGTTAGCGTCGTACCGGACCAATTTCCAGCCTCTTCAATACAGGATTTGCGCCAGATTCCGGCAGTCCCATTAAAATTCATGAATACGCCATGGGCTTGTCGTCCGATTTGCTCAAGACCAAAGTGTAAATCCAGGGCAAAGGCCTGAACCCGTGTCAAAATTGAATGCGCTCGGTTGAGGTGTCCCCAGCGGGTTTGCACCACGCCAATTTTTGGATCCTTGAAGTAGGGCATACTGCGCAAGAGCCAATCGCTTTGCGGCAGAAAATCCGCGTCAAAAATGGCGATAAACTCACCCGTAGCCGCCGCTAAACCCTCTTTGAGGGCGCCTGCTTTAAATCCAGTTCTATGTCTTCGGTGTAGGTGTCTGATTGGGATTCCTTTTGCATTGAGCTTAGAAACGAGCGCGCCCACCATGGCGGTCGTCTGGTCTGTTGAATCATCGAGCACCTGAATTTCGAGACGATCCATTGGATATTGTATTGCCGCCACTTGTCTTATGAGCGCTTGGATCACATTTTGCTCATTGTAAATGGGCAGTTGAATCGTTACTCTAGGTAAGTCGTCTTTTAGACTCAGGGGGGGCAATTGGTTTTTTGTGAATAGGTTTCTCGCCCCTTTAAATTTGTGAAAAAGTAGGACCTGCGTTACGGCAAAGAGCAATACGATGAACAGGCAAAGAGCATAAATAAGGACGGTGAGAAACTCCAAGATCATTTGAAAACGGCGTGTTTGGCAATCCAGCCAATAATTTTCACTCCGGCAAAGATAACACCTTTTAAAGTCCCTGAAACTTTTGATACCCCGATGCGATTTCTGTAGGGTACCGGAATTTCTATATAATTGAGATTCATATTCAGGGCCTTGAGTTGCATTTCGATCGTCCAGCCATAAGTCATGTCGGACATATTCATCGCCATGAGTTGTTCATAGCCAATGGCGCGAAAGGGCCCTAGGTCGGTGTAACGCGCGCCAAATAAATGACGCATAAGCCAAGTGGCCAGCCAATTGCCAAAGCGTTGAGGTGGGGTCATCGCTCCAGCTTCCATCAATTTAGAGTCTCTTGCACCGATGACAAGATCCATATTTTTTTCTTCAATCGGGGCGACCAAAGCATCGAGGTATTCAGGATAGTCGCTGTAGTCGCCGTCAAGAAATACAATGATCTCCGGCGTTTGTTCAGGGTGTTTCAGCGCTCTTGATTTGATGTGTTTCAGGGCACGCATACAAGCATATCCATATCCTCGACGAGATTCATTGAGGACCAAAGCACCATGTTTTTTGGCTACGGCTGCGGTGTTGTCCGAAGAGCCGTTGTCGACAACAATGACTTCTGTAGCTGATTTTGGGAGGTCATCCAGCACATGTCCGATGGCCCCAGCTTCATTGATAGCAGGAATAATTACCGTGATTTTTGCCCTCAAAATAGTCTCTATTTGCCCTCTAGTTCGATTTGCTGCTGAGGCACAATATAGGTGTCAAAATACCAAGAGGAAAATTCTTCTAGCCCGATAAACAATAGAATTCCAAGAATAATAATCAAAGCCCCTACAAGCAGTAAATTCAGTTTTTTGCGCTTAGGATCGATAGAGCATTGATCTTGAGTTGTTTTGTATTTGTAGATCCCATAGGCGCCAATGAGGACAGCAACCACGCGAAGCAAGATCGCGCCAGTACCCAATGAGCCGTCTTCTTGGTAAAAAAAGTCTGCAAAAGAAATGGCGACAACACCGCCCATAAGCCCAAGCATAAATAAAACGGCAGGGGCGACACAACACAAGATCCCTGCCAAAGCAGACATGAGTCCATATTTGAGCGTCCATTTAAAAATACTGGGTGTTTTCATAAAGTGAATCTAAGCCACTAATTTACTCATTTTTTGGGGTATTGGGCCACACATTTCTTTGGTAGTAGGCCCACAGTTGTGCGGGGCTATGTCCACGTCGGTAATTGACTTGGATCACCCAAAAGTGCCATTGTAATTGCCAAAGCCCACGAGATTTATATTTGCGGGCTGAACTGATCACTTTTTGGGGCAAGACGCAAAAGCGGGTCTGGGCATATAAACGGTCAATTAAATTTAAGTCTTCACAGATAATGTAGTCTTCTGAATAGCCCCCGATTTGGTCGAAAAGCGTTTTACGCACAAAAAGACTTTGGTCCCCGCCGCGACAGAATTTCCAATTAAAGCGGGTACCCCAGCCAGCTATTTTCAGCCACCAATGCGGCAGGTCAAATGCCATGCGAAAACAACCTGCTTGGCCGTCTTTGTGCTCCTGATTTATAATGTGTTGATCGTAGTTTTCTGGGGGCAGCGTGTCTGCGTGAATAAAATAGAGGAGCTTAGCGCGGGCGTGTGACGCACCCAAATTCATTTGGCGGGCTCGGCCAGCGGGGCCTTGAAGCAGCGTGACATTTTTCTGAGCGTTCTTTTTCTGCCAATGCTTCACCGAGTTTTGGGTTTGGTCTGAACTGCCCCCATCGACGATGATAACCTCTATGTGTTGGGGATAAACGGCACGCTGAAATAGTGTTTCAATGGTCTGTAGAATATGGTTCGCCTCATTTAAGGTCGGGACGACTACAGAGAGATTAAGTGGGTTGCCTTGATTCACCGAGATTAATTATTTAGCGACCAATCATAGGACAAATAACTGATGGCTACATTTGGGGCAAAGTTGTGCTTGGTGTATTGATTGATCAGTTGAATCAAGTCTTCAGTTGGGCCAAAATCACGCTTAAACCACAGAAAAATACGCGAGAGATTCAGGCGTTTTTCGGTGTAATTATTTTTTGTTGAATCGTTAAAAAAGACCGATGCAGCGCGATTGAGTTGTCGGTCAATTTGATCCCCCCGGTAGGCTTCATTAGACAGAATAGGACATGATTTTGAGGCGCAATTAATGGCGAAATGAATACGCGGTTCTTCAAACTTTCTCAAAATTTCGTGTTCTATGTCATCCAAAGTCAAGGCGTTATTTTTGCTTTTGAGCACCGTCTGCTTCCATGGTCGACTCAGGTCTTTAATGCTGCTTAAAGGCAGGTTATCGCAAATAAGTTTAACCGTGCAGGCGTTATAGGCATTAATCCAAAAGGCCAATTGCTCCTCTTTTGAACGAATGTTAATTCCTTCAGCCTCTTTTGACAGTGCGCTGATATATCGGTTAAGGTCGCTGATATCACCTTGAAAGCTTGAGTAATCCACATGGCCTTGATCACTGACATGACGTTTTAAAAGATGATCCCATAATTGATGATCGATTCCTTCTTGTCCCAATTTTATTTGCCCCGCGCTGGCCTGCGCGCTTGTCTGTGCGCTTGTCTGCGTTCTGATCTGCGCGCTTGTTTGTGCGCTGTTCTGCGTCCTGTTCTGCGCGCTTGTCTGGAGGTTGGTCTGGGCGTTGAGACCAAAGCCTATGAGTAAAATGAGCCAAAAATATT
>Ga0206131_10007895_pt1 | contig 10569 bp, 10 predicted proteins | sample Helgoland_Spring_FD_148636 | JGI IMG/M metagenome (GOLD analysis project Ga0206131, IMG submission 148636) | Pelagic subsurface seawater microbial communities from Kabeltonne, Helgoland, North Sea - Helgoland_Spring_Bloom_20160517_1 | ecosystem: Environmental > Aquatic > Marine > Epipelagic ... | reverse complement strand
TCTGTCTGGAGGCCGGGAAATTGACGCTTCCAAAGGCTTAAGCGCCTAATCTCACCGCTACAGACCCGTTCTCACCAACGCGACAACGCATATCGACGAATGCGCCGATCATAACGCTCGGTTGATACGGGTGTCCAGCTGGGGGCGTCGACACCGGACGAGAACACGATCCGCCTATTCCGCAATAAATTGACCGAGACCGGAACGCTGAAGCAGGTGATGAAGGCGTTTGACTAGCAATTGAAGAAGAAGGGCTACATCCCCCCTCTCAGCGACTGGACTCAATCGCTTGTCGGGCAACGAATGTCGGGCCAGATCGTAGACGCCTCATTTTTTCCAGTGCCAAAGCAGCGGAACACGAGGATGAGAAGACGGCGATTAAGGCGGGCAAGTCCGCCGATGAGATATGGACGGCCAAACCGAGCAAGGCCGCCCAGAAGGACACGAACGCCCGCTGGACATTGAAGGATGGCGGCAAGGTGCGTTACCGCCCCGACGGAACGGCGCTGCCAATGATCGCGATCCCGACATTCGGCTACAAATCGCACATCGTCATCGACCGCCGCTATGGCTTCATCCGCAAAAGTGCGGCGACGTCGGCCGCCCACAGTGATGGCCGGATGCTGCCCAAGATCGTCACGACGGACAATACGAGCAGCAATGTGTGGGCGGACAGCGCCTACCGCTCCAAGGCGAATGAGGCGTGGTTGTCGTCCAAGGTGCTGCGCAGCCAAATCCATCGCCGCAAACCTAAAGGCAGGCCGATGTCAGTGGCCACATCATGGGCCAACGGCAAGAAATCGAGCATCCGCGCTCGGGTTGAACATGTCTTCGCCCACCAAAAGAAGCGGTACGGGCTGTTCAGCCGTACGATTGGCTTAGTACGAACATCGCCTACAATATGGACCGGCTCGTCTTCTATTAACGCCGAGCCGCCACAGGATGAGCCCACCTGGATGACCAGAAATGCGGGCTGGCAAGAGAAATGGTCGCTTAAACCGCCGGAGCAACGCTCCGGCGGCTGCATCTCGCCCAACTCCCCGGCTGCGACGTGAAAGCGCGATGTTTGATGCGGGTCTTCAGCTGCGCGCACCTGCTGCTGCGATGGGACCAAAAAGCCCCTATATTTTAAGCGTTATCTATCCAATAGTGCAAAAACAATTATAAATATAATTTTCAAAAAATTGATCTAGTGGCAGAACCCTCGGGTAATTTAAACGAACTTTACAATCCTGTGTTCATGTCCAATTTAAGCGTGTCCGCTATTCCAAATATTAACTCCATTTCACTTAAAAGACTTTTTGCATCATCAATAAAGTCCTCACGCTCTGTAATGGGTCCGGGTTCAAATATCGAACCGCTTATGGGTATTAACATCAAAAATGATTTATTGTAAAAACTACACTGTATGTCCCCAGATTTAAATGTTTCTCTTACTTTCAAAAGGCGCTCCATAAATGTAGGTGTTAAAAGATAACGTGATTCCACCTGATCTTCAGAGTAAACCTCAAAAACCCTTTCAAACTCTGGGTCTTCTAATCTAACGGTGTTCATGCTTCCGACCGAATCTCGAAACCAGTTTCCGATAGACCCCTTATCAGTTTTTATAACTGTTTTTTTCTCAAACTTTTTCTTAACTTCGAGTTTGATAATTAAACCCGAAAAAATGGTGCGGTAACCACGTCTCCTGCGCCTCTGTAAATCTGCTTCAAAAAGCTGGATTGCAACGGAATTATAATTACCAGATATGTGATCCTCGCATTCGAACCTTGAATGACTGGGAATTATACTAAAATCCTCGAAGCTCTTTAATATCTTGTCAAATTCAGGATTGGTAGAGGAAAATACAAAATCCCCCAAAAACTCTAATATCCGAGGGAATACATTATCTTTAATGACTTAGTATACTGATTTATTGACTTCAGAGCATAGGCATAAAGACAACCTATACCCAATAGATTTGCATAAAATAATATTTCACCTATGTCTGGATCAAATTCTGCAATATCCCAGCAGAAAAAACTAAGTATTGGTAGCATAATCATTACCGGCAATAAAATCCGAATCTTATTTTTAGCTTGCGATAACGCTTTTAACCTATCTATTTCATAGGCCCTAACAAGGGGCAGAAGTCGCTGTCGATAATGTTCTCCGAAACCTTTTTGAAAGGAATTGTCCTCAACGAATGGTTCGAATTCGCCTAAGTTTTTAGATAATTCACTTGTTAGAATTTTAAATAATAGGGACATTACTTAAGATAATCTGAGGCGTTAACCGGTTGGAGTGCAGCATCATCAGCCTCGAAAAACGGCATAGTCTTTGAATTGGCAATCCCGGCAAGGAATGTGCCTGGAAAAATTTCAATCGAATTATTAAGTTCAGCCACACTCGAATTGTAAAAACGGCGAGCAGCTGCTATCTGGGCCTCCACTTCATTATAAGTCTGCTGTGCTGTAACCATCGCAGTATCTGATTTGAGGTCAGGGTAAGCCTCCATAGAGATCATCAATTTTCCCATTTGTGAGCCGAGCGCAGCTGAAGTGCTAAGATGTTGCGCTACAGACTCTGGATTTAATTGATCATAACCCTCGGTTGCTTTTGCTCTCAGAGCTGTCACTTCTCTAATGAGAGAATTTTCATGCTCCATGAATTTTTTTGCAATAGCTAAAATGTTAGGTACTAACTCTGAGCGCTTGGTTAATTGTACGTCAATGCCAGATAAAGCAGATTGGGCTGCGTTTCGCCGGCTGATTATTTTAGCATACCAAATATAGAGAAAAAGGCTGAGCACGCCTATAATTGTCAAACCAATTTCCATAATGTTACCTCAACACGCCTACGTTTCTGCGCACTCTAATGCCTGATATAACGTTCGATAATGGTTTACAAGTGTTTTGTGAGTCGGGACTTTCCATTTGGCTACACGAGGTGAAGCTTGCCGCGCCCAACGGCAGGGATCAAGCTGGAAATCTAGGGTAACTGCTGACAGGGCGGCCTAGCCAAAGCCTTAATGCAGGCTGGCAGGCATAGAGGACCGGCAGCAGTTGAGTTCGCCGCCTCCCGGCCACATCTCTCCTGTCATTACTGCAGGCGGATGGTGTGACACGCGCCCTGGTCATGCAGTCAACGCCGCAGCCGGCAGCCCGTGCAGGCCATTGATTAGGCCGAGGACGCCGGCGAACACCTCTGGCGACAGCGTCGCTTCCGCCATCTGGAAGACGGCATAGCGCGCATGGCGAATCAGTTGGGTGCCGGAACAGAAGAAGGTGCTACCTAACACCTTTAATTCAGTGAGCTAGGCTATATGAATCCAGCTGTGATGGTCAGCGGTCCCGATCAAATTATCGGCAGTGCGCAAGTGGATTCGTTGCAAGCAATAGAATAATGGTGGCGTCGTTCAGGGGGTTGACGGGGATGAACTCCTTTTTAGTGGGGATGGAGATGGTACTCTCTGCGGCGGCACTGGTGACGATCCATTTTACAGGCTGTCATGCCGGGATGCCTATGTCGGCTGGTTAGGAAATGACACGCTTGATCGGCATCAGCATGATGCGGCCGACAAAATCTGGAGCAGCCCCGCTGAAGTGGTCCACCCACTCGGATAGTATTTATCCCGTCAGAGGAGGATCAGAAGATGGCAGGCAAAGGAGACAAACCGGAATTAACCCTGTTATGAGACGTTGAGGTTAAATTTCCGGATCAGTCGCATGAAACCCCGCACGGGTCCTTCTGAGGGATGGCGTTGAATGGGTGAGCGGAGGCGTGATGTAGATATCGCGGCTGACGAGGTGACGTTCGTGGTTAAAGTGATTGTGGACGGCGGCGTGGCCTGAAGCGAATTTCTTTAGGGTCTTGATATCCCTGAACCGTGCCATGGCCCCTTCCCGTCTTCGGAACGGCTGATGTGAGTTTTCAGCCCGATTGTTCAGCCAGCGACCGCATCGCTGGCGCATCTTGATCCGCGGTACTTTCAGCGCGGCGCCATAGGATGCTAGCCGGTCGGTCACGATGATGTTTGGGCTAAAATACCGCTTCATCGCGCAGCGCAAGAAGTTAAGCGCAGCCTTGCGGTTTCTGCGCTTAGAGGCAAAGACTTCGATGACCTCCCCCTTATGATCAACCGCGCGCCAGAGTGAATATGAACGTTGGCGGACCCGCCGTCTGCAGATCTCAGAAGCGAATAGCGGGCCAAAGCGGTTCCACCAAAAACGGACGGTCTCATGGCTGATGTCGATGCCGCGCTCAAAAAGAATATCTTCGACCTGCCGCAGCAACAGCGGATAGCGAACGTAGACCATGACCGTAAGGCGAATGACCTCTGGTGAACTGTTGAAGCAGCGGAACGGATCTCTTATCCAAGAAGGCTATAGATCGACACTCATCGGCTCAAGCCAGATTGCTCTGAGAAGGCACTTTTTAGAAGATTACAGATTTGCGCCTAATTTGACACTCACTAAGGTATTTCTGGGCCTGCCTCAATTCACTCTGCTTGCGAGGCCGGATTTGCTGCGCTGAGGCTTCATCAGAGGCGCGAAGGCCACTGCGTCGTTCAATTCGGTTACAACGACGGCGATTTCAGCCTATGGCGATGGGTTTATTTCTAACGGCGAAATAATACCAGGCTCACAGCAAAGCGGTAGCAGCAGCTACAACATATGGGCTTCGTCTGGAGCACCCAAAGAAAAGACTCAAACTGACTTGAACTATCGAAACGACGCCTGAGGAGCCGTTGGCAGCAAATGGGCAAAAATTTAATTAAGACAAAAGTATACCAAAAACCGTACCAATCGGACTTTGTGTTTTATATTTATGATTATAAATCATATATTTACTAGATGCTTATGGCGGACAAGGAGGGATTCGAACCCTCGGTACAGAATTATCCGTACGGCGGATTAGCAATCCACTGGTTTAAGCCACTCACCCACCTGTCCTATACGACGTCCATTCAGGACGAAGCGCACTGATAGGCAGGGCGGAAGGTTCTGTCAATCGTTATTCGGCTGATAAAACATATTGATATGCAGCCGCATCGGCGCCACATCACCATAGGCGCACTCCGGCGATGGCGAAGGTTTTGATTGAATGACGGTTCTTGCGCTTATTTTTGGCGCCGCACTTTTGCTTGGCGGCGCGGAAGCTATGGTCCGCGGTGCTGTTGCTGTATCCCAACGTGCCGGGCTCTCTAACTTATTTGTCGGCGTAGTGATCGTTGGGTTCGCGACATCCGCCCCTGAAATGTTTGTGTCGATTGATGCGGCCTTGCATGGATTTTCAGATATCGCCGTCGGCAATGTCATCGGCAGCAATATCGCCAACATCTTATTGGTTCTGGGTGCCGGCGCTGCGATTAGCGCGCTGCCCTGCTCTGGCAGTGCGATCCGCCGTGACACTGCCATGATGGCTGTGGCGACGATCTGTTTGTCTATTGCATGCATTCTTGGCGGATATACGCGGCTCGCTGGCGCGATCATGGTGGCGATTCTAATTGCCTATATCATCTGGACATTCATCGAAGTGAAGCGCACGGGCACTGACAATTCTGAACTTGACGAGCTTGGCGTGCTCTCAAGCGGGCCGCTATGGCGTGCCGTCGTCATTGGGGTGGCCGGGTTCATTGCTTTGCTGATAGGGGCGGAGATGATGGTGAATGCCGCTGTAGGCATCGCGCAGGGTCTTGGCGTGTCGGATAGGGTGATTGCCGTATCGATGGTCGCTGTAGGCACATCCCTACCGGAGCTGGCGACCGTCATTATCGCCGCACGCCGTGGCCATGCTGATATGGCGGTCGGCAACGTGCTGGGCTCGTGCGTATTTAACGTATTCGGTGTGCTTGGGTTGTCGGCATTGGCAGCGCCGCTTCTCATCAATTCAGCAGATTACATGACAGATGTTGCGGTTGCGACATTCGCTGGTACTGCTCTGCTCGCCATGATCCTCTTCAAAGGCATGGTTAATCGCAGCACTGGTATCCTTATGTTAGGGAGTTATTTGGCATATATAGCGTGGCTATACATAGATGGAGCAGCGCTATGAAGGTTCGTGAGATGCGAAAGCTAAAGAAGGGAATTGCCGTGGGCACCCTGCTGGCTTTGGCACCGATTGCGCAGGCCAATGCCGCGAGCTGCTCCGCCCAGGTACATTCTGAGGCCGTGGCCGTCCGTATTCTGCAATCTGAACTGACGGTCGGCGCACTCGCGTGCGACCAGCATCAACAATATGCCGCGTTTGTTCAGCAGCATGAACCGACGCTGCGGGAGTACGGCTCGGTTCTGACAGATTACTTCTTTAATCGCTATGGGCGTGCTGAAGGCCAGCGGGCGCTGGATTCATTTGTGACACGGCTGGCCAATGAAGCGTCAAGCCGCAAATCTGGCTGGGCCAGTCATTACTGCACCTTCGTTTCCGCGTTGCATCACCAGGCATCCTCGCTGCCAAGCGCGTCGCTCGGGTCTTTTGCGTCCCGGCAACCTCAGGCGCGCCGCCTTCAACATGATGACCTTTGCCCATAGCTCATTCACGTAGAGTGCGCTGTTAGTCTAAACTCTGAAATAGAAAAACCCCGCCAAGGCAGTGCCTGGCGGGGTTTTTCGTATTGTTGAAGCAGAGCGCTAAATCAATTCAGCACAATCTCCACCCGGCGGTTCTGCGGCTCGCGCACACCGTCACGGGTTGGTACCAGTGGCTCACGCTCACCACGGGCATAGATGATGATGTCTTTCTCTGGAACACCGTTGGAAATCAAGCCGCGCTTAACGGCATTGGCCCGACGGCGGGAGAGACGATCATTGTAGCGAGCACTACCGGAGCGATCCGCATGGCCGGTAACGTCAATCCGGGTAACAGCAACCTGGCGGGACGCAGATGCAGCATCACGAATGACCTGTTGGCCATCAGTGCGTACGGAAGCGCTATCAAAGTCAAAGAATACCAGGAAGCGCCGTTCAGCCGGAGCCCGAATAGCTGGTGCTGCTGCCACAAGTGGCGGCGGGGCACGACGAACCGGCGGGCGATATGCAGGCGGTGGTGGTGCTACTGGGCGCGCAATTGGCCGTGGCGCAGGCGCTGCAGGTGGGGGAGTGTAAGCAACAGGCTCGGACCGGTCATATAGTGGGCCGAAGTGGTAACGCAGCCCGACCATGAGCGAATGATTGCGGTTTTCAATATCTGCAGCGCGACCGAGGCCACCACCTTCGACTTTTGTGGTGGCGAGATAGCGATAATCAGCGAAACCTTCGAGATTGCCGCCGAGATCGAGACTTGCACCAACAATACCTTGGTAGGCAAATGCAATTTCTTCGCCGATTGAGGTGTATTCGGCATAAGCGCCGCCGATACCCGCACCAATATACGGGGTAATCGATGCCCCAATATCAATGTCATAGTAGAAGTTAACCATCGATGCGACTGTATGGAAGCCGCCGCCAGGCGTTGTGTTAATAGCGCCAATGCCTGCATTGGCTACGGTAGCTTCGTCCGTACCATTAATCCTGTAGGACAGCTCGTACTCAAGGCGCGGTCCGCCGAAAGCGTACCCAACAACGCCCATGAAGGCGCCGCCGAGATCAAACTCAGCTTCGCCATTCAAACGATTTCCTTCAATATCAGCGTCCTGATGATAGTTGAGACCACCACCAGCACCGATATAAATGCCCTCACGCGGGCCAGCCTGCGCAATTGCTGGCAACGCCATCATGGCAGCCGCCGTTACGCCAATAAAGCGTTTGATCATATTCGCTCCTGCATCAATACTCTGGGACGCCCCAAGATTCAGCGCTTCTCTATCATTTAAACGGCGAATGTCCAACAGATACGCTTCACTAAAAAAGCATTAGCCCATTTACGCCACATTAAGGTTAGCGCGCCGAAACTACAGTTAACGCCAACACCTATAGTAGAAGGCATTCACCATGGCCCGACCGAAGCGCGTTCACACGACAAATCTAAGCCGCGACGCCTTAGAGACTGTGCTTGATCTCATTGAAATCAAACTGCAGTCCATGGAAGTTTTCGACCGTGATGACGCCCGTGAAGCCAAAAGCCTTGGCGAGGCCCGGTCCGAAATCGCCTCCATTCTTGGCCTGACCTTGCAACCTATTGTGCCGCCGCAGCCAGTATCAGCCACCGCACGAATGCACCGCGCCCGCGCCCAGCGCATGGCCTAATCGACATACGCCGCCACTCTTAGCCGTCGAGTTTCGCTTTTAGCATTGCATTCACCGAAGCAGGGTTCGCCTGCCCTTTACTGGCCTTCATCACCTGGCCAACAAAAAAGCCGATCAGTTTAGGCTTGCCGCCACGGTATTCTTCGACCTTATCCATATTCGCCTGCATGACCTGATCGACGAGCGCTTCAATTGCGCTGTCATCTGATATCTGGGACAGGCCCAGCTCATCAACCACAGTCTGCGCAGGTTTGCCTTCTGCCCACATGGCTTCAAATGCTTCTTTAGCCTGACGCCCAGATATCTTGCCCGATTTAATCATATCGACGAGCGCGCCGAGTTCCGCTGCTGGAACTGGTGCCGTATTAATCGACACATCATTTTTGTTGAGTCGGCCAAACACCTCCCCCGTCACCCAGTTGGCGACAGTTTTAGCGTCCCGACCGTCTGCAGCTGCCTCAAAATAGAGCGCGTTATCGCGGTCTGCTGTTAGGACATCTGCATCATAGGATGTCAGCCCAAGTTCCGTGACGAAGCGGGTCTTCTTTGCGTCCGGCAGTTCGGGCATGCCAGCGCGCAGTTCATCCACATAGGATTGCTCTAGTACCAGCGGCGGTAGGTCTGGATCTGGGAAGTAGCGGTAGTCGTGGCTTTCTTCCTTGCTGCGCATGGAGCGGGTTTCGCCACGGTCTGGATCAAACAACCGGGTTTCCTGGACAATGGCACCGCCATCCTCCAGCACTTCCACCTGGCGACGCGCTTCGAATTCAATCGCCTCACGGATGAAGCGGATGGAGTTGACGTTCTTAATCTCACAGCGCGTCCCGAGCTCATCACCAGGCCGCCGCATAGAGAGGTTGACGTCACAGCGAAGGGAGCCCTCCTCCATATTGCCATCGCAAACGCCGAGATAACGCAGGATTGCCCGGAGCTTCGTGACATAGGCAGCGGCTTCTTCCGCACTGCCGATATCCGGCTCGGACACGATCTCCATCAAACCAACGCCAGCACGGTTTAGGTCAACTAAAGTGCGGTATGGGTCCTGGTCGTGGATGCTCTTGCCCGCATCTTGCTCTAGATGCAGCCTCGTGACGCCAATCCGCTTAGTCTCACCACCTTCAAGTTCGATATCGAGCCAGCCGCCCGATACAATTGGGTCAGAAAACTGGGATATCTGATATCCAAGTGGCAAATCTGGATAGAAATAGTTCTTGCGGTCAAAGATCGATTTCAGATTGATCGTCGAGTTCATGCCAAAACCGCTCAAAACGGCCGCCTCAACGCAACGTTGGTTGATGACGGGCAGCATGCCTGGCATGCCAGCATCCAAGAACGCCACATGGTCATTCGGCGCGCCGCCAAACGCGGCAGAGGCCGAGGAAAAAAGCTTTGCTTTGGAGGCAACTTGGGCATGCGTTTCAAGCCCAATCACCATTTCCCACGCGCCATCCTGGCCTTCAATGGTGCTCATGATTTTGCTCCCGCAAGAAGGCGCGGCGTCTTGTCGAACCCAGCAGCGTCTTCAATCGCTTGGCCCATCTGTAAAACGGACGCTTCATCGAAAGGCTTGCCAATGATTTGTAAGCCAAGCGGAAGGCCCTCTGCGGAGAGGCCAGCGGGGACGGACATTCCAGGAAGGCCTGCCATGCTGGCCGGAACTGTAAAGATGTCATTCATATACATCGCCACCGGGTCATCCACATCGCCAGCAGCGAACGCAGCACTCGGCGTTGTCGGCGTTAGCAACACATCCACATCATTGAAGGCCGCATTGAAATCATTAGCGATCAGTGTGCGGACTTTCTGCGCCTGCTTGTAATAGGCGTCGTAGTAGCCGGCTGACAGAACATATGTGCCAATGAGAATACGCCGCCTCACCTCCTCGCCGAAGCCTGTACCACGGGTATTGCTGTACATTTCCGTCAGGTCGTTTCCGTCCTCACGGGCGCAGTAGCGCACACCGTCATACCGGGCGAGATTGGAGGATGCCTCTGCCAATGCCACGATATAATAGGCGGGCAAGGCCATTTTGGTCATGGGCAGGGACACATCAACAATCTCGGCCCCAGCGGCTTTCGCCATCTCAATGCCTTCTTGCCAGAGCGCATCTATCTCAGCAGGCATGCCGTCTGCCCGATATTCCCGTGGCACGCCGACACGCATGCTTTTAACACCGCCAGCCAGTGCAGCCTCGAAATCGACAGGTGCCGCAGATGCTGATGTAGAATCCTTCGGATCATGGCCTGCCATCGAGCCCAGCATGATCGCAGCGTCTCTGACAGAGCGGGTAATTGGCCCCGGCTGATCCAGCGACGACGCAAATGCCACGACACCCCAGCGCGAGCAGCGCCCATAGGTCGGCTTCAGGCCAACGACGCCGCATAATGCGGCCGGTTGGCGGATT
>Ga0206131_10007891_pt1 | contig 10571 bp, 6 predicted proteins | sample Helgoland_Spring_FD_148636 | JGI IMG/M metagenome (GOLD analysis project Ga0206131, IMG submission 148636) | Pelagic subsurface seawater microbial communities from Kabeltonne, Helgoland, North Sea - Helgoland_Spring_Bloom_20160517_1 | ecosystem: Environmental > Aquatic > Marine > Epipelagic ... | reverse complement strand
TAATGCAAAAGTAGATATTGTTACAAATAGCTTTAAAGATTATAATTGCGAGGACATAGTAGCGCGAAGGGCGATAAACTCAAAGAATCCAGGTTCAACTACAACAGAGGTAATTATTTATAATTAATTTTTTTGAATATAAAAATGAGCGAAACGAGTACATAATCTTATTTTTCTATGATTTTTATAAACTTTTTATAATTTATACTTTTTTATTAATTATGTACTCATTTTACATTGGAGGTAACTCAATATCATTTTCCATACATATATTATATATAGTAAGATAATCACAATGATTATCATTTTCAATAAGATAAGCTAAGCATTTTTTAACATCAACATTAATATCAATTGTATTAATATAATCTACGAGTTCACGGGATTCGTTGCTTGTAAGAGTAGTAGAGTCAAGAGTATCAATTAATTCGTCCATTTTCTTGTGTCTAATATATAAATGATAATATCATTTTTTATTAAAAACATATAAGGATATAATGATATATATAGATAACAAGGAAAGCATTCCTTGCGCCTTATTTTTACATTAAATATAGCCTTAGTGGCGTATGTCATCGTGCCCGAGCGGTCTAAGGGGACAGACTTAAGATCTGTTGTGCATAAGCACGCGCGGGTTCGAACCCCGCCGATGACATCAGTTTACATTGCTATATTTAAAAAATCTCTAACATATATGTTACATAATCGTGAATACCATAAGCCTCTATATTATCCGATGATATATGATAGTACCATTTGAAAGGTATTATAAGAGCCATATTATTCAATTTAATTGTTGATATTTCGGCCGATGCATCTGGCAATCCCTGTACAGTATTTGTTTTAGGATTACATAATGTAACCTCACATGGTTCTTTGGAATATACTAATAAATATTTATAATTGTTACGTTGCCAAGAATCAGTAAATGTAATATTTTTTTTTATAATATTTTGTAAAAACCAATTATATAATAATTCATTCATATCATTGATTTTATCATTTATAACTATTGGTTGCCTTTTATATAATAAATCAAAATTAAAATGAGTTACATTTGTTTGATATATTGAGAATTCATTATCAAATATATAGTATAACGAAGAATATATTAATAATATTATAATTAAAACATATAAATAATCGTACATGTTTTAATATATGATAATAATAATTTTAGCTAAATATAAACATATAAATAATATATTTTATAATTAAGAATGAGTGGCGCATTGAGAAGTATAAATGATGAGTTACAAATAATAAAATCAAGAAGAATAGAAGAGGGAAAAAGAAAGCAAAAAGAAAGAGAACAAAAAGAGAAAATAAAGGCTGATGAAAAAAAACAAAAACAAAAAGATGAAGACAAACTTACTTTCACCCAATCTGTTGTAAAAAATGTTAGAGAAAAAAAAAATAAAGCATTGTATGGTAAATTTGAAGAAAAATATATAAGTCTATTAGGAAGCAATGTTGACGATACAACAAAATTGGGTACGGTATGGAAACAAATACACAAAGTTAGGATAGACGATTATAATAAAATAGAAATAGAAGTAATAATAAATAAACTTGAAAAAGCTGGTGCAAAAGTGGAGGTGGATGGCGAGAGTGGAGCAGTTGAAAGAAAACTCCCTGAACCATCGTATATTGACGATGAATCTATTAAACATATTGAAAATGGCGAAATAACTTATAAAAGTTATATTATAATACCATACTCTAATGCTTACGAAGTATATGAATTATTAAAAGAAAATAAACTGAAAGAAAATGTAACGTTAAAAGATGATAAAATAAAAAAAATTGAGGAAGGTCATTATATACTTCTGGAACAAACTGAGAAAGATGTAACCTATTACTGTTATTATATTCCTGTTATTATCAAGGCGCGTATAAGATTTGCTAAAATTATGAAAAAAATAGAAAAAGAAAATATAGATAAAGAAAAAAAAGCAATAATTGCGAAGAATAATAAAGCAAGAGATGATATCATGGAAAAATTTGATGCTATTATGAAGTCTGTTAAAGCGAGCGATGATATACTACATGACAATGTATTATTATCAGTTCCTCCGTATAAAAAAATATCACATGCATATTGTTATATACATCCAATTAATGTAATACTCTATGATAAAACAATTGAGTATGGATTAATGTGGGAAAAAAACAACAACGTAATAATTAATGATGATTATGTTGATATAAATAAATTTTTTGAAGAACTAGATAAATATTCACTGGAAAAATTTACAGCTTTTTTTAAAAAAGCACACAAACAAAGTGTAGATAAAGATTTAATAGATTTGTCAGAATATGAAGAAATTGTTAAATTAACAAAAGTGTATGATTTTTCGCAAGGAAATATATATTATATATATGAAAGTTCTGTCTATGTATGCGTTCCTACAAAGTTTGATTGCAAATACAAAAAGATTTCATTTGATAAAAAAGAGTATTTTGAAACACATCAAATTAGTGGTGATTTAATGAAAGATAAAGAAAACATAGAAGAATTACAAAACAAATTAGATAAGAATATTCTTAAAGTGATAGACTTAGCACAGGAAAATATAAAATTTAATGAAGTTAATACATATAATAGGCAATTTGAATCTGATAATATACTACACGCAAACCAAAACAAAGTTCTTTATTATTGGACCTATGTATTTATAGCTTATTTAAAATATGTGCAAGACACTATCTTCGCAGGAATAAAGACGTTATTTAGTTCCAAGTGGAATAATGTAATGACAGGATTCTTAATATTAATATTTATTATCGTTTTAATTTTTGTTGGTATTAGTGCTGGGGAAGAAGAGAAAAACGAAGGTCCGAATAAAAAACCAAAAGAAGAAAATAAAGACTTTTTTGCAGTTATAAAATCTATACCCGCAGATATGAATAATGTTTATAATAGTGCAATGAAATTATCATCAGACATTGGTAATATGATGTCAAATAGTAGACGTACCGTAAATGATATAGCCGATGCAATAACAGGTGATGATAATTCCGAAGATATAGATAGGCCTTCATTAGATGATGGTAGAGGTGGTGATAATTTCTTACATTTTGATAATGGTGCAAGTGTCGATAGTAAATATTCAATGAAGGTACAGCAAATTTATCCTATTATTAATAATATTAATTATAATAATAAACAAACTCAATTAGAAACGATCAAGGGTACCATAACGCTTGGTGTGAAAGATATTTCAGTTAATGCTTGTGAGGCGCAAATGTATGTGCCTGATTGTACATCTAATAAATATTTTGATGAAAATTGTGAATTAATTGAGCGTGACCCTGACAGTAAAGTAGCAATAGTTAAAGATTCAGATTATGAACAAATTAAAATTAATGATTAAACTAAATAATCTAATATACTTTTAAGTAAGAGCTAATAAATGAGCGAAGTGGATAAATGTAAAGATGTCGGTATTGAAGGACAAACTACAAAAGCAAATGTAAAAAGCCAAGGAAATTTATTAGAATATAACAATATAACAAAATCTTGTACAATTGGTGAAAAACATTTGGGTAATAATCTAAAAGTTGTTAATAAGAAATTAGAATATAAAAATAAGTTTTACAAAAGTCTTCCAAAAAAAGCACATTGTAATATGTATGGTATTGAAAAATGGCAGGACTGGTTTACTATACCATATTACTTCATAAATAATAAATATCAACAAGCGACAAATGAAGAAAATAAAAAGTGTTCTTATTCTGTTTCAAAGTGCTATGAATATTGCGGAGGTGAATATGTAGTAAAAAAAAATATAGATAAATGTGAAAGTATTAATACATTTGAAAGAGGAATTTATAAAGAAATATTAATGTTTGATCCTTTTGCTATAATATGCATAATATGCACTAATCACGACAATGGAACCCCTAAAAAATATATGGAACCAGCATTAGAAGGAAGCTATGAATACAATTTGGAAAATTTTATACTTCCTAATAATATTAAAAAGTATATTGAAAGACAACTACCCATCACGCCTTCTGAGAAAGCAATAGCACACGGCGATATAAATGCAAGCGTAACAGCGGCATATGGGTTAATAGTAAACTATATTAGTGATATAGTGTCTAACGAAGAACGTAATGATATATCAATAAGAAACAAAATAGTTAATGATGTCAACCGTTTCTATGATTTATTTGATTCTCGTGACAAATATTATATAGAATATTTAAAAAAAATAAAAGCAACGGAAAGTCCCGGTTTTGGCAATTACCAAGGTGCTAGATTTGCTTACGAATTGGCACAAAATTTTAAAAAGAGTAAACCTACTGATGCTGAATATGGTGTAACTATCACACACGCAGACCCAGATGTGATAAAATATATTAGATTCCTGCTTATTTATTGTTGCAATTTGTGTTTTAGCGATAAGTATTTACTAAGAGAAAGATTGGAAAATTTTACAATAATAACATCGTATGAAAAGCTACAAGAAAAAGACGATGATGGTAATAAAATTTCCGATGGTAAATACGAACCAATATCAGAAGATGAGGGGCCCCCGCCGCAGGATGACAATGAATCTACTACCACAAATACATTCAATGTAAATAAAGAGGAGATAACCGTATTTGAAGAATATAGTTATGTATTTAAATATTTCAAAAACGTATCAATTTTGGGACCATTTTTATTATTATTAATAATGATTATATTTTTAGGTTACTTCATATTAGATAGACGTTTATTGTTAGCAGGGTTTTTAACAGGTGTTAATTATATATATTTATATATCGTTAATTTTTTAATGAATATAATGTATTGTACAGCAACAGTTATAATTAGGGTATTAGGGGCTGTAATAATTAACCCTATATTTACATTTAGTCTTAAAATACCATTTGTAATATTAACGATATTCAGTATGTTTGCAGTATTATTAGTTATTTCAACGATACCTGGTCTAGATTTCGTAAAGGATTTAGCATTTATGATATTAGAGTTTGTATATATTTTTATTATTCAATTAATAAAGTATTTTATGTTTATGATGTCAATTATGGCATCTTATATGATGGTTTCGGTACCATTGACAATATTTATAGTATATACAATGTATAAATTAACATATGAACAAATCGGTATCATAACAAGTCCCCATTTGGATTTTAACCCATTTATATCAAGTATTATAATGATAAATTTTCAAAAAATGAGAAATGAATATTATATAACACTTATCAATAATCATATCAAACTTATCAAACTGATCAAAGTGTAAAACCCAATTAAGCTACTCGCAACACCCTGACTTGCAAGAATTCTCTAAGATATAACTGTAATAACAATCAACATAGTTATTATCCGAATCTTCTTTGCTCATTCCTTTAATACTATTCCATGCATCCCATTTAGAGCATTCTTTAATATAAACCATCCACGGTCTGTCCTTATTACAATCACCTACCGTGGCTTGTTTATAGTATTTATAAAATTCCAATTTAACTGAATCGGGCAAATTGTAATCTTCTAGATTTATTTTTTCAAGTTCTTTCAATACTTGCTCAAAAGATAACCTATTTGTCATTTTTAAATATTTATATATATATTGTTCTTATATGATGTTATTTAAGAATTATGTGTATATATATTATGAAGTAGATAATGATTATAGACGAATATCTTGATTATTCAAAAAAATACAAGGAAAAATATGGTGAAAATTGTGTTATTTTGATGCAAGTAGGTTCATTTTTTGAAATATATACAATAACAGATAATATAATAGATAATGAAGTATTCATTATAGCAGATTTATGTGGAATTCAAACATCGCGAAAAAATAAGACAATACAAGAAGTATCGCGTTCAAATCCCATAATGGCAGGATTTCCTTTACATTCAATTTCAAAATTTACACAAATTTTATTAAATAACAATTATACGATTGTATTGATAGAGCAAGTAACTGAGCCACCGAATCCAAAACGTTCTGTAACAGAGATATTATCACCGGGAGCAAACATCAATATATCCAATAAACAAAGTAATTATATGATGGTCATATTTTATGAGATTATTAACGGCTTTGTAATTGCGGGTATATCAGGTATTGATTTGTCAACGGGTAAAACATTTGTTTATGAAGTTGGGTCAACAAAGCAAGATCCGGAATTTGCGTATGATGAAATATTTAGATTTATAAGCACATATAATCCGATAGAGTTAGTTATTTTAAGCTCGCCATTAAAAGAAGATGAGAAGAAGGCAATATTGAAAAAGCTAAATATAAATAAGATTCTAGTCCATTATAAATGGGAAAATTGCGAATACATTAATTTTTTCAATAGTATAATAAATCAAAAGGAAATTTTGGGCAAAGCCTTTTTTATTAAGAAGGGATTAATATCTATAATAGAGTTGTTAAATTTAGAAAGATTTACAATTGCAAGATTGGCATTTTGTTGTCTATTACAATTTGCATACGAACACAACTGTGATATTATCAAAGAATTGCAAGAACCTGAAATATTTGAAAATAGCAAAAATATGACAATAGAATACAATTCAGCAGTTCAATTAAATATTCTTAGATTATATCAACACGATAAGCCACTTATAGATATATTGAATAAATGTATAACAGCATTTGGCGCGAGAACATTTAAAGATAAATTATTACTTCCGATGACAAACATTAAAAATATAAACAAATCTTATGATGATATAGAGTTTCTATTAAAAGATAAGAAATATAATAATATTCGTAAATATTTATCAAATATTATTGATTTGGAACGCATTAAACGAAAGATGGTATTGAATAAAATGGCGCCGCTTGAATGGATAATATTTAATGAATCATTGGAATCATCACTAAAAATTTATAAGGAATTACAAATAAATGACACTAATATTACATTGGACGAAATGGAATCAATAATAAAATCTTATGAGGATATTATTGATTTAGATAAAGCATCAAAATATAATTTAACAGATAAAAGCAATATGGGTAATTTTTTTAAAAAAGGTATTTATCCAGAAATTGATGATTATGTAAATAAATCACAAGAATCATATAAAATAATTGAAAATATATCAAATGAAATTATTGGATTGGGGGCGAATGATACGACACAATGTAAAATTGAAAATAACGATCGTGAAGGATATTATATTCTGATAACGAAAAAGAGATATGATACAGCTAATAAAAAAAATAAGAAACTAATGAATGAGTTTAACATAAAATCAATGGCCGCATCTCAGAATTATAAAATAACAAATAACACGATTACAAAGGCATCAAATGATATTATAGCATATAATGATAAAATTTCGCAATTAGTTTCATCAAATTACACAAAGTTTATTAATAATTTTATAAATAAGAATAATGAGTTATTAGATAGCACTATTAAATTTTTGATAAGAATTGATATAGCAGCGTGTTGTGCCAAAAATGCTTGCGAAAATTGTTATACAAGACCAGTAATAGATACGGAGAAAACGCAAAAAGAATCGTCATTTATATGTATGAAAAATATGAGACATCCTATCATAGAAAAGATTCAAGACGATGTGGAATATATTGGAAATGATATAGAACTTAATGAAAATGGCATATTATTATATGGTATAAATGCTTCCGGAAAATCTTCATACATGAAGGCGATAGGTCTAAATATAATTATGGCACAGGCAGGTATGTATGTAGCGGCAGATGAAATGAGATATTATCCATATAATAGTATTTTTACAAGAATATCTGGCATGGATAATATTTATAAAGGCATGTCCAGCTTTACTGTTGAAATGACTGAATTGCGCAATATACTCCAACGATGTAACAAATACAGTTTGGTAATTGGAGATGAAATATGTTGTGGTACAGAATCTATATCCGGGATATCAATTGTTGCAAGTGGAATAGATACTTTAATTAAAAAGAAAGCATGTTTTATATTTGCATCACATCTCCATGAATTAACTAAGATATCTTGTATATCCAAACATATCAAAGAAAAGGCTCTAAGTGTAAAGCATATACGTATAACAATTGATAATAAAAATAGGATAATTTATGATAGAAAAATGCAAGACGGACAAGGTTCTAAAATTTACGGGATAGAGGTTTGTAAATCACTTGATATGCCTTTTGATTTTATGAAAAATGCTGAAAAAATTAGAAAGGAAGTTGATGGTATCAATAAGGATATTGTTAAAAACAGAAAATCTAGATATAATAGTAATGTAATTGTTGATAAATGTAAAATATGCGATAAAGACGCGGAAGAAACGCATCATATTTCTTATCAAGAGAATGCAAACGATGACGGGTACATCACTTCATTTCATAAGAATGCGAAACATAATCTAGTGCCTTTATGTAAAGAATGTCATAGAAAGGAACACTCTGGTGATTTAAAAATAAAAGGGTATATTGCTACTTCGGCTGGTGTGATTTTAGATTATAGTATTCGTTGAAAACTTATTTTTATTAATTTATATAAGCAAAAAATATATATATATGTATAACAGATAAATAAATGCGCGTATTAAAGAGAAATAACGAATATGAAGATGTAAGTTTTGACAAGGTTTTGATGCGTTTAAAAAATTTATCGTCTGACTTACATATTAATGTATCTGAAATTGCTCAAAAGGTATGTACGCGTATATTTGATGGTGTAAAAACATGCGAATTAGATGAATTAGCGGCTTATCTTTGTAGTAGTATGTCAATTGATAATCCAGATTATAGTACATTGGCGTCGCGCATTATTATATCTAACCATCAAAAGAACACATCACCTTCATTTAGTGAAACTGTAAACATACTTTACGATAACAAGGATATTAACGGGGAACACTCGCCTTTAATTTCAGAAGAATTGTATGAGATTGTAAGTAAGAATAAAGAAAAGCTAAATAATTACATTGATTATCAAAGGGATTTTCTATTTGATTATTTTGGTTTTAAAACGTTAGAAAGGGCTTATTTGATTAAAATTGAAAAAAAAATAATTGAGAGACCACAGCATTTGTGGATGCGTGTTTCATTGGGTATTCATGGCAATGATATTCGCGAGGTATTGCAAACGTACGATTTGATGAGTAAAAAATATTTTACACACGCTACACCTACGCTATTTAATTCGGGTACAAAGAGACCTCAGTTAAGCAGTTGTTTTTTATGTAGTGTAAATGATGATAGCATCAGTGGTATTTATGATTCTTTGAAAGAAATGGCATTGATTTCTAAATATGCGGGAGGGATAGGTGTTCATATTCATCAAGTTCGTTCTAAGGGTAGCCATATCAGGGGTACAAATGGAACTTCAAACGGTATTATTCCAATGCTTCGCGTATTTAATAATACTGCTAGATATGTGGATCAAGCAGGAAAGAGACTTGGAAGTATCGCAGTATATTTAGAAACATGGCATAGTGATATTGAAGCGTTTTTGGAGTTGAAAAAGAATCATGGTAGCGAAGAAGAAAGGTGTAGAGATTTATTTTTGGCACTATGGGTATCTGATTTATTTATGGAGCGTATTAAAGCTAATAAAAAATGGTCTCTTATGTGCCCAGATCAATGCAAGGGATTAAGCGACACCTATGGAGATGAGTTTAAAGCGCTTTATGAAAAGTATGAAAGTGAAGGTAAATATACAAAACAGATAAATGCACAAGATTTATGGTTCAAAATTTTAGAAGCTCAAATTGAACAAGGCGTTCCATATATTCTTTATAAAGATGCAGCAAATAAAAAAAGTAATCAACAAAACTTAGGAACCATAAAGTCTAGCAATCTATGTGCCGAGGTTTTAATTTACTCTTCACCAGAAGAGACGGGTGTGTGCAATCTCGCTTCAATATGTTTGCCCACATATGTTAATAATGGAGTATTTGAATTTGATAAACTACATGAAGTAGTAAAAGTAGCTGCTAAAAATCTAAATAAAGTAATTGATATTAACTTTTATCCTGTTGAAAAAGCAAGAGTATCAAACTTGAAACATAGACCTATTGGTATTGGCGTGCAAGGCTTAGCAGATGTATTTATGATGTTAAAATATCCATTTGAAAGCGAAGCTGCTGCTGAATTAAATAAACAAATTTTTGAAACTATTTATCATGCTGCCGTAGAATCTTCAATGGAATTATCAAAAAAGAGAAATAATATTATCACTGATATTTTGAATAATAATAGCGAAGAAGATATTACAAAATATGTTAATGAATTTGAGGAAGATATCATCAAAACTAAATATATTGGCGCATATAGTTCATTTGAAGGAAGCCCAATTTCACGTGGTTTATTCCAGTTTGATTTGTGGGGAGAAAAACCAAGTGAAAGATATGATTGGGATAAATTGAGAGAAGATATTAAGTCTTTTGGAATTAGAAATAGTTTGCTAATTTCGCCAATGCCAACAGCATCTACGTCGCAAATCATGGGATTCAATGAAAGTTTTGAACCATTTACAAATAATATTTTTCAAAGAAAAACTCTAAGTGGTGAATTCATTGTTATTAATAAGTATTTGATCCGAGAATTAATGAGTAAAGGAATGTGGAA
>Ga0206131_10007890_pt1 | contig 10572 bp, 5 predicted proteins | sample Helgoland_Spring_FD_148636 | JGI IMG/M metagenome (GOLD analysis project Ga0206131, IMG submission 148636) | Pelagic subsurface seawater microbial communities from Kabeltonne, Helgoland, North Sea - Helgoland_Spring_Bloom_20160517_1 | ecosystem: Environmental > Aquatic > Marine > Epipelagic ... | reverse complement strand
GGTCGGTCACGTTTACTTTCACATACATCGCCTCTCTCGTCCAGCGGAAACAGGGTGTCGCTCGCGGTGCGGAAGCTGGTGTTGGAGGTTGTGAACATCGTGGACAGCATCCCGGACTGTGCGTGTCCTGACTGTCGGCCCCCTCTCCAGAAGGGCACGAACACGCCTCTGCGCCGGTCCATGCGAATTAGAAACGCGCGCCTATAATTTCCGCTGCGGCGAGTGGTCTACAGTAAGTATAACAGTAAGTATAAAGGTAGAATGGTAGGATGGTGCGTGTATGCTATAAATAACTAACTATTCTTATTCTTTTTTGGGGGTCGCGCCCCTGGTAGAGTATAATTATAAATAAAAAAAATTGATTGATAAATTAGTAAATAACAAGTTAAGTATAAAAGTCTATACTAATAAACTTACCAACTATGTCTTCTAAGAAATCTACTACCAACGCAACTGCTACGGCCGTTTCTCAAGAAAGTGATGAGTTGTCTACCAAGTATCAGCAAAAAACTGATAAACAACATATATTGGACAACCCTGATACTTACGTAGGTTCTATTGAACAAATTGACTCCGACTTGTGGATTTTAGATGAAGAAACTAATAAAATATATCAAAAAGAAATCAACTATATTCCCGGTTTATTTAAATTATTTGATGAAGGAATTGTAAACTGTCGTGACCACGTTATCCGCATGAAGCAATTTATTGACAATGGACAGCCTAATTGTATACCAGTTACAAACATTGACATTACTATTGAAGACGATGGAACCATTATTATGTTAAATGACGGTAATGGAATTGATGTTGCTCAGCATCCCGAGTACAATATTTGGATTCCTGAACTCATTTTCGGACACTTAAGGACTTCCACCAATTACAATAAAGACGAAAAGAAAATTGTTGGTGGTAAAAACGGCTTTGGATTTAAGTTGGTTCTAATTTGGTCGTCTGAAGGTTCTATTGAAACTGTAGACCATACAAGAGGTCTTAAATACAAGCAGGAATTCAAGTCCAATTTAGACGAAATTTGTTCTCCTAATATAACCAAGTGTAAAACAAAACCTTATACAAAGATTACATTCAAGCCCGATTATGCTCGGTTTGGTCTTTCAGGGTTGTCTCCCGATTTCGTCGCCTTATTAAAGAAAAGAATTTACGATGTTGCTGCTATTACTGACAAAAGTGTAAAGGTAAAGTGTAACTCCTCATTGATTCCCATTAAAACATTCCCACAATATGTTGATATGTATATTGGTAATAAAACTACTACAACTCGCATTCACGAATTATATAATGACCGATGGGAATATATTGTTTGCTTAACCCCTACAAATGAATTTTGTCAAATGAGTTTTGTAAACGGTATTCATACATCTAAAGGAGGTAAGCATGTTGAATATGTTTTGAGTCAAATTACACGCAAATTGGTTGATTATATTGAAAAGAAGAAAAAGGTTCGGGTTAATGGATACTCTATTAAAGAGCAACTTATGCTATTTATTAGATGTGATATTGAAAATCCAGCATTTGACAGCCAAACAAAGGATTATATGAATACTCCTGTTTCTAAATTTGGTTCCAAATGTGAGGTAAGTGATAAGTTTATTGAAAAAATCGCTAAATTGGGTGTTATGGATGCCGCATGTGCTTTAACCGAAATTAAAGAAACAAGAGCCGCCAAAAAAACTGACGGAAATAAAACGAAAACAATCCGTGGAATTCCTAAACTCACTGATGCTAACTGGGCAGGTACTGTAAAATCTTGTGATTGTACTCTTATTTTGGGTGAAGGTGATTCAGCTGTAGCTGGTATTAAATCTGGTTTATCATCAGAAGACCGTAATGTTATTGGTGTATATGCGTTGAAGGGAAAAATTCTGAATGTTAATGGAGAAAGCACTAAGAAAATTTCAGAAAATAAAGAAATTTCTGAATTGAAGAAAATTATGGGTCTTGAAAAGGGAAAAAAATATACGGATATTAATTCTGTTCACACTAATTTGCGTTATAGTAAAATTCTATTTATGACCGACCAGGATTTAGATGGCAGTCATATTAAAGGACTGGGAATTAATTTGTTTCATGAAGAATGGCCTTCCCTTCTTGAAATTCCCGGGTTCATTGGGTTCATGAATACTCCTATTTTAAAAGCAAAAAAAGGAAATACCGAATTGAACTTTTACAATGATGGCGAATACGCCAAATGGAAAGAAGAAAACAATGTCAATGGATGGAAAATAAAATATTACAAGGGTCTTGGAACCAGTACGGGTAAAGAATTTCGCGAATATTTTCAACACAAGAAGATTGTTGGTTTTGAATATAATAAAACAAGTTCCGATAATAAGATTGATTTGGTATTCAACAAAAAGCGTGCTGATGACAGAAAGGACTGGTTAGAACAATATAACAGACAAAGCTATATGGATACTAATAAACCTCTTGTGTCTTATGAAGAATTTATTGACCGTGAGTTTATTCACTTCTCTAAATATGATTGCGACAGAAGTATTCCTAATTTGATGGACGGATTGAAAATTAGTTTGCGTAAAATCCTCTATTCAGCGTTCAAAAAACGTCTTCATTCTGAAATTAAAGTAGCCCAATTTAGTGGTTATGTTTCAGAACACTCTGGATATCATCACGGTGAAGCCAGTTTGAATTCGGCTATTGTTGGACTGGCGCAAAACTATGTTGGTTCTAATAACATTAATTTGTTTGTTCCCAACGGACAATTTGGAACTCGTCTTCAGGGTGGAAAAGATAGTGCTTCTGAAAGATATATATTTACCCTTTTGAACTCTATCACTCGGTATATTTATCCCGAGGCAGATGATAATATTCTGACTTATTTGAATGATGATGGAACTCCTGTCGAACCGATATTTTACGCACCTATTATTCCTATGATTCTTGTAAACGGTTCAAAGGGTATTGGTACTGGATTTAGTACTGATGTTATGTGTTATTATGTGCTTCAAATTATACGTTATCTTGTATGTAAGTTAACAGGACAAGCTTTTGATGAGCAATTTATTCCTTATTATGAAGGATTTACAGGAACAATATCTCCTATTAGTGAAGTTAAATTCCTTATTAAAGGTGTTTACGAAAAAATATCTGGAGACAAAATTAGAGTATCTGAACTTCCTATTGGTTATTGGACACAATCATTTAAAGAACATTTGGAAAATCTTATGGATACAAGGTCAGATAATAAAAAGGCGTCAATTGCTACTGTAAAGGATTACGATGACTTGAGCAAAGATACAAATGTTGAATTTGTTATTACCTTTCATAAAAATGTTATTGATGAATTGGAATCTAATGTAGATGAAAATGGATGTAATGGGTTGGAAAAATTGTTGAAGCTATATACTACCAATACTACTTCTAACATGCATCTATTTGATGCTCACGACACCTTGAAAAAATATAACGACGTGAGTGAAATCATTGATGACTATTTTGTAACACGCTTGGAACTGTATGATAAGCGTAAGACCTATATGGTCAATGCGATTGAAAAGGAGCTTGTATTATTGAGTAACAAGGCCAGATATATTAATGAAAATTTGGAAGGTACTATTGACCTAAGAAGAAAGAAGAAGGGTGAAGTTAATAAGATGCTTTCTGATAAAAAATATGATATTATTGATGATGATAATGATTTCAAATATTTGGTAAAAATGTCAATGGATAGCGTGACAGAAGAAAATGTTGAAAAAATTAACAGAGAGCATGAACATAAACTACACCAGTTAGAAATTATCAAAGCTACGACTATTAATCAAATGTGGCTTAACGAATTAAATGAATTAGAAATAGAATATATGAAATATAAAGAACAGCGACATCAACTTATGAATGAAGGCAACACAAACACAAAATCTAAAACGAAAACTGTTAAAAATAAAACCATTGTAACTTTGTAAACTATATACCCCCAAATATTATACCATATCTACCTTGCCTTGCTTGTAATTTTGAGTAAATCTTTAAGTATACTGAATATACACGAAATATATAAAAAAATGAGGGAACCTATACACTTATTATTTTTCATTATTATAACCAACATGAGCACTTACGTACGAAATACGCTTAAGGCCCTCGCCGCCAACCATGGGATGTGGTCCGATGAGGCGATTCGTGTTGAGAAAGACCTCTTGAAATGCCAATTATTGACAGTTGAAGATATGGAATATATCTTACGCAAATCTTTAACAAGAACAAATGGTCTGATGCGGGAAATCACACTTCATCCATTGGCAACGTTCGATTGGTTAATGAATTTGGAATACTACAAGGATGAGGATGCCGGGTATTGGGATGAAATTGTACGTAATCCCAATGTCACAACCGAAACAGTGGAGACACACTCTGACCGTTACTGGGACTGGCAGTACATGCATTTACTGAAAGACCTTAACGTAGAGTTTGTGTTGAGACATATCAATAAATGGTGGAATTGGCGTGAGGTGGCCAGACTGTTCACATTTGAAGACTGTTTGACGTTGCGTGGCGGTGTGAAACTCGCTACCCCGCACCGGCGTCCAGGGTACATTTGTCTCGATTCGTATGACTTCGGGCTAAGTTCAAATAGTGGTATTACAACCCAAAACGTGGTCGATCACCCAGAAATCAAGTGGGACCTGAAGACTTTGTTGAAAAATCCAAGTATTGACTCGACTCTGGAGCAAGTACTCTGGAGCAAGCACCTGGGTGTGTAAGTAGATAGAATATGTGTGTTGTATATTTATTTGAAAAAGCACGAGATGTAATTATTAATGTAAACGTAAGCGTAATAGTAATCGTATGTGTTGATATTGAATTAATTGTAACAACGAATGTAACGTAACTAACTCATTTATCTTTTTTGTACTCTAACTCTTATTTTTAACTCTTAATTATAACCCTAACTCCCTATTAAGAAACGTTATCTATTTTTAGAATCATACCATTTAACCATTGTTTTAAAAAAATGAAACAATTGAAACGATAAACGATAAACGATAATTTAATCCATACGATTATCCATACAATCATAATGATATCAAGTGTAAACTATAATCCAAAATTCTTAAAATTAAGAAAATGGATACAAATAGACAAAGTAGATTGGTATGCGTTGTCAATGAATCCCAACGCCATTCATATTCTTGAAAAAAACTTGGATAAAGTCAATTGGAAGATGTTGTCAATAAATCCTAATGCTATACATATTCTTGAGAAAAACTTGGATAAAGTAGATTGGTGTGGGTTGTCAGAAAATCCTAATGTCATACATATGCTTGAAAAAAACTTGGATAAAGTTAATTGGTGTTGGTTGTCAGAGAATCCTAATGCCATACATATGCTTGAGAAAAACTTGGATAAAGTACATTGGCGTTGGTTGTCAGAGAATCCTAATGCTATACATATTCTTGAGAAAAACTTGGATAAAGTCGTTCGGTGTTGGTTGACAACGAATCCGAATGCTATACATATGCTTGAGAAAAACTTGAATAAAGTCAATTGGTATATGTTGTCAAGGAATCCTAATGCTATACATATTCTCGAAAAAAACTTGGATAAAGTCAATTGGTATATGTTGTCAATGAATCCAAATGCTATACATATTCTTGAAAAAAACTTGGATAAAGTCAATTGGAGTGGATTGTCAGATAATCCTAATGCTATACATATTCTTGAAAAAAACTTGGATAAAGTAGATTGGTATGGGTTGTCAATTAATCATAATATTTTTGAATATAATTATAAAAAAATCAAAAACACATTATACAATGATAATGGATTTGTAGAAGAGTTAATGATGAATCGGTTTCATCCATCTAATATGGATAAATGGTATGATTGGGGATTTGATGATATTGTTGGAATTGAACAAGAATAAAATCGATGATAAATTATCTATTATTTTTTTGATTTTTTGATTTTTTGATTTTAGAATGAAGAACATGCTCCTCTAACCGCCAATTTATCAGCTTCTCGATTTCCAATTGAATGGGCATCCGTTCCTTTGGTATGTGCCATAACATGTCGTAGTCGTACGTGTGTATCAACTAATGGCGTTTGACTGTATATTTTAAATGCTTGTTTTACCAGTTCAAGATTTGGGATTTTTGCCCCTTCGGTCCCAATCCAATTATTATTTAAACACTTAAGACCATACGTTGTTGCACATTGAATTGAATAAGTTGAGTCTGTTACAATTGTTACATTTTTACCGTTTAATAGGTCCGGTTCTATAATTTCGTATACTCTTATGAGTGCTGATAACTCAGCTGCGTTATTTGTTTGGGCAACATTATATTCCGTTATTTTTTCTGATATATTTCTCTCAGAATGTTGAGAGAAATATATTCCATATCCAGCAACTGCTCCAATTTCACCATTTCTCTTACAAGCACCGTCTGTATAAACATAATAATCTGGAACAAAATCATCGTCGTATTCGGAAATCTCTTTGTTGTACAAATCAATCTCTTCTTGAGTTACTTTATGACGCTGTTTTTTTTTGTTTTTCTTTTTTTTGAGAAGAAATTCAGTCATCTGTTGAAGCTTTTCCTTTTCCGTCAAAGTATTTATTTGTTTCGGAGTGTTGTCGCTTATAACGGTTTCACTTATAAACGTTTTAGCTTCTCGTTTAGATGAAAATCGAGTGAAACTTGCGGACGAATCTTCCAAAGTAAGTATATAATCCGTACATTTTTTCTGAGACGAAAACAACTGACCTGACTTATTATTGTTGTAAATAACCGCGTAGCAATAAACCATGATTTGAATTATAATAGATTAATCGAATAAATTAAATTAAGTAATCCTTAACGGAATACATTCATTTTTATTTTCATTAACTTTCATTTGATTTAATTAGTTGCGTAAATTAACCGTAATACATATAGTCAGATTCTCTTTTGGAAGTCATTAGCCATGTAAAACCAAAAATAATTATAATTATAACTATAATACCAAAACCTATTAACAACGAATCACACATTCTTATAAATACAATTATATTTAAATTTTATTAGTTATAAGTTTCATTTGTAGTTTTAATATTTCATTATCTTTTGATTCAGTTAAAAGTTTCATTTTTAGTTCGTTAATTTCTGTTTGACTATTTAGTTTTTCTGTCAATAATTCATTTTTGTGATTTGAATTATCAATTATTTTATCACTTTTGTATTTTTCAATTTGTAGTTTATAATCTTCAATTTGTTTGTTTAATTCAGAAAAACGTCCAATATATGATTGTTGTATCATTTTATACATTTGCTTTACTTGTGGCAGTCGTGATTTGTTCAATACAATTAATTCATCATATGATTTATAAGTTAATTTGTCTGAAGCAAAATAATCCTTAATTTGTATTTCAGCATTAGATAAATATTGTGCTTCTGTAATCGAAAAACAATATAATTCAATATCACTATCAAATTCCTTTTTAAATAATTTAGTATGTTCATCATTTCGTCTTGGCAAATCATCTGTATATCCATATTTCATAATAATATCATTATTACCATATTTATCACTTTTTAATAATTTATTTGCGTTGCCAATGCTATACAAATATACACATGGGGTTTTATCTACATTGGTTCTAAAAACATCTTTAATTGTTTTTGATGAAACGCCAATTAATGAAGATGCCAATTCATCCTTATTTGATTGTGGCCCCAGTTGAATCGTAAATAATTTATCAGTCGCCCAGTCCTGAAAGGCTTCTGCGTTGCCAGTTCTTGAAGAAAATAAAACCTTACATGTTCCTTTATATGTTAAAAATAAAGCTGGTTGTTTATTAGGTTGTTTATTCGTTGAGGCGGTAGTACCGCCCGTATCATTAATTAACCTATTAAAACATTTGTAATGTATATTACGTTTATATTCTGATTTTGTTAACGTATGATTTAAATTGGTAATTCCAAATGCCATTCCAATATCTTTTGCTTTAAAGTAACAGTCTTTAATATTTCTCTCACCTCTTACTTCAACCTCAAATATATTTCCATTATTATCTTTAAATTTTTCATTATCGTTTAATTCCAAAATGTTGGGTTGAATAATTATTTCACTATCATTGTCATTATTATTATTGTCTATGTCATTATTATTGACTGTGTCATTATTGGTAATCAATTTTGGAAAATATTCTTGAACCCATAAACAAGATAATAATAACTTTGCTTTTTTATATTCAATGTTTGATAATGTAAGATTGACAGAGCTTTTTGTTTTGCTTACAAAAATATAATTATTGGAATTAATATTATATTTATCAATTACAACTCTTGTACTTTTACTACAACCATAAAAATATTTGGTTTTATATGTTTTATCTAATGCTTGTAGCATATTAGCATCGTAATACTGATTATTATTAAACTCGATTATTTCCATTATAATGTATTATTACAATTATACATATTATAGTAGTAATACATTTAAGTTGTTTATTCGTATATTGTATTAGTCTATTATGTCAGTCTATTAGGTTAATAGACTGTTACAAATTATGTTTATTTTTACATTAAATAAGTGATAAAATTGGTTTCTCATTCACGATTTCATATGTCCCAAGCTTGAGTGGATTTCCAGATTTATTCTTGACAACTTTACTGTAGCTTTCAGGGTCGTATAAATAATATAAACTTTTATTTATCTCTCGGCCAATATAATTCACACCATTAATAACGATTTTTTTACCAGTCCAACTTACTTGTTCCTGGCGAATACTTTCCTGTTCTTGATAATTTGGTACATACGAATATTTACTTTCAGGATTGCTGAAGTTAACACAATTATCACCATTGTGGAGAAAGCAATCAAATGACGATTCCTTGATTGTATTGGTAATCTGTGTTAATAAATTATTTTTCATTTCCGAAATCTCATACAAATATTCGTCACTCGATATCGGCTCTCCATTAATTTTACTAATATCCTTTCTTCGTAAGGCAGATGCTTCTTCGCTTGAAATTTGTTTCTTTGAAAAACTCATAATATAGATAAACACCTCAACCGTTTGAAGTTCCAAAGGTAGCTGAACATGACTACAAATACGTCTTGCACGTCCAATTACCTGTTCGGTTCTTACAGGATGCCAGTAAGGCTCCATAATATGAACAAAACGAGTATTTCGAAGATTAATTCCCTCAGACCCAGAAGCGGTAATCATCAATACTTTAATAATATCACCCATACTATTATCTTCCCATTCTTTTAGCAATGGTTCGGAAAGCTGGGAAGGTACATATTTCCAGTCCCCATTAAATATATTACGAATAATCTCACGTTCCTCAGCACTTTCTGTACCTGTATACAAAGCATATTTAGGTTTATGCATATCCTCAGGTGAAACGTCGAGAGACCAAATATTACTGCTATTTTTATGAATTTTAAGACGAGCAAATCCATGATATTCCAGAACCAAACTGAAAATAGCAATTCCTTCCAATGTTCTAAACTGACTATACACTAAATGAAGTCCTACGTTATTGGGATTTTGGATATTATCCAGCATTTTCAAAAACTTGGGACTGTATTTTCTTAACTTTTCTCTCGATAAATAATAATCACCATTATCTTTTGTTCGAATAGATATCAATGCTTCTTCAATAAGTTCTTTATATTTTTTCCCACCCATTCGAATAAGTAATTGGTCCATTTCATCACCTTCGTCCCTCAATTCATCAATATCCTGAGCATCAGCCACTTTAACTGCTTTATTCATTAGTTTTTCAGCCGCGTCCTCATCATCTCTATGCTTTATCTCTGGCATAGGACGATTGTCCATAACAAAATTACAGAATAAACGAGAGAAAATACGATAAGTAGACGAAATATCATCATCATTTCCACCTCTTGACGGCTTTTCAGTTTTTCTCTCGGCTTGACGATATAATTCATAAATTATGAATTGTGAATCACTCATTTCTATCTTTTCAACATGATAATCAACACCCAGTGTCTTTGTAAACCGAGGAAGAAGGCTTTCTTGAGCACTCTTAAAAAAAGAAGTTAGACCCATAATTCGTCGCTTGAGTGCGTCCGCATTTTTAATTAGTCCCGTGTCTGGGTCAATGTACGCCATATTGAAACTTTCGGCTGTATCAGGAAGAAGTTTTTGGTTTGTGCTTGTAATTCCAGTTAAACGAACACCAGCGGCTTTTAGTTTATCTGAAATACGCGTTTCAAATTCCGCATCCGTCATGGTTGCACCCGTAAACTCGATCCCATTATGTTCGGAACTCCCAGTAGGGTTATTCGTAAATCCATAGGGATTTTTCGTAATAGTTAATAAACGCGAGGATGATTCGTATTTGATATAGTTAAGGAACGTGTTGTCATTCAATAGTGCAAGTACTTCTTCCTCAGTTTTAACAACGTTGGGGGCAAACTGAAACCGCCATGTTTTAATATATTTGCGTAGAATATTAAACATAATACCCATTTCATTTGCGTAATTAACAACTGGCGTACCCGTTAAAATAACCGTTCTACAGTTTTTGGCACTTAACAAATATTCATAAAGAACAATGGGAATACTTTCCTTTGATA
>Ga0206131_10007888_pt1 | contig 10574 bp, 15 predicted proteins | sample Helgoland_Spring_FD_148636 | JGI IMG/M metagenome (GOLD analysis project Ga0206131, IMG submission 148636) | Pelagic subsurface seawater microbial communities from Kabeltonne, Helgoland, North Sea - Helgoland_Spring_Bloom_20160517_1 | ecosystem: Environmental > Aquatic > Marine > Epipelagic ... | reverse complement strand
ATGAAACGCTGGACCGTGTTAGTGGTGGAGGTTAACGGGATCGAACCGATGACCTATTGCTTGCAAAGCAATCGCTCTCCCATCTGAGCTAAACCCCCGAATATTTTTAAGGACGGTCTTTAGTAAACGGACCATCATCCAGGCTGCTGATAGCATCTGACTTGTTGTCTGCTTCAAACATTAGATTAAGACTTTCAAACTTTTTAGATTCCCAATCTTCGTTTGAACGCAACTGTACATCAGTTGCTCCATTGTCTAATGCACGTTTGAAAGCAGCAATGCCTGCTTCGATGTCAGTTGTGTAAACGTCTACTGATACTCTCATTTTCGATATTCCTTATATTAGTTAGTAATAAAGACCCACTGTACGTTATTCTCACTCGAATCACCTACACGAAAGTTGCCTGCTTTGCTCCAGTCAATCTGTGCAAGACTGACATCGTCGTGACCAAAGTTTACAATTTCTTCAATAGGCTGCGAACTGTGAACTACATTATCTGGCACATCTTCTTTGTTAATATAATGTGCGCCTGCTGCTAATGCAGCAATGATTGCTAGTACTTCCATAGTCTTACTCCTTTTTAAAATTGGCGGACAGTGTAGGATTCGAACCCACGGAGCCCTCGCAGGCTCAAGAGATTAGTAATCTCCCGCTTTCGACCACTCAGCCAACTGCCCTATAATTTTAGTGTGAATACATCACACTGTGGTTAAACTTTTTTACTGCTTGTTTAGCAGCTTCTCTATCTACCTTAGCCATGCGCATTACGAATTTAATGCTCTGTTCTTCACTAAGTTGCATGCCAAATGCTTCACGAACTGCGTATTCAATTTCCTGTGCCATGCTTTATCTCCCTTTATTGTCTTTACAGTATACTACCGTATAGGGGGAGTGTCAACTATTTTTTTGTGTATTTGGCAAAGTTTTCTGTGTCCACGCCGTATTGTTCTACCCAATCCAATTGATCCACAAAATCTTCATCATAGTCATTCTTTAAGATTTCTCTGCATGCTTCACAGCCGCAGACTTTTAGTTGTGTGTATCCGTCAAGTTCATAGAAGTTATCTGGTAGTGTTTTCATACAACTTAGTCCTTAACTAATTTATTGCACACAAGTTCTTTACCTGTGGGTGTATTAAATGTAATTGCTGGAAGTTCTGGATCTACCTGCCTACAATTAATCTGTTGCCAATCATGTGTGTGTATTTGTTCTGCTACTGTATCAAAGAATTCTTTATTGTCAAAGGCAAATAACCCTGCTATTAATGCTACTACTATCATTTTCATACTCCTCTCTGGAAGTATTTATAGAGTTGGTGCGCCTGGAGGGACTTGAACCCCCACGCCATAAGCACTGGTACCTAAAACCAGCGTGTCTACCATTTCACCACAGGCGCAATATATGTATTATATATGTATTTAATTATTTGTCAATCTTTATTACAGTTTATTGATATCGGTATGTGGCATTAATTCTAGCCTGTCATCCAATATTTTAAAAATAGCACCAATCCTAACTGTGTTTGTTGTAAGTTTTACACAACGATCAATTTCAGGAATGTATGCATTTCGCTGTTCAATCCCAAAAGGTACATCTTTTAATGTTTCATCGATAAATTTACTAGCACCTATCCAGTCATCAATAATATCTTTTCTGCCTAATTGAATTAGTTGTGTTAGACTACGTTTATGTTTTTCATTGAGATATCCAAATTCGTGATGATCTTTGTTTGTTTTTCTAATTTTATTATCTATGCCTTTTTGTATATTAAGATACCTACAAAAAGGTTCTACATCTAACATTTTATAATCAATGAAACCTAATTTAGATGGATAGTATTTTTTTATGTAATCTACGCCTAGTAGTACTTGTTTTACAGCAAGTTCTGGAAACTTACTTCCCAAAAAAAAGTCTTCGTGTTCTGTATCTAACCCCCAATCAGCCTGATCGGTAATGATCCAATAGTATACATCGTCTTTACAATAGTATCTAGGTTTATCATTTCCTATGATTTCTAAATAATCTTTTTCATAGTCTCTGAAATATAGCTCACTATAATGCGGCGCGAACCCATGATAGAAGTCGTTAATTTTTGTAAAACTTAGTTTATCTTTCCAAACTGTTTCAAAATCTGAAATACTAGGACGATGTAACACAAAATTCATATCAGTAGTTTTAGCATATTCTATAGCTGAACAGTATTCATATTCAACATGTGGATCTTCTAGTATGCTATTTGTATACATGAATACACAATCAAATTCAATGCCCATCTCTTGCGCAATAAGCAAAATAGTATGACTGTCGTCGCCTCCAGAATAATTTAATCGTATACGATTATTTTCATCTCTAAGTTGTGCTAGTTTTTGTTTCATTAAGTCTTTACTGGAGTAATTTTTTAATGATGGCACATCCACTTTAAGAAACTGATCAATGTGATACTGCGGGAGAACAAAGTGGCAGTACTGCCCTGTTTTTGCCGATTCGTATAGACCTGCATATGCACCGATAAATTTTTTATTGCCTACTGTATAATGCTGCTGATACACGAATTTTATTTCCTTGTTACAAGTTCTTCATAAAAACTAGGTTCGATTAAGTTATGAAAATCTCGAGTGTTTTTCGGAAAGCGATCTAAGTTATAGCCTTTTATTGTTGTGTCATACTTGTATATTAAAATATGTTGTATAAATGCTTCGTCTATTATATCAAGATTGTATTGTGTTAAATCATGGTTCCAGCTATTAAGTATAGATTTGCACACATGATCAATATTTCTTGTTAATCTTAATCTTTTTAAATGCGCAGTTTCTTGCCATTCATAGTATATATTTTTCCAAGTATCCCATCGATCATTATTAATTGTTAGACCACAATAGTTCATTATATTTCTTAACGTATAGCATCCATCAAACCAAAGACTGGTTGCTTCCAAATAGTAGTGTGGCAATTTATAATCCATACCTGGAGTTTGTGTAGAAGTCGCATCCATGCCCATTGCAAGACCTTCTCGCAAATCCCATATAGTAGAAAAATTGTTAAACTTTTTGTCAAGTCCAGGAAAATTCCATTTTACTCTTTCAATAAGAGTATCTAGTATTGTATCTGGGTGTTTATCGGTCTTTAGATTTTTAAGTATAGTTCTCGGTCTATAATAATAGTTATGAATATTATTATCTACCATATATATCAAATTTACATTTTGTTCACAACAAATTTTAGGAATCTTGTTAACATCTTCATATGTAAAATCTAAAATATTTTTAAGTTCTTCGGGAGTTAATAACTCTGAATCTGCAGGTTTGTTATATAAAATTTTAGCAACGGTTGACATTCGCATGCCTGTGGGTTGAACACTATAGATCCTAGATTGGTTTGGCTGACTGTTAATTATATCCAAAGATTTTAAAAAACCGGTACTACCAACAATATATCCTTTTTTATACCCATGTGCATTTATTCCAGAGACCGGATTATCAGGAAGTTTATGGTAGTTTACTTGTTTATCATTAATCTTGAGATACTCTGTTTCTCCATGAAGAAAATACAGACTCCAACTTAAAAAAGTTTCGCCGAGTGATGTGTAACTAATAGTACAAATTTTATTTTTCATTTAGGTACTGCTCCGGAAATTTATCACAAAAAATAGCGTATGAGTTATTATAACAAACTCATACGCTATTGTCTAGTTAATTAAGCAGCTTCTTTTTTGTCTGCTACTAGTTCGTCGACGTTAATGAACTGCATATGCTGCTCGCCCATTAGACTCTCTAACCACTCATTACGCTTTACAACAAGCATAAATGTGTTGCGTGGAATGTCTGTTACGTTCTCTGTACCATGACCTGTATGATCTGGATTAAAGATCAGGAACTGACCTTTTTGTAAGTTTACACTGATTTCACTGTCTGCTGTCTTACAACGGAACCATGCGCCACCTGGCATATCGTTAAGTTGTACGAAAATGCGTAGTGTTTCACCATGCTCTTGACCACGCTGATTATCAAAATCAGTATGGATTGGCATCATGTGTCCTGCTTTTTGTTGGAAGATACGGCAACGTGTCTTATCAACTTGGAACCAGTCAATGATTGCCGCAAGTTTTGGACTGTTGTAGTAACTGTCTGTGTATGAGAAGTTTTCAGGTGCTTCTTCTGCCCAGAAATCTTTAATCTCTGTAGTTGTACTTAGACCATCTTCACTGCGAAATGCGTTATAAAGATAATTTGCAACAATACCTTTATCTTCGTCAAATGCAACAATGTTATTGTCACTGGCTGCACGTTCGCGTGTTGTGTATTCTAATGCTTCAAGTTCATTTTCCCAGTTGCCTGTGAAAATCTGTGAACTAACATAGATACCTGTTGAAGGATTATAACCTTCTGGGTTATATTGCTTTAGTTCTTCTGACATTTAAGTCTCCTATAGGTTGTTTTAGGCTAGAGTTAATCTCATAGAATCCGTCGATCCGCGTCAGAGTGGCGCTGCCTGTTGTATACGATAGTATTTATTGTATTTTTCTTCCTGTCAAACTAACAGTGTATTTGATATTGTAACCAAAGTTGATACTTCCATGTGGAACACCCCACGGAATATGCCAAACATCTCCTGCACTCCAGTTGTGTAGCATGCTTGATCCAATTTGAAACACATGCCCGTTATACCACGGCACTACACTAAACCATAGTCTAGTTAAACCATCAAGTGTACCCTTGTAATCCGGATACATGTTAAAATAACTATTTGCTGCATCGTGATGCCAAGCAACACCATGTCCAGGCATATTAACAATTAATCTTATAAGAATACCCTCTTGTTGAATCCCCATACGTTGGATATTCTCTTTACCTAGCAGTGCTACTAGCTCTTGATTAGTGTTCCCGTTGATTCCATAATTTAGTTCAAAACTGTTGTGCTCGTTTCTGCCTAACTTATTGTTAATATCTGCAATTTTATTTTCTTCTTTACCATAATGTTCTTTTGGTTTTTCCCATTTCTGCTGTGCTAGATCAAACCTGTCTACAGTATATTGAGTCCAAGCATCGCTATCTACATCAATTTTTGTAATATATGGCGCCGGGATTTTGTCTTTGTCACCATAGAAGTCATCAATGCGGTCCCATGGTGCATCTAATAATAAGTTTATATACTGTTGTTTTTCCATACTTTTTCTACTGCCTTTACTACATGTTCTACTTCTGCATCTGTTAAATGTGCATTAATTGGAATACTTAAACTTTGTATTGCGAACTTATTACTCATAGGCAAATTGCTAAATGCATCTGGATAGTGTGCTTCTGATGATACACCTTGTGCTTCGAGTTGCTTTTGTGCATCAAACTTTTCATGAAACATAATTGCATACTTATGAGTATTCCATTCATTATGGTGCTTCCGTACTGTAACACCTTTGCGTTTAAATTCTTTGTCATAATATTCAGCAATTTTATGACGTCTTGCTTGCCATTCGTCTATATAATCTAAACTACAAAGAATCTGTGCGGCTTTATCTTCTTCTGGGACACCATTGATTCCGTAAGCAGTGTACGGAGCCTTGCGGAATGGTTTTCCATGTTTTCTTAAATGCAGCAAGTTATAATATATTTCATTGCTGTCCGTAAACAATGCACCATGTGTGCCTATTGCAGGTATAGGTTTGTTTTCAGCAAAACTTGTACATACTATATCGCCTGTGCTAAGACTAGGCACGCCATCTCTTGTGCTCAACTGACTTTGTGCGGCATCGTTAATATAGTGTAAATTATATTTTTTACATAATTCATGTATAGTTGCATGATCGTGCATATCTCCATACATGCCTGTTCCGACAATTGCTTTTGTGTTTTTTGTTATTAGTCCTTCGATTAAACTAGCATCCATGTTTCCAGTTTTATCAACTTCGCAATAAACAGGAGTAGCACCTACAGTTTTTACATACGTTTCTGATGCGGGACAACTGTAATTTGTAATAATTACTTCATCCGCTGATCCGATATTATAGACCATCATTGATAGCAGCAAACTATTGCTGCCGTTATTTGTTAACAATACAAACTTTCTTCCACTAATCTCTTGTAAACGTCGTTCAACAAGATTTGTATAATGCCCATTGTTAACAGTTTCACGTTTTGTTATATCCTGTATATATTCAAAGTATTGATCTTTGAATTGGTCAAATCTTCTTTCAAGGTTAAAACATTTAATCATTGTACTATATCCCATATTCTCATTATAGTATGACTGCGAGCAGTCTTTACAATCTCTTCTGCTGCAAGTTTTGTTTCTGCGTATATACGATGTTCGCTGCCAAGCGGATCAAGATTTATTTCAATATAATCATTATGCGGAACATTGCTTGTGCCCGGTATACTGTGACACATCAAGTTTCCAATATGATTTACGAATACTTCATGCACACTATTGTTAGTTAGTCCATATACACACTTGGTACTTGTAAAAGTAATATGACAGTTTCTAAAAGTATCAACAATGTTTTGAATACCTTGTAACTCCAATTGTCGAGTGTGTTCATCACGCCTAGGTGCTGTCTTACGACAAGCACGGGCTACTAACCATACAGTATCAATATCTTTATACTGTTTCCAATCCTCTAGAGGATCTTCGAATCTTGTAGTAGCAATAGTTGGCTTATAAGTTTTAGCAAGATAACTTCCTAGTAATCCTGTTGCTCCTATAAGCAACACATTTTTCATTCCATAAGTCCTGTTATTGTTAGCGTTACTTTGGGAACAATGCCCCCGTTACCGCTACAATGCAATACACCTTCGGGTATAATATAAGTATCGCCTGGTGACCAGTTTGTTATCATTTTATCATGTATCTGCAAATACTGTCCGTAACTATATGGATTAATTAATACACTGAATCGCGTTGGAGTTTTGTCAATACCAAATTTAGCATTCCAGCCTTCAAATCCGTCCCAATGCACAGGAAACACGTTGCCTGGTTGATAACAAAGTAATCTTACTAATGTAGTATCGGGATCAACTCCCATACGGTCAAAATTATCTTTGCCGATAAACTCTTTGAATACATCATCATGCAATGGATCATTTTTGCCCCAATCACGCTTAATGCTGTTACCAGTATGATAGCCAATACGATTAGCATGAGTTGTTTGATCGTTACTTACCGGATCTAAGTTTGGACGAGGTTCATATGGAAAACAATAACAGTTTATCCAGTTGTCAGACATAAATTCAAACCATTGTGTTGGATCAATATCCAACTTACAATGTTGTTTTAGATCAAATGGTACATTAATGTCATACCCGTAACTATCTAAATATTTGGTAAATTCGTTACTAGTAAAATTTTCAATCTTCAAGTTCGCCACTCCAATGAATAGTGATCTTAGGACTTACACCTGCATTAGCACTACCGTGATAAACACCTGGGGTTAGATCCCAACATTCTCCTGCACGCCATTGATTAAAGCAATGGTTTCCATAGTGAAAAAAGTGTCCAAAATCCCAGTCTCTAACAAACACCATATAACGGCGCAGTCTGCTATAGTCTGGACGCTCATCACCTGTACGACGGATAAAACTACTGTATGTGTCTACATGACTCCAAATAGCGTGACCTGGAGGTTGCACAAACATACTAATGCCCATCTTGTCTTTCTTAAGACGTGGAAACATTGCTTTAAGTGGTTCGTAAAAGTCACCAAACTCTTCGTTTGCAGTTTTAAAATACTGACTGTTGTGCTCGTTATGTCCGTTGTTCTTTAATGCTAACAGTGCTTGTTCTCTGATAGGCATATTGTTAACATCGTCGGTGCTGTGATACACTGTGTCTGTGTCTGCATCATAACTCCACCACTTCTCTGGCGTTTGATCAGCATTTGCACGTTGTATTGCAAACTTGCCCAGTGCTGCCCAATCAAAATCACCGCCTATCTGTCCCATGTAACTATCTTCACGATCAGTGTGATCAGTTTTCATAGGATCCCAATGCCAAGGATGCTGTTCCAAGATTGATTCTGGAACAGCACTCTTAGGATCGATGCGGTCTTCAGGGATAGTAAATCCAATTGGTCCAATTGTTTTCATTAGCGTTGACTCTCTACCATTGGCTCCCAACGACTAGAAATTTCATCTGTTGAGAGATTCCACTGTGTGTTATACACAGTGTTACATTTTGTCCAAGTGCCGATTGCAGTTGAACAGTCTAAGTGCTTTTCCATCATACGCATCTTAAGACGATTTGCTTGTGCAGGTGTCATGTTCAATGCCATCCATGTCATATCCCAACCAAATGCTAGTTTAGGATTGCCTGTTTGTGCTGGTAGACTGTTAGGGCCAGCACTTGCAAGACTTTGGTCACATGTAATGGATTTATCTGCTGCAGTAACAACCAACACATGCTTTTTAGATAGCAGTGCATAGTCTACTTCACCATTGATAAGAGCAAGACGTGCATCACCTGATCCGTCATATACAACTGGCTTGTGTGCTGTGCCAAACTGTTTGTTCATCTCTGCTACTACTCTAGCAAGTGGTCCATCCACTGGTACAGTGTGTGCTACACGACCGCTGTCTTTGGCAATGCTGCCGCTGCGTGTACACACAAACAATGGTGCACTGTCGTAGCGTAGTGTGATTGCTTTAGTGATATCAAACTTAACACAGCCCCCATCACGCCCAACTGCTTCATAATCACTGGCCCATGGCATAAGCACAGGACCACTAATCTTTGGAAGCAAACTTCCTAGTGCTACACAGCGATCGCCTGGGTTTACCAATGTTACATCGTAGTCTTTGGCAAGGTCAGTGCTGTATGCAGTGCTTTGCATGCTAAAGCCGCCTGTTTTACTGCCGCTATTGACGATAGTTAGTTTGTCTGCTGCAACAGCGGCTGTAGAAAATAGTGCAACTGTCATTGCAATAATAAGTTGTTTCAATTTATATTCTCCTATGATAATTGATGTAACCTAAATAGTCCGTCTACAAGTTTATTGTGGATAATAAATGCAAACACTAGTGGAAGTGTGTCTACATTTCTCAACAACACTCCTAAGGGTGCTAGTACAACAAAGCATACAAGATAGTATGTCATACTGTAGTTCATATATCCTGTGTACAGTGTAACAAAGAACAGTGCAATAATCAATAAACTTATAATGATCTTTATATCGAATTTATAAAAACTTGGCACTATCTTACTCAAGGGCCACGCCATCATAAATCCAACTGCGTTTACTACTACAAGTCCTAGTGCAAGTTCAGGCAAAAAATCACTGAACTTGAACTGCACAAGGTTGAATCCTTTTTGTTCCATTAGGAATAGCAATATTGCTTCGCTGCCAATAAGAGGTACTCCAAATATTAACAACGGAAGCAACATACTGAATGCGCCTGCATTGTTGGCTGTTTCACTTACAACAATCCGTTTTACCGGATCCTTGGTAAACAACATACTGGCATTATATGCCGCTGTGCTACTAAACACAGTTGTAAGTCCTGGGATAAGTCCACCGAAAAATCCTATCACAGTACTGCCAAGCAATGCAACGGGATTTAGTATATAAAGGCGACCAAGTTCATAAGTCTTGTTTAAACTCTTGGTTATCTCTGTATTCCAATGATGCAACATCTGCGGAATGGCAAACAAGCATATAAGCACAACTGGCATCGGAAGACCAGCGTACAAATGCATGTTGCCAAATGTTGCAAAGTTTATGTTAAGGTAACTGTTGTAGCCGATCATGCCCAGACCAATACCACTTAGTATAAGCATGAAGTTAACCCACCAGCGATTGTTTACTGTAAAAATCATTACCAGTGTAACTAACAGCAACAGACCTACTAATATCTTTGTACTGTAGAAATACTTGATTAAGTCTGTGTATTCAACAAATGCATAGCACAATCCAACCACAGTCAAACTACCAACAACACTGCCAAAGGCACTGCCACTGATTGCTTGACTTACTTGTTGCACGGTTGTAAGATTGCGACTCTCAGCAACAGCAGGATAACTACTGCTTTCGCCCGGAATGCCATATACAATAGCAGGTATACTGCCAATGTATTGACTTATTGCTGCCATACTGGCATACATAATAAGCAGTTCAACAATGCCGAACACACTTAAAAAGGGCCATACTAACAGCATAAGCACAAAGTTTCCTACCCCAGGAATCAGTCCGGAAATCAATCCAAGTCCAACTCCCACAAGATGCGGAACAAAATAATAGATGTCCAATTTAGACTCCGTTTTGTTTTTATGAGTTGACTAGATTAACATAGGGCAGGGCCCACGCATTTAAGCATAGAGGTCCATTGTATAGCCCGCGGCTGAGTCGCCGCCGTCAGTTTATTTATTAAACTTGTTCGCCGGTTTTGCGAACTTCTTTTATTAGTTCTTGAACTTGTTCTTCAGTTAAACAAACAAGTGTATGTCCAGTTTGATTGGGATAAAGTTTCATAACATCATCTCTCACTGCCATACTACTCTGATAAAACTTTTCACAAAGTTCTTTGGTCATAAATGGTTCTTGCATTCGTGTATAGTAGTTGTCTCCTGCTATATATACAATTGCAACTA
>Ga0206131_10007884_pt1 | contig 10578 bp, 13 predicted proteins | sample Helgoland_Spring_FD_148636 | JGI IMG/M metagenome (GOLD analysis project Ga0206131, IMG submission 148636) | Pelagic subsurface seawater microbial communities from Kabeltonne, Helgoland, North Sea - Helgoland_Spring_Bloom_20160517_1 | ecosystem: Environmental > Aquatic > Marine > Epipelagic ... | reverse complement strand
GAGTAAAAAAAAGCAGGACATGCTAATAAAAGCACATCCCGCAAGAAAAAATTATGCGACTTCTATAAGTTTAGTTTTAGCGACCTCTAGTACAGACTTTGGCAAAGTAACAACCAACTCGCCATTCTCATAATTAGCGTTTATGTTTTCCCCTACAATATTATCTGGCAAACTAAAAGATCGTTTAAATGAACTGTAACTGTATTCCTTTCTTGTATAGTTTTTTTCCTCTTCCTCAGATGATGTTTCTTTATTTGAAGAAACAACCAACATATTACCATCTAATTCAACATTAATATCTTTTTTCTCAACTCCAGGAATAGCCATTTTAATGATAAAGGATTCTTCAGAATCTTCAACATTAGTTGCTGGAAAACTACCACCAGACAAATCCTTACCAAAGAATTCATCGTTACCAAAAAAATCAGACCATAGCGGCATGTGGCCTTGGTTTTTAAATCTAATCAGTGACATAAATAAAAATTTAAAGGTTTACAAATCATTTTAATACCGCAAATATCAAGTAAGAAAGTTCAACATAAAAGAATTTATATCATTACATTGTATGATATTGGTCATTCTATTGCTTCTAAAAAAAGAAGAGATTTATACAATAAAAATATCCCATGAAGACTTTGATAATCTATACAACATTAACAGGTCACACCAAAGTCTTAGCCAACGCAATTAAAGGTAAATTAGAAGAAGTTGATATCAATGAAGTAAAAATAAATACAAGAGTCTCAAAGTATAAGTTATTCCGAATATTTAAAATTGTCTTTCTTGACTTTATTCTAAATAAAATATCATATACACATCAGAAATTTGACGAAACCGAATATGACTTAATTATTATAGGGTTTCCAATTTGGAGAGGTGAGATGCCAATCTTCTTTAAAAATATCTTGTTACAATATAACCTTTCAGAGAAAGCAGTTGCTTTTTTTTGCACACATGGAAGTAAAGAAAAAAGTATTCATTCACAATATTTATCAGATCTTAAAACAAACAGTCTCATAGCAACATATTGCTGTCAGTCACCTATAAAGGTTAATCCACCAGAAGAGAAAGAGAGGTTGCGCAAATTCATTCTTCAAATTGAATCCAAAATGGATAATCTCTTTAAGTATTCATAAGTTATGAAAAACACATCAAGCATAACATTTCTATTGCTTGATTACTTGCCGAAAGTATAGGTACGGTTGTAGGACTGGGGTAGCTGTCAATATTAAGAGTGGTGCTCTTTAAATAAATTATTGAAAATCGCAAACCTCTTAAATGTCTTTTTCATGCTCTCGTAATTTTTATCAAATTCACTAATTTCTTTTTGATATTCTTCAAAACCTTTAACATCAAAAGTATTTTCATCGGTAGTGCCTTTATCAAAAACAAGATGATCAGAAATTAACTTATTTACGATTACTTTTTTCTTATCAATGATTTTCTCATATTCATCTATATTTTCCATAGTGCGGAATTTTTGAATATTGGCCTCAAAAACTTTACTTAATATTTTATCAAATATTTCAAGTTCATCCTTGCAGAAAAACAATTTTGTTTTTATTTCGTTCAAAATCTTATGGTTCTCATTACTTATCATAACTTATTTTGTTTTAAAAGAATCAAAAAGAAGGAGCTTATTATTGAACTCCTTCACAACTAACATTAAACATATATAGTTTGTGTATCTGGTATAGTCGCATCCCAATTATGGTCCAAAACCCAGATAATCTGATTAACTAATAATTATATAGGGAAAAGATCGACTATGTGATTACATTTCTGTATCCTGACCCTCAGATATTGGCAATTCTTTCACAGGTTTATTCATTATTTGTTTGGTCTCTTTCAATCGCTTCTCAATAACAGCCAGGTCTTGCGCATTGGGTAATGATTCGGGGTTTCTTCCCAGATTACTATTAATAATATTGCGAATTTGCGAAGCTATTCTTTGATGCTCAAGGGCCGCTCGCTCCTGAGATGGGTTTCTTAAAGATTTTAATTTTTCATCAGTTAGGCTTATCCGGAACATATTGGCAGCCAATTCTGTCATCGACATATAATCATACAAGTTTTTCTCAAGAGTGACATTTCTTAGGATTTTCAATTCAGGCATTGTATTGTTATATAGCCCCAAATAACCTGCATTGGCAAAAAATCTAAAATCTTTCACATGGGCTCTTCTGGCTGTTTTATTTAATTTAACATTCAACCTTTTCACCTCATCTCTTGCAATCAAACGATGTAAAAAACCCTCATCTTTCAAAAGAGCATTCATACCCTCAAGCTTTTCTAAAAAATATGCCCGTGCCCTCTTAACCATTGGCTTGCGTCCGTCAGCATGAAGGGCTAAAAGAAAACAAGCAAACTTAGATAGTTTATAATCATTCCGTCTTCCATTTTTAAATGGAATAAAATTCTTATTGACATCAATATTCAACAATGAACACGTACGCTTTGCTTCTTCAATATTGGCTTTAAATGTAAACAATCGTTTATAACCCAATACACTAGAGTACCAAGATGCCATCCAATAATAATGATCATCCTCGACAACAGCAAAATCAATAAACGCTGGTTTATTCTTAGTCATTTTTTGGTTTGCCATAGTTATTAATATTTAATACTAAGGTCCATATTATCTACTTTTGGAATACTGATCATTGTCATTATAAAGAATGATTTTAAGCATTTACTATAAATTGAAAGATTAAGATATTTAAATAAAATAAAAATATGAGCACATTAGAAAATATAGAGATTCAAGGTCAGCATTTACAGTGGAAATCAGCATTAGACAATTTACTTGCTGAGATTAAATTAATGGAACATAGTTTGGAATCAATGGTGACAATTACCAAAGACAAATCGAGATCTAAAATGATAGAACACTTTCAAAACCAATTTATCATACAAACTTCTGAAATTAATAAATTGAAAAATGAAATTTTAAAACACGACATTTCAATTTCCAGAAAAACATCAGATAAAGATGAAAGTATGCAAGAGACAGAATTATATCATCATAATATAATTGGAAAAAAAGTTGATCAGCAAGAGTTTATTCTAAATAAACTGATAGAAGCTTTCAAGCTTTTTGAAAAGTCCTAACTATTAATATTCTATTCATTGAGTTATTAATTAAAGGCGATTGTACAATTGTGCATCGCTTTTTTATTATATATTTGACTTTACGATCTTAAGAAGTTCATTTTCAGTCATCATGCCCGATTGTCTCCACAGTTGTCGACCATTCTTATAAAGCATAAACGTAGGTACGCCTTTTATCTTTAAATTATGCGACAAAGATTTATTGCGATCAATGTCTATTTTAATAACCTTTACTTCCCCCTTCATTTTTTTGACTATGCTTTTAATTCTAGGGCTCATCGCTTTACAAGGACCACACCAAGTTGCATGAAAATCTATCAAAACCAACTTATTTGAAGCGATTAATTTGTTAAAAGCAGCCTTCATAATTACAAATTTTCAATAAAAATAATACTTTCAAAATCTAATTATTGATATAAATCACTTTAACAAGTAATTAAAATCATATCTTGGTAAATAGTAAATGTAGAACTTCGCAATCAATATGTTAATTTTAAAATTACACTCATGAAAAAGATATTAATACCAACAGACTTTTCTGAAAATGCAGGAGATGCTCTATCCTACGCTCTAGATTTTATTGCAAACCAAAAAGCAACAATACATATAGTTAACATTATTAATCCCAATTTCTTGCCTGTTGAGGCACCTGAGATGTCAGTAAACTTATTGGGTCAGGTCATTGATGATGCTAAAGAAAGAATGAAAGCACTAGAGGCATTTAGTGTGAAAAGATTTGGCAATGATGAAAAAGCACAAATTAAAGTCACAACCGATGTAATTACTGGAACTGTTGCACAGTCAATAAAGAATGAAGCTATCGAAAAGAGCGTAGACTTAATTATTATGGGTACTAAAGGTAAGAACCATAATCTTCCAAATAAAATTTTTGGTACAGTCTCTACAAGCACAATAACTGATGCACCATGTCCAATAATATTAATACCTCAAGGTTATAAATTCAAGCCTATTAATACTTTGGTTTACGCCTCAAATCTAGAACCTGGAGATCCATACGAATTATGGAGAGCAACAGAATTGCTAAAGCCGCATGTAGGGATAGCAAAGGTTTTATACGTCAACACTAAGGGTAATAAAGAAGAGAACATTCAAAGATTTGCCTCATATATAGAATCTCACACACCAACAATTCAAACACAATTTCATACTGAAAAATCTGAAGAGATTGAAAAAACCATTATGGAATACTCAGAAAATCACGATGCAGAATTAATTGTAATGCATAGACTTCACAATTCATTTTGGTCAAAAATATTCAACAAAAGCCATACTAAATTGATGGTTTTCGAAACCAATATCCCATTAATGATTATCAATCACAACGAAAAATAAATATGAATAACATTAAAATATCAACAACTTTATTTCTGGCAATACTTATAATGGGTTGCTCATCATCATATCGTATAGCGAGTGACATGGAATCTGGTATAGATTTTTCAAGATACAATTCGTTTCAAATCACTAACCATGAGCATGGTTTCGCACTTGGTGCCAATCCAATTAATAAGCAACGCATAGAACGTGCAATAATAAAGGAATTGACTAATATGGGTTACAAGGAAAAAGACAATGCAGATCTTGAATTGGCTTGGTTTGTCAAAGTCAACTCTAAAGAGCAAGTCTCAGTATATAGAGACTATTATGGCCGGTGGAATTCATCAGAAAGAGTAGATATTTATCAATACAAGCAAGGTGCTTTAGTTATTGACCTCATTGACAAGAAAACCAATGAAGTTGTTTGGCATGCTAGTGCAACTGATAAAGTAGATGACGAAATGCCAGATGTTGAGAAAAAAATAAATGAAGCAGTAAGAGACATTTTTATAAAATATAGGAAAGACATACAGTTTAAAAAAATGGATGGTATTGCACTTAAGTAATTAGAGTTAAAAAATCATATCTATGGAAATGAAAAAAGGTAAAACAATAACATTGATAATCCTATCAGTTCTTTTACTCTCAGCAATCTATTCTATAGTGGCTTTGGCACAAATGAACCCTAGTTTTTTTTATGAATATGGTCTGGGAAGAATTATAGTTCAATTGTTATTTTTCACTGCCTTTGTGGCATATACTATTCATTGGTCAAAAAAATCAAAATTAAAATAAGTAAGCATCTATAACCAAAATCATACAAATAGATGATTCATATCACAGCAGTATAAATTTAAGAGTTGCAACTTTGACATAGTAAAGGATTTAGATTAATAATTATAAAAACTATTAAGATGGAAAATGCAATATTAGAACGTTTTAAAAATCAAACGAAAAACTTAAAAACACTCAGTGAAGAATTGCGTTTGCAAATGGCATTGGGAAAAGCTGAAGCTAGAGATCTCATTGAGAGAGAAAGAAAAAATCTCAACAGTTATATTAACACACACAAAAAGGAATTTGAAAAATCAGAAACTGTCAATCAAACCAATAGGGTTTCATTTCTTACTTCAGTTGAAAACTTAGAGTCAGTTTTATCAGACAACGTACCAGAAGAAACTGTAGCGTATGACAAATACAAAAATAATATATTGAAAAATGTGTATAAACTGGAAGAGGAAATTAAAACTAATTATCCTGAACTAAGTTTAAGTATGCAATCCAAACTTGACAATTTCAAAAATAAGATGGATGCTTTTAGAGTAAATTTAGCTTTACATGACAAAGATGATCCAGAAAGAGTAGAAAAAATAAGACATGAATTTACAGGTAAGCTGGAAGAGATTCGTGAAATTTTAAGTGATCGAGAAAATGCACAATCCAAAATTGATAGTTTCGTTGAGGATATTACGGAGTCATTTAACTACTTAAAAAGAGCTATCTCAGACTTATCTGATTAAGAATGAGCCCAGGCAAATTAAATATTAAATCATCATCAAGATTACTACGATTTGAAAAAGTAATATCCACCTTGATCAAGTATGGATTCGAAGATTTGTTGGCTAAGCCTCCTTTCAATAAGTTAGTACCTCAGAGTAACATCTTGGTACCACAAAGAGACGGAAAAAAGGTCAGCAAATTTACGACTCATGAAAGGGTGCGAATGGTGTGTGAAGAACTTGGAACTACTTTTATAAAATTTGCACAAATAGCTAGCAACAGGCCTGATCTTCTTCCAGATGATCTGATTTCAGAATTAGAAAAGTTGCAAGATCAAGCGCCAGTTGTTTCATTAACAGATATTTACAGTATATTAGAAAAGGAACTGCCTAGAACTCTAGGACAAATGGTTTCATCATTCAACAAAGTTCCAATCGCTTGTGCATCTATGGCACAAGTACACAGAGCTACTTTAAAAGGAGGAAAAGAGGTTGTTCTTAAGATTCAAAGACCTAAGTTAAGAGAAGTTATAGCAGCCGATCTGGCAATACTTAAAAACTTAGTTTCGATTATTGAGAACTACTTTCCAAAATATAAAATATACCAACCAAAGGAACTGGTGCGTATGTTTGAACAAAGTATTTCAGAAGAATTAAGCTTTAAGGTCGAAGCAAAAAATTTAGTGCAGTTTCAAAAAATGTTTGCTAAAAACCCAAACGTTTACATACCAGATATCTATCAAGAATTGAGCACTGATAAGGTAATTTGTATGGAGTATATTGATGGATATAAAATTACTGATCTTGAAAACCTTAAGGCGTTCAAAATTACAGGCAAGGAATTGGCACTGAAAGGAATTGGCTTATATTTCGAGCAGGTCTTCGAACATGGCTTTTTTCATGCAGACCCTCATCCAGGTAATATATTTGTGCTTGAAAACAGTAAAATTGCTTTTATAGATTATGGTATGGTAGGGATTATCATAGAAAGTGATAAAATTCTATTCGCCAAAATTTTACTTGCGATTTATGATAAAGATGTACAAGGATTAAAAAAAGCTATCATGAGCTTTTCTACTGGTTTAGACAAAGACCAGCAACGTAATCTTGAGTATGATATAAATTATTTTCTTCGTCACTACTCTACTGTTTCAATAGAAGACATTGATGGCAATGAAGTTATGAAAGGGCTTAACGCCTTGTTTTTTGATTATAAAATCAAGATCCCATCAAATCTTTTACTGTTACTAAAAGCACTAATAATTATTGAAGGTGTTGGATTAAAATTAGATCCGCAATATGATATAATTCAAAACATTGGACCCTATGTAAAGAAATTACTTGAAAAAAAATATAACCCACAACGACTGAGTCAAGAAGTTTTGCGGTCAGCTGAAAATTCAATAGAGCTTCTCAAAGAGCTGCCAGAAGATATTCGAGAAATAATTCATAAAATTAAAGAAGGCAAACTTCATATAGAATTTGAGCATATAGGTTTAGAAACAGTGTCCAATGACTTCAGTTCTAGTATCAATCGCCTGTCATTTACATTAATTGTAGTGGCTATAATCATAGGCTCATCGCTCTTGGTTGTAGCAAAAACACCTCCTTTATACAAAAACCTACCAATTATTGGAATTATTGGTTATGTCATCGCAGCTTTGATGATGCTTAGAGCTTTTTATGCTTTTAAAAAGCATGGAAATCTATAAAAAAATATAATAGGAAGGTTCAGGAGTAAGTGAGATACCTCTTAGCTTTGCTTATTTCAACAATAAAAAAGCTAACAATCAAAATGCAAGATTTTCATAAAGAATGCTTAATCAAAGAATATTATCAAAGTAAAAAGAACGTGTTAATAAAGAGGTATATAAAACAAAAATAACTTATATTATAATGTTTATTCTTAAGGTATAGGTCTTGTTTTATTTACTTCTATTTTTTATAAGGAAGTATTATAAAAAAGGTAGTCCCTTTTTCGGCTTCACTTTCGAAGTGTATTGATCCACCCAATAGTTCAACATAGTGCTTTACAATATTCAAACCCAAACCTGTACCTTGAATATTTGTAACATTACTTGCTCTAAAGAATCTAGAAAACAAGTGTTTTTGATCATCATACGGTATTCCTATGCCAGTATCTTTAATACGAAATTCCATATTTGTATCATTAAAGTACACATTGCAATAAACTTTGTCACTGCTATATTTAGTTGCATTAGAAATTAAATTAAAAAGTATATTTTTTAATATGCGTTGATCAATCAACATAGGTTGCGGATCACCATGTATTTCATGTATAATGACTTGACCTTCTTTTTTTATTAATCCCTTTGTAGCATCTATGATCTCCAAGCACAAATCGTCTATATTCAAAGAAGTCAAATTAATTTCGACCTTTCCTTCTTCCAACTTACTTAAGGACAAGAAATCATTCAATATCCCCGTAAGTGTTGACACAGATGATTTTATTCTAGCAAGATGCTTGTCGATATTTTTATTCTCAATGCCTTGAACATATCGACCCAGTAATGAAGCGGAAGACAAAATTGAAGTCAAGGGAGTTCTAAACTCATGGGAAGCCATTGAAACAAATCTTGACTTTAGGTTACTCAATTCTATCTCTTGACTCAAAGCTTGTTTTAGCTCTACTTCACTTGCCTTAAGCTTAGACTCTATTGTTATTCTATCTTTAATTTCTTTTTCCAAACTAATATTGGTGTGCAACAGCTTATTCACAGCTTTTTCAAGATCTACTGTTCTTTGATTGACTTTGGCCTCAAGTTCTTTATTTAGACTAATAATTTCTTCCTCCGCACGTTTGACCTCAGAAAGATCATGAATAATACCGGTAAAAATGACACGATTATTTAATATGACTTCACTAACAGCCAATCGGAAAGGGAATACTGTCATATCTTTTCTTTGCCCCTTAACTTCTCGCCCAGTTCCAATTATTTTTGGTTGTTTCGTCTTGTTATACCTGTGGACATACCCATCATGTTCTGAATGATAAGGCTCTGGCATTAACATTTTAATATTATTGCCTATAACCTCTTTCGGACTGTAACCAAAAATACCCGCAGCTGCCGGATTGATACTTTCAACAATGGCCTTGTCATTAATTGTTATAATCCCATCTATAGCTGTTTCAATTATAGACTGCAATGTCAATGCAAAATCACTAGATCCCTTACTCATTGTAAATATTTGAAAGACTAAAGTATTATTTTTTATATTTAAAACGCAATCATAAACAAATTATGATATTTATCATATTTTTAAGTGACTACAGTCATTTAGAAAGCACCGTTAGCTCTTTACTTTTATGAAAATAGAAAAAATGAATGCGATTAAACTTTATGGTCAACAAACATCAGCATTTGAGTATATAAAAATGATGCTGAATAGATTTGCAAAACGCGCAAATTTAGACTTACACATAGAAGAGGTAATGTCAACAGAGATTCTGATTAAGGAAAACATTACCAGTGTGCCTGCTATTGGGTTAGATAATAATGAAATACTGTATTATCATTCAAATGAGAACATTAATGAATTTGTAAAGAACGCGTACAAAAAAATATTTGTTCCCGAAAACTTTGGTGAAATAAAACATTTTTTAGTCCCAATAGACTTTTCAGAAGCATCCCTAAATGCTGCTGACTATGCTTTAAGCCTTGCAAAGGACCTTAGTGGTATTGTAACTTTGATGCACTGCTATGTACCTCATGTTTCCGATGCCCCAATTCCAGATACTACAGATATGATGGACAAACAAAGGGATTTGTTTGATAGTATAGTCGAAGTTTTTGAAGCAGAATATAAAGTAAAAGACTTAAATGCTCCTATCATAAATGCAAAGTTTGAGATAGGATTTCCAGGTGAGACAATAATCAAAGAAGCAAATAAGATGAATGCTATTGTGGTTATGGGAAATACTGGATCAGGAAATATGGCTAAAAAATTATTTGGCTCAGTATCTACAAAAGTAATCGCTGATTCGCAGCAACCTACCTTAATAATTCCACCAGATGTTATTTACGAAGGTTTCAATGAGATTGCATATGCTATGGATGATTTAAGAGTAGACAGTAAAGTAGTTGAAGATGTGATAAAATTGGTGCAAACAAGCTATGCAAGAATCAATTTGGTCCATATTGATGATAAAGAAAGCTATAATAACGACTTTGAGCTGAGTAAACTATACAAAGTAAATTATCCAAAATCATTAATCTCTATACAACACGTAAAAAACAGCGATGTAACAGATGGTTTAAATGATTTTGTATCTAAAAATGAAATAGACTTGCTTATTATGACACATGTCAAGAGAGGTATTCTTGACTCTATCTTTAAGTCCAGTCAAAGTAGGAAAGTTGCTATTACATCAACAACACCAGTTTTAATTTTACATTCAACAATAAAGTAATAACCAATGGAAAACAAAATAGCTATTGCATTTGATTTTAGTCAGGTATCAAAAAATGCTTTAAAATACGCGATAGATTCAACTAAAAAAGAAGACATTCTAGAAGTCATACATGTAGACAATACATTGATACGGGCTGGGTCAGATGACCATATAAAGACTAAAATGGTTTCTGAAATAAAAGAGTACTTGAAAATT
>Ga0206131_10007876_pt1 | contig 10588 bp, 11 predicted proteins | sample Helgoland_Spring_FD_148636 | JGI IMG/M metagenome (GOLD analysis project Ga0206131, IMG submission 148636) | Pelagic subsurface seawater microbial communities from Kabeltonne, Helgoland, North Sea - Helgoland_Spring_Bloom_20160517_1 | ecosystem: Environmental > Aquatic > Marine > Epipelagic ... | reverse complement strand
GTTCCGGCGTAGCGCCCCAATCCGGACCTTTGAACGAATGGGCAGACAGTTCGAACGCAGAGGCATAGTGAAACTAGTTAGGTGAGAATACTGGGGTTTCTCGCAAGATATGATGGAGCTATCCTGTTGAAAAAAATGTTCTCCGTACTCGTTGTCACTCTCGCGATGACCGGCGCACAAGCGACGGCCCAGGATATTTCAGAGATGAACGATCTGCAATATGCGCACATCGCTTACACAGCTGACAATATCGACATTCGCTACGCCCACCTTGCGCTGGCTTTGTCAAAGAACCCAAAGATTCACGAGTTTGCGAATACGATGATCCGCGATCATGAAGCAGTGAACGAGGCGGCTCTGGGCCTGTTGGATAAACTTGGCGCATCAGCCCAGGACAATACGTTCAGTCAGGACCTGAATGTTAACGCCAACAAGATCGTTGACGACTTTGCGAAATTGCGTGGCGCTGAGTTCGACATGGCCTATGCAAAAAATGAGCTGGCCTATCATCAGGCGGTCAACGGTCTGGTAGAAATTACGATGATCCCGAACATCGACAACGAAGAAGTCCGTGCGCTGTTCAAGCGGGGGCTTGAGATCTTCAAGGCGCATGAGAAGCATGCGGAAATGATGATAAAGTCGCTCCAGTGACAGGCGCGCCCCTTTCCCGGCGTCGCCTTTTGGCGGGTACGGCTGCGTCAGCAGCCGTATTCGCCGCCGGTGCGCGCGCAAAATCGTCAGTCGAACATCACGTTCTTATCCAAGAGTTTAAATTCGACCCTGAACATCTAAGCGTTCGGGTCGGTGACGTCATAAAGTGGACGAACATGGATCTGGCGCCGCACACTGCGACGGCGGATGAGTTTGGCTGGGATACTGAAGAGCTGGGCCGCGGCCAGTCTGCCGAGGTCATTGTGACGGAAGATATGGAGACCAGATATCTCTGTGTATTCCACCCGCACATGAAGGGATCTCTTGAGATTGTTTAGGGCGCGTAGAGAAAGAATTTACGTGCTGAAACACGCCGCCATGATCGCATTCATCGCTGCGATATTCCCGATCATGGCGGTTGCATGTCCATCCCTTCAACAAAATCCGGCTGAAAAAGACCGCATTCATGCGGAGTTGTTGGCGGCGGAAAATGAGATGCAAGGCCGCGCGATTGGAGGGCAGCTCTGGCACATATGGACGACTGCGCCGGATAAGGCGGCGCAAGACATGCTTGATAGCGGCAGAGAGCGTATCAGGCTTGCCGACTACGAAACCGCTGAAAGGATTCTTGGTGAGCTAATCGAATATTGCCCAGACTATGCTGAGGGATGGAATCAGAGGGCATTCGTGCGCTTCTTGCGTCAGGATTATGGGAATGCGCTATCGGACATCGAACATGCGCTGGACCGAGAACCCCGTCATTTCGGCGCTCTCGCTGGCAGGGCAACGACGCTGATCACCATGGGTCGGGTTGAGGTTGGCCACGCCGCGTTGCGCAAGGCCCTTGAGGTAAACCCTTGGCTTAGCGAGCGGCACATGCTTCCGCCGGAAGAGCGTACTTAATAATACCTTGGGGCTGGGGGAAAGGTGAAAGGCTGCGCCGGTGCTAGCGATTATTACCGCGTCATTGGTGGCGGAACGTGGTCACGCGATAATTGCTGTGCAGAAGGTGGAAGAATCTAGGGAGCTTGGCGCCCGCCCGCCGCTTGTCACCGAGGGATTGATCTGAGATCTCGATCTTTTCGGCTCTGCGCTTTGTCGGTCGAGGTCCCGGATCAAGTCCGGGACCGCGTATTTTTGTTAGCCTTGATTCAAGCCGCCTGCGCCGGGTGGAACCACCCGTAGACGCTCTCACCCTTTTCGGCCAGGTCCCGCAGCAACGCTGGCGCGTTGAAACGGGGGCCGCATTTCTGGGCTAGCGCATCACAGATCCGGACAACTTCGTCCGTGCCCATGATGTCGATCCATGACAGCGGCCCGCCGGACCACGGCGCGAAGCCCCAGCCCAGGATGGCGCCGACGTCGCCTTCGCGGACATCCTCCAAGACGCCCTCTTCCAGCGCTTTCACCGCCTCCAGCACCTGCGCCAGCATCAGGCGGTGCTTCACTTCGGTCACATCGGGCTGTTCGGCGGCTGTTGGAAAATGTTCCTTCAGGCCGGGCCAGATGCCAGTGCGTTTGCCCTTTTCGTCATAGTCGAAATAACCCGCATTGGTTTTCTTGCCGAGGCGGCCAAGGTCGAACAAGGTCTGCACCACGTCGTCGCCGGGGTTTTCCGGGTAGTCCTTGCCCAGCGCTTCCTTGGTGGCACGCATGATTTTCTCAGCCAGATCAACGGCGGTCTCGTCGCCCAGCTGAAGCGGCCCGAGGGGGAAGCCCAGCTGTTTGGCGGCATTTTCGATCAGCGCAGGCTCAACCCCTTCCGCAATCATGCGGTTGGCTTCGGCACCGTAGGGGATGATGCAACGGTTGGCGTAGAAGAACCGGGCGTCATTCACGACGATCGGAGTTTTCTTCAGCTGGCGGACGAAATCGAGCGCCTTGGCGACGGCGGGATCGCCGGTGTTTTCGCCTTTGATGATCTCAACCAGCAGCATCTTGTCGACCGGTGAGAAGAAGTGGATGCCGATGAAGTTCTTGTCGTTGCGGCTGGCCTTCGCCAGTTCGCTGATCGGCAGGGTGGAAGTGTTGGTGGCGAAAATCGCGTCTTCGTCCAACATCGCCTCGGCCTTCTTCGTCACATCCGCTTTGACCCTGACATCTTCGAAGACGGCCTCAACGATCAAGTCGCAGCCTTTCAGCGCCTCGTAGTCCGGGGTGGCGGTGACGCGGGATAGGACCGTCGCCTTGCCAGCATCGGCCATGCGTTTGCGTTTGATCTGACCGTCCAGCAGCCCGGTGATGGTGCCAAGGCCCTTGTCGGCGGCCTCTTGATCCCGGTCCATCAGCACGACCTCAATGCCCGCGCGAGCTGAGACATAAGCGATGCCGGCGCCCATCAGGCCAGCGCCGAGGACGCCGACCTTTTTGACCGTCATGTCGGGCACGTCTTTCGGGCGGACGGCACCTTTTTCGAGGGCCTCCTTGTTCAGGAACAGGCTGCGGATCATCGCCGCAGACGACGGGTTCATCAGGATGTTTGTGAACCAGCGCGCTTCAATCCGGATAGCAGTGTCAAAGTCGACGCAGGCGCCTTCGTAGACCGCTGACAGCATCGCTTTCGCCGCCGGGAAGGCGCCGTGGGTCTTGCCGTGGACCATCGCCACGCCGCCCGCGAACATCTGGTAGCCTGCAGGGTGATACGGCGCGCCGCCGGGCATTTTGTAACCCTTGGCATCCCATGGCTGGACGCAGTCGGCGTCTTTGGCGGCCAGAACCCAATCTTTCGCTTTTGCCAGCAATTCGTCTGCCGGAACGACGTCGTTCACCACGCCCTGCGCTTTGACCTTGGCGGGGGCGAGCATTTTGCCCTCCATCAGGAACGGCGAGGCGCCCATCAGGCCCAGCATGCGGATCAGGCGGGTCGTGCCGCCTGCGCCGGGAAAGATGCCGACCAGGATTTCGGGCAGGCCGATCTTGGCCTTGGGGTTATCGGCGACGATGCGGTGGTGGCAGGCGAGACCAAGTTCCAGCCCGATGCCAGCGGCCGTGCCGGGATTGGCCCAGACGGTTGGCTTGCCGCCCTTCTTGGTTTTGAAGTCCATGCCAGCCAGTTCGATTTTCCGCAACAGACCGTGCATATCCATGACCATGTTGAACATGGCCTCAGCAGGATTGCCGCCGGATGCTTCGGCCTGCGCGCGGGCCTGAGAGAGGATGTTCAGATCCATGCCGCCCGCAAAGTCTTTCTTGGCGGAGGTCAGGATGACGCCTTTGACGGCCTCGTCAGCGTGGGCCTTGTCGATGGCGGCGTTCAATTGCTCTAGCCCGTCCGCATTCATGACGTTCATGGAGGCGCCGGGCAGGTCCCAGGTGATGGTTGCGACGCCGTCCGCGTCTACTTCGTAGTGGAAAATGGTCATGGTTATCTCCGTGCCGCTGGTCTGCGGGTCATTCTGGGACGACCGTGCCGTGGTGGGGAAAAGTTCTGTTTTCCACCATCTCCACGACCAGCCGTTCGCCGTTCATGCGTATGTATCTGGTCGAATCCGCGTGATTGGTCCGACCGTCGAGGTATTCAAATGTGATCCGGGTATCGAGCAACAGGTGGTCGCCGTTGTCGTGGTAGCCAAGCAGTTCGCCCCGCACGCCCTGCAGCCCATCTTTCAGGACGTAGTGGCGATAGGCGCTGATCATCTCGACAAAGCTTCGTTCTGTCTCAATCACCACCATCCTGTCCTCAACAAAGACAGGCAGGGGCAGCTTGTAGCAGGGCAGCGCCAACTCAATTCGACCCAACATGAAGGCTGACGTGTGCAGCTTCAGGCCCCGTTCGATTAGGGGCTGCATCGGGCGCGTCGCCGGGTGGGGCGCAGTGATTTTGGCGATGGCCGCCATCAGCCGCGTATCCCATTCGGAATTGATATGCCGACGCGCTGGCGCAAAGTTGGCTTACACCTTCTCGATGATCGTGGCCGCGCCCATGCCGCCAGCCACGCAAAGCGTTGCGAGGGCGGTTTCTTTGCCGGACCTGTCAAGCTCATCCAGCGCAGCGCCGATGATCATCGCGCCGGTGGCGCCCAGTGGATGGCCCATGGCGATAGAGCCGCCGTTGGGGTTCACAACCGAATGATCGACGTCGAAGTGCTGCATGAACAGTAGGGGCACGGCGGCGAAAGCTTCGTTTACTTCGAAGACATCGATGTCGCCGATCTGCATGCCGTTGTCTTTCAGGATCTTCTCGGTCACTGGCACGGGGCCGGTCAGCATGATCGCAGGCTCTGACCCGATCTTGGCGGTCGCTTTGATCCGGGCGCGGGGTTTAAGGCCCAGCTTGTCGCCGATTTCCTTGGAGCCGATCAGAATGGCGGTTGAGCCATCGACGATGCCCGACGAGTTACCGGCGTGGTGGACGTGGTTCACTTTTTCGACCTCAGGATACCGCAGCTTCATGACGTTATCGAAGCCCGGCATGGTTTCGCCCATGTCCTTGAAGGATGCCTTCAGCGCGCCCAGCGACTGCATGTCGGCGCCGGGGCGGATAAACTCGTCATGATCGAGGATGGTGATGCCGTTCTGGTCCTTCACCGCGAAGACCGAATTCGCGAACACGCCATCTTCCCACGCTTTGGCCGCGCGCTTCTGGCTTTCGACCGCATAGGCGTCGACGTCGTCGCGGGAAAAGCCGTATTTCGTCGCGATCAGGTCAGCGGACACGCCCTGCGGTGCGAAATAGCTGCCCATCGCCAGATACGGATCAATCGCCAGCGCGCCGCCGTCAGAGGCCATCGGGACGCGAGACATCATCTCAACACCGCCTGCAACGTACAGATCGCCGCCACCGCCGCGCACCTGATTGGCGGCGAGGTTCACCGCCTCCATCCCTGACGCGCAGAAGCGGTTGATATGGAGGCCGGGGGTGCTTTCGTCCCAGCCGGCGTAGAGAACGGCGGAACGTGCGAGGCAGGCGCCCTGCTCGGCCACGCCAGTAACGCAGCCCATGATCACGTCTTCGACTTCGGCTGTGTCGAGGTTGTTACGGTCGCGGATTTCATTCAGGGCGTTAGCGGCCATACGCACGGAGGTCACCTCGTGCAGGCTGCCGTCTTTCTTGCCCTTGCCGCGGGGGGACCGCACGGCGTCGTAGATGTAAGCTTCGGTCATGTAGAGACTCCTTGGGAGTGGAACGTGAACCAGCAGAACGCAATCGCCGCCAGTGTGAGGGTTGGCAGACCAAAGCGGATCAAGCCGTGGTGTGCAAAAGGTTGAAGACGGGAGATGAACAGCGGCGATGGGCCGATTACAAAAGCCGTAGCCAAATAGGCTTTCCGATAGAGTTCCCAGTCTTGAAAAATCAACGCTATCAACGTGATAGTGAAGATTGCATTGATAAAGACTTCCAACAGATTGCTCTGTGGAGCGGTTGCATCTGTTCCACCCGCCTGATGATAGCGAAGGAACGAGAAACTGTTCGCAAGAAATGCAATCGCCATAGTCACCGTCAATGCAGCTATCAGCATTTTGGCTTATCCAGCCGACTTGCGGCCCGGCATCAGGTCGTAAGGGGCTTTGTAGCCTTCCAGCCCTTCGATGCGGCCAAGCCATGCGTCGATATTGGTCCATTCGCTGCGGTCAAAGCCGAACGGCTCGGGGTAGAAGAGGTAGCCGCAGCAACAGAAATCGGCGTTGGTTGGGCCGTCACCAACCAGCCAATCCTTGCCTTCGAGGGCTTTGTTCAGGATGTCATATGCGGCGGTGAGCCGACCTTTGTTGAAATCAATCACCTGCTGCGGACGTTTGTCTTCTGGCAGAAAGTTCGACAGGAACCGGGTGGGACCAGCGACAGAGCTGAGCTTGTGGTTGTCAAAGAGAACCCAGCGCAGAACTTCGTACTTATCCGCCTGCGAGTTACCGCCGAACTTGCCGGTCTTGTCCGTGATGTAGTGCTGGATGACGCCAGACTGGGTCAGGCGGATGTCGCCATCGATCATCACGGGCGCTTCGCCCATTCCGTTGATGTTGGCGCGATATTCAGGGGATCTGGTTTCGCCACCAAAGAAATCCACTTCGACCATTTCGTAGTCGAGGCCGGAGAGGTGCAATGGGAGCGCCGCTTTGTAGGCGTTGCCGCTTTCGCCGAAGCAATAGAGTTTGATGGACATGATAGGGTGATCTCCTGAGGGTGGTCACTTTCCCGGGCTCTCGAACTTTAGGCGCTGTGTGGGTCGGGGTCCCGGATCAAGTCCGGGACCGAGCTATCTTCAAAGTTTCCGCGAGATCAGGTCCTTCATGATCTCGTTCGTACCACCATAAATCCGCTGCACGCGCGCATCCGTCCACATTTCAGCGACGTCATACTCCATCATGAAGCCATAGCCGCCATGCAGCTGGACACATTCGTCCAGAACTTTGCCCTGCATGTCCGTCGTCCAGTATTTGACCATCGCAGCGGTTTCGACCGACAGCTCACCTTTCAAGTGAGCTTCGATGCAGCTGTCGAGGAAGGTGCGGGCGACGACCGTGTTGGTCTTGCATTCGGCCAGTTTGAACTTGGTATTCTGGAAATCCAGGATGGATTTGCCGAATGCTTTTCGCTCTTTCACGTATTCGATGGTCTTGCGCACCGCGCCTTCCATCGCGCCGACGGCGCCGCAGGCGATCAGCAGGCGTTCCTGCGGCAGCTGGCCCATCATCTGATAGAAGCCCTGATTTTCTTCGCCGCCGAGGATGTTTTCCGGCGGGACCGAGACGTTGTCAAAGAACAGCTCTGACGTGTCAGCCGCTTTCAGGCCAACCTTGTCGAGGTTGCGGCCGCGCGTGAAGCCTTCGGCGCCTTCGGTTTCAACAGCGATCAAGGAGACGCCTTTTGAACCTTCTTCGGGGTTGGTTTTGCAGGCGACAAGGATGATGTCGGCATGCTGGCCGCAGGTGATGAAGGTTTTCTGACCGTTCAGGCGATAGACGTTACCGTCCTTCACGGCTTTGGTCTTGATGCCCTGCACGTCTGAGCCAGTGGACGGCTCGGTCATCGCCAGCGCGCCGACCATTTCGCCCGACGCCATCTTGGGCAACCAGCGCTTTTTCTGTTCTTCCGTGCCGCAGTTCAGGATGTAGTGGGCGACAATGCCGGAATGGATCGACTGGCCCCAGGAAGCCATGTTGTGGTGGTTCTGGATGAGTGACAGAACGGCCTCATGCCCGAAATCACCACCGGCGCCGCCGTACTCTTCGGGGACGGAGGCGCACAAGAGGCCCATTTCGCCTGCTTCGTTCCAGACTGTGCGTTCCATGATGCCGTCTTTGCGCCAGCCTTCGGCGCGCGGTTTCCATTCAGTCTCTAAGTATTTCGTGGCCGCGTCCTGAAACATGACGTGGTCTTCATTCATCCAGTCGGATTTGAGGTTCTCGAACTGCATTATCTTCCCCTGTCGTCGCTATATCTGTCGAAGGTCTATGCCCCCCACTACTGGGTAGCGGGGGGAATTTGCGTCAGTGAGGCAGGATCAGAATGCCTCAGCTGGGATGTCCATCACAGGGTCTGCGCCGGACTGGATGCGCGCCAGACGCATGCCAGTTTCGGGCAGACTGCGGGACATGTAGTAGCGACCAGTGCGGATTTTATTCTCATAGAAATCCGGGTTGGACGTGCCGCCGTTCAGCGCCGCTTTCGACGCAATCGCCATGCGCGTCCAGGACCAGCCCAGAAGGACATGACCGAAGAGGTGCATGAAGTCGGACGAGCCAGCGAGTGCGTTGTTTGGGTTTTTCATGCCTTCAGACATGAAGTACATCGCAGCGGCCTGCATGTCTTTCGAAGCCTGCTTCAAGGGACCAAGAAAATCACGGTCGAGCGCTTCGTCACCCTCGTTCTCCTTGATGAATTTCTTGATCATGTCGAAGAAGCCCATCAGCACCGCGCCGCCTTTGTGCGCCAGTTTGCGGCCAACCAGATCGAGGGCCTGAACGCCGTTGGCGCCTTCGTAGATCATGGCGATGCGGGCGTCGCGAACGAACTGCTCCATCCCCCATTCCTTGATGTAACCGTGGCCGCCAAATATCTGCTGCGCCTGCACGGTCATATCGAAACCTTTGTCGGTGAAGAAACCTTTCAACACCGGCGTCAGGAGGCCCAACATGTCGTCAGCCGCTTCGCGCTTGGCGGTGTCCTGGCTGCGACCGATCGTGTCGTGCAACTCAGCCGCGATCAGCAGGGCTGCGCGGGCGCCTTCGACAAAGGCTTTCTGATCCAGCAACATGCGGCGCACATCGGGGTGCACGATCAACGGATCAGCGGGTTTTTCTGGCGCTTCTACGCCAGTGACAGCGCGGCCTTGCAGGCGGTCTTTCGCGTATTCGGCCGCTACCTGATAGGCGGCGGATGCCTGGTACAGACCCTGGCCCGCAACATCCATTCGTGCCTGGTTCATCATCGTGAACATCGCCCGAAGACCTTTGTGAGGTTCGCCCAACAAATAACCGGTCGCATCGTCATAGTTCATGACGCAGGTTGGGTTGCCGTGGATGCCCATCTTTTCTTCGAGATTGCCAACGGCCACGCCATTGCGCTGACCCAAAGACCCATCTTCGTTGACCATGATCTTCGGGCAGATGAAGAGCGAAATACCTTTCACACCTTCCGGGCCGCCGGGGATGCGCGCCAGAACGAGGTGGACGATGTTGTCCGCCATGTCGTGCTCACCAGCTGAAATAAAGATCTTCTGGCCTGAGATTTTGTAGGACCCGTCATCCTGCGGCTCAGCCTTCGTGCGCAAAAGGCCCAGATCGGTGCCGCAATGTGGCTCCGTCAGGTTCATGGTGCCGGTCCATTCGCACGTCGCCATCTTTTCGAGATACGTGTCTTTCTGCGCGTCCGTGCCATAGGCGTGGATCGTGCGATACGCACCGTGGGTCAGACCTGAGAACATCATGAACGCCATGTTGGCCGACGAATGATACTCGCCAGCCGCCGCATGGATTACGCCAGGCATGCCCTGACCACCGTATGCAGGATCAGAGGCAAGCGCCGTCCAACCGCCATCGCGCAGGTGGTTGAATGCCTCCTGAAAACCCTCAGGTGTGCGAACAACGCCGTTTTCCAACGTACACCCGCCATCGCCAACACTGTTCAGTGGCGCGAGAACTTCGGTCCCCAGCTTGCCAGCCTCTTCGAGAATGGCTGAGGTCAGGTCCTGCGTCAGCTCATCATATCCTTCGAGTTCCTTGTTCTCGTGGACCTTCAGAACTTCGTGCAGAACGAAAAGCGTGTCTTCGACGGGGGCGTTATATACGGGCATAGGTCTACTCGTCCGTTAGTGGCGTTTGGGGGAGGGGAAAGTCGCGGTGTGCCGCGACTTACTCAGCTGCTTCGGCGGCGCCGCGTACTTCCAGATCACGCTCAACATAGGTGATCAGGTCCTGCAGTTCTGTCATCGCATCCTGCAGCTCATCACGTTGTTCGCGCAGTGTGTCCATCTGCTGGGCGGCGTGCTCCAGCCACGTGGTCAGCTGCGTGACCTGGCTGTCGCCAAGATCATAAAGCTCAAGCCACTGGCGGATGCTTTCCAGTGAAAAGCCAAAGCGCTTGCCGCGCAGGATCAGTTTCAGCCGCGCACGGTCGCGTGCGGTGAAGATGCGTTTCTGGCCTTCACGAATGGGGCTCAGCAATTCGCGCTGTTCGTAAAAGCGCAAGGTGCGCGGTGTGACGTCAAACTCTGCACACAGCTCACCAATTGAGAATGTTTTCTCAGTCATGGGATCATCGTCCTGTTGCTTCGAATCTGTCTGTTTTATATGGTGACGTTGACGTTAACGTCAAGCTAAATTCTTAGTGTATTTTATGCGATTGCGTAGACACAAAGATTCGGCGTTGATGCGCCTAAAGCGTTTTGATCAGCTTATGAGACGTTTTGAAACCCGACCACGCTTACTGAAGCAAACGTTTCTTCGGGTTTCAGAACGCCGCATAACCCAATCTAAGATCAAATCGCTCTAAGTGACG
>Ga0206131_10007875_pt1 | contig 10588 bp, 7 predicted proteins | sample Helgoland_Spring_FD_148636 | JGI IMG/M metagenome (GOLD analysis project Ga0206131, IMG submission 148636) | Pelagic subsurface seawater microbial communities from Kabeltonne, Helgoland, North Sea - Helgoland_Spring_Bloom_20160517_1 | ecosystem: Environmental > Aquatic > Marine > Epipelagic ... | reverse complement strand
GTCCTTTCTTATGACTTATACTTGATATTAAATTGGAACAAATACTATCAGAAACTTCCATAAACCATTTCCTCTGGTAAGCTGAATTAGTTGCAGTTTTATTTAACAATGCTTTTATCAAATAATATGACTTATCTAGTTTGATCATTTAAATAGCTAATATTTTATTGGTAAGACTTTCATTTCTTTTGAGCTTGAGTTTTTTTCTTATACTAGAGCAAACATTAAAGTATGTGCTATGAGATATTTCTAATTGGTTTTGTATTTGTTTTGATTCATAGTTCAATCTTAAGTACATGCTAATTTTAATTTCTCTAGAAGTCAAATTAGGTGCTGCCTTGCTCAAGTTACTTGTGAAAGAAGGGTAGGCTTTTGCAAATTCAAGCTCAAATAATAAATTGGTTTGCATGGTTTTGTTTTAATAACAACATAAACTTATGCTCTAAATATTTACAGAACAAGCATGCAGTAGAAATGCAGTATTGCTTTCTAGACCCTAGAAATGAAATAAGCCAATTGACTTATCAAGTATTTTTTAAGTAATTAAATACTAAGTAAAAAGGAATTCAAGTTTTGATCTTTTTCAAGGTTAAGCTTTTTAGACAGCCTGTATCGTTGACTTTCAACTGTTCGTAAGGATATTCCAGAGATGGATGCAATTTCGTTAATTGTGTGGTTCATTTTGATATACGAAGCGAGTCTTAAATCGGTTTGTGATAAGCTCGCAAAAGCATTTAGTTTATTATAAAAATCAGGATAAACTTCAATAAACATTTTATCAAAATCACTGTAAGCATTTTCTGATCTAATGACTAAATCTAATTCTTTAGATAAGCGATTAATCGATACTTCGCTATCAACTTTTCGAGAATCCACTTCCTTCTGAATTTTTTTCAAATAATCATTTCTTTGAATGATGAAATTGGTTTTGCTCATCAATTCTCTATTTTTTTCTTCTAGTTTAAATGAGATGGCTTTTTTCTCAATCTCTAATCGGCTTCCTTTTTCTTTTTGTAAATTAAAATTAATTCGAATTGTAATCAAGGAGTAAAATAGAATCAAAGAACAAATAATTAATATATAGATATAGGTGTTGTATTTTATTTTATTCTCAGTTATTTCTTTTGCAGTATTAGCTATTTGGATTTGAATCTCCAGATTGCTTAAGGTTTTAAGAAGTTTAGAATTAGATGGTCCTGAAGAAATTAAAATTAATGAGTCTTTTATGTTTAAAAGCTTCGAATCTTGCCCTTTATACTTGTAAATTTTTTCTAATACTTTGAAATTGTATTTTTTCTCAGTATCGTTCAAATTTTGAATTTTAAGATTTTCGTTAGCGACTCGCTCAGCCTCTTTAAAATTATCTAATCCCAGATAACATTCTGCTATTCTTGACCCTAAAGCATGAATCTCAGATGGGAATGCCTTTAAAATTTCTTTTGCCTTGAAAAGATAGGTAAGTGCCAAGTCATATTTTTTCACAGATTGGCTATAGGCACCGTAAACCAGTTGAACATAACCCCAATTTCTAATCAATAGGGAATTGTCTTGCTTCTCATCAGCTGTTTGATAGACGCTTTCAGCTTCTTTTAATTTATTTTGAGCTGCTAATTCATCTCCTTGTAATAATTTGACACTTATAAGTTGCGATAAAGAGTATAATATGTCTTCCTTCTTCTCTTTTTCAAGCCTTCTTTGGTAAATTTGATAATAAATTTCTTCGGCTTTTTTATAGTTCCCTTTCCTTTCTTCAATCAATCCAAGGTTTGAATTGGCAGTATTTAGACCATAAAATTTAGCATTTTCGTCTCCTATCTTTTCAAATAAACTCAGGGCCTGTTGATATTTTTCAGCAGCTTTTTTGTAATCTCTATTTTTAAAATAAATGCTACCAATATTGAGAATTGCCCAGGGTGGTTGATCTATATTTGGAAAGTTTTTATCACTTTTTGGAAGCGTAGAATAAATTTGAACTGAATTATTTAGATAGTTTAATGCACTTGCATACAACCCCATTTCAATGAGGATTTCTCCTAAAAGTGCATACGTATTTTGTTTCTCTTTATCAGGTTTACTATTTGCAGTAAGTATATCATATTCTAGACCGAATTTTACTGCCAGAGTTGGATTTGTTGTTTTGTATTTTAAAACAGAGTCCCTCAGCTGTTTGCTGCTTTGGGCTGAAGCTAAATAGGAGAAAATAAAAAAAAGAAGAAAAACCCTTCTCATGAAATGTTATTTTTTTAAAAATAGGAATAAAATAATGCTTAGTGTTAAAATCAGAAGAATATGAATAAATTCTCTAAGATTCATTCTGATGTTTTCTTTTTTTTAGATACTTTTTTTTGAGTTTTAAAAATTCTTCTTTAGATATTTTTTCTCCTCCCACAAACACAGAAGCTACTCCGGGCGGAAAATCGGAATCAAATAGATAATTATACTTCATTTGTTTATATTTTTATAAAAATAAAGAATAACTACCTTTTATAAATAGCAATGAATACTGCAAAAACACTGCGTGCTTAAAAGTAATTTTCATACAAAAATCTCTTCGCACTTTTAAAGAATTTATGTGTTGCTAAAATCGAGATAGATCGTTTATATAGTTCAGAGTGAGTTGCTTGCTAATACTTTGACTAGGAATTAACTAAAAGAATATTCAGAAATTTAGTTGAGTTGATACCACTCGATTACGGGGTACTCTCCGTTTTCCTATTTTAAAAGTAACTTAGTGCTTCATGTTTAGGATTGATTTACCCTTGTAAAATATCGTCTGCAAAAGCGACAAAAGCCTCTTTTATATCTACGCTCCCCTTAACCTCCAATACTCTACTTATTTTAGGAATCACACTCTTTTTAACAGGAAGCAGTGTATAATTTTTCAAATGGGCACAAGCTAAGACAATTGATTGTTCTTAATGGTTTTTATAAGAATAAATTGGACACTTTGGACAGTGGTTTTTAACATTGTTGGAATTTATACTTTTTATATAATTTCATATCTCCTGCAATGATCAGATATATTGTTTGTTAAGGTTTCAAAGAAAAGTTAAACAAGCTGATGATCATATCGTTTTTGGCTTATGACAGCGGCATGCTATACTTTTAATAAGAAAAGAGATCTGCAAAGCAGATCTCTTAAACTATTATTAACTAAACTAACATTAATAAAAATGAACTATTTAGCAAACCACAATTTTGTTGTCATATTATCAGGTCCTTGTTTAGACACAGCAATATTTACATTTTCTCCATTGGAACCATAAACACTCGTTCCATATCTTAACCTTTGTGCCTGCAAGCCGTTCATTTCCCCGGCAAAACTATATATATCATTATTATCAGAGGTTATAACAGCTGTGGTTGGATATCCGGTATCCCTAACGATAGACCAAGATTCGTAACCGTTAGTATAATTAGCTAACCATCTTTGTGTAGCAATCTTTTCAAGATTTTCTTCTACAGTTCCATTTAGTGATCCCATATTAGAACCTAGAAAATCTGAAGTAGTAGAAGTTTCCCAAATAGCCATTGCTTTCTCTAAACCTATTTGATAGTAATTATTTGCATCACCACTAGCGAGCCCTTTAACAATTGCTTCAGCTATCATAAAATGTGAATCAGCAGATGTCATTAGAATTGTTGGGAATAAAGGCTTACCTTGATTTGTCTTTTGCGTTATTATGTCCGCTGGATTAGAAAATAAATAATCAGGCATGTAGCCTTTAAGTTTTGGACTTAAACGCGAAGGCATCCCAATATAATTAGTATTTTCTGGCATGGTGATGGTTAAATCTGCTGCTGTTTCTGTCCAAGTATAATCTGTGTCTAAAATAAGTCCAGATTTATCAAGAGTACTTTTAACGAAAGCAATATGATCAGAAATTAGAGTAACGCCTTCACCATCAGTTGGCTTAACTATTGTCATTGAGCCACCAACACTAGGTAAAGCAATCTTAGATAACCTTGGATCATTACTACTTTTCATAATATTTATCATTGCCTCAGAAACTTTCCATTGACTACCTGTAAAATTATTCCAAATATCTCCATATGATGCAGAACCTCCCCATATGTTTGTCTCTTCAGCATAACCTTCAAATAATGCATCCGCATCAGCTAATACACCTGATGAAATTGCTTCAGAAGCAGCATTTGCAGAAAAATCTTCTCCTTGACTTCCATGAGCTCTAAGTGCTATTCTTAATTTTAAACTGTTTGCAGTTTTTTTCCAATTTTGCATATTTCCATTGAATACCACATCATTTTCACGAAGTATACCAAATCCAGTCCCAGCATCAACGTTACTTCCAATAATGGCTATTGCTTTATCAATATCAGCAATTATACCCTTATAAACATCAATTTGTTCATCGTACTTAGGTAGGGTTATGTTGGGATCAGATGCTTCTGAAAATGGTATCATTCCAAAGGCTTCTGTAAATTGTTGATAATAAAACCCCTTTATTATTAACCCAAGAGCATAATACATGTCATCTTCTAATGCTCCACCTTCATCAACATTATTCATGTATGAAGTTAAAGTACTATTATAACCAGCAAGCCAGTCCCAACATCCTAGATCTGTATAAAAACTATTGTATACCCAACCTAAATCACCAGTCCAATCTGATCCAGCCCATCCATTTGATGATTGACCAGAAAATTGATCGGGCATTATTACATCTCCAAACCAGAGAGGTATCATTGTAGGTCTTAAAAGTTGTTGCTGTACCGTAGTAACAAAAAACTTGGCACTTACATCTTCTGTAGAAAGTGCATCAGGCTGTTCATTAATTTCATTAAAATCATCGGTACAAGACACGACAAAGAAAAAGCCCATTATTATCAAAATTTTATTCATCATTTTCATCATTTTCATCATTTTTAATTAAAAATTTAAAGTTAAATTTAATCCAAGACTGGTTAGGGTAGGAACTGCCATGTGTGACATACCTTGTACTCCAAGTGTTGTCCCTAACATAGCTTCAGGATCAATATCCTCAGCACTCTTAGACAAGAAGAATAAGTTTCTACCCACTAATTGAATATTTGCGCTTTGCATTCCAATAGAAGATACATCAGGTATATTATAACCTATAGATAATTCTCTAAGTCTAATATTATCTTGGTCATAAACATAGTTACCAGAAATTTCAGACATAGCTGTCCAGTATTCTTCTCCTGTAATGCTTTCGGTATTCAAAGAACCTGTTCCTGTATTAATGCCATCTACAATTATTCCTGTATCACGGTATTGTAAGCTTCTTTCTGAAACACCTTTTCTGTCTAAATCAGCGGATGTTTGTGAATATATTTGACCACCTACACGAGCGTCAATTAAGAAACTCATCGACAAATCTTTATAACTTATGGTGTTAGAAAATCCAGCTAAAAAATCAGGCTGTGCATTTCCTAGTAGTTCAGTTGGACCTGCTGATCCTAGTGGTAAACCACCTGCATCAGTTTCACCAGTCCAAACTCGACCATACAGATCACCCATGCTTCCACCTTGGGTTGCTGTTACAGCTAGATTACCATCTGTAGAAGTATTGTAGACGAATCTGTCTAGTCCATCTACTAACTCTTCAATCCTATTTTCATTTTTTGAATAAAAAAGTGAGGTGTTCCAGGAAAGATTATTTGTAGATATAATAGTTGCACCAAGTGCAATCTCTAAACCTTTATTAGTTACCAAACCAATATTTTCTCTATTAAACCTATAACCTGTAGCTGCAGGGACTGGAACATCAAAGATTAAATCTTTAGTTTCCATTTCATAAACAGCTACATCTAAAGTTAGTCTATTGTTAAGCATGCTTAATTCTAATCCAAATTCACTTGAAGTTACTGTTTCAGGCTTTAAAGCTGAGTTTAATTTAACTGCCGGATTGCTTAAAGTAGTTAGCCCCAGGTAACCTTGACCAGGAACATTATATGTTTGTTTAAGTTGATATGGATCTGTATCATTACCAACCTCTGCTATACTAGCACGAACTTTAAAGAGATTGAAAAATTTTTGCTCTGGGTCAATAAATTTATTAAGTAACGCAGATAAACTCGCAGAATTATATAAATAAGATCGATTATCAACACTTAAAGTAGATGACCAATCATTACGAACAGATACATCTAGATATAGGAAATTATCATATGACATATTTACAGCCCCGTACAAGGAGTTTACTTTTTTAATGGCTTGAGGAGATTGCTCAGGTGCATTAACCAATCTTAAGTTTGATATGAAAAACTTTGTTGGAATTTTAAAATCAACACCTCTAACCAACATTCCTTCAGAACTTCTTTTAGATAAATTACCACCAGCATTGGCTGAAACGCTTATTTTATCTGTAAACTGATGATTTGCAGTTATCAAAAATTCAGTATTTAACTCGTTAGATGTGCTTTCGCCAAGTTCCATTGAACCATTTAATATAAAGTGGTGCCCGGGTTTATAAATTTTATTATCTCTAACGTGAGTGACATCAGCTCCAATGCGAACAAAAGCATTTAGCCAATCTGTAAACTTATAATTTATTTTGGTAAAGGCTAAAAATCTATTTCTACGGACACTATTTTCATCATGAAGTGATTGCCAGAAGGGATTCCCTTCTTGTTCACCATAAGAAATCACTTTAAAATCATCTGGTGTTGAGGGGTTTTCCATTTGATAAGTACGTAAATCATTAACTGCAACATTTCTTGGCATACTGTATACATAATTTATTAGACCTTGTGCTCCAGTTGTTGATGCTCTGTTAGTCACCTTCTGGATAAAATAGGTAGCTTTAGAATCAATAGTTAGTTTATCAGAAAGATTGGCGACTGCCCTTAGATTAAAATTATGACTGTCTAAATCCGAATTTTCTATAATTCCCTCAGTAGCGTTATTAGTGTAGGAAAACCGAATAGAGCCAGTTTCAGAACCTTTACTTACGGAGACAGAGGTGATTGAGCGTAATCCTGATCTAAAAAAGTCTCCAACATTGTTTGTTTGAGCACTATATGGTTGAATTGTCCCATCGTAATATGGTTGTTGAGAATTATCTAATTTGCCTCCCCATGATAGAGAACTCCAGTCACCAGCGGAACGATCTAGATTTGCAGAACCTAAATTACCTTGACCATATTGATTTTGAAAGTCAGGTAAAAACATTGGATTGTCTACATACAAGTTTGTTTTAACCGTTACACCTAAACCTTTAGAGCGAGAACCTTTTTTTGTTGTAATAAGTATAACTCCATTACCAGCTCTTGATCCATAGAGTGCGGCTGCACTTGGTCCTTTAAGTACAGAAATGGATTCAACATCATCTGGATTAATATCAGAAATACCTCCAGCACCAATACTAGGCTCGAAACTTGGTTGCCCACCATTATCTTGTGACCCTGCATTTCTCTGATTATTCTCTGAACCAATTGGTAATGACGAATTTATTGGCATACCATCAACAACTATTAGTGCCTGAGAATTTCCACCTAGCGAGTTGTTACCTCGTATTGTTATCCTTGAACCAGAACCTAAAGATCCAGCTCCTGACACTTGCAATCCTGCAACCTTACCTGAAAGTGAACTGGCAAGATTGTTATCCTTAATAGTGTTTACATTCTCACCTGATACTTCGGTGACAGCATATCCAAGCGATTTTTTCTCTCTAGAAATACCCAATGCTGTAATTACAACTTCATTCAAAAACGAATCTTCAACATTCAGGTAAATACTTACATTATCAGACGATCCTACAATAAGCTCAGTCGTTTCAAAACCAATAAATGAAGCTTTCAACACTGCATCTTCATTTTCCAATTGAATTGTAAATTTTCCATCAAAATCTGAAGTCGTTCCATTTTCAGTACCAACTTCCAAAATAGATGCCCCTGGGAGAGGGTTACCATCGGAGTCAAAAATAGTTCCGTTGATTGTTCTTTTTTGTTCTTCTTGGTTTAACTCAATTGAATTAGGTGAAAGATTTTTAGATTTTTTCTTGATTATAACCTCCTTGTCAAAAATTTCAAAAATGAAATTTTTTGGTAAAATATCTTTCAAAAGTTTATCAAGAAATACTTTTTCAAAATTGACTGTTACCTTAGGTAAACCTTTAAATAAATCAGCACCATAAAAAAAATCATAATCACTTTGATTCATAATTTCAAAAATGACCTCTTCCACTTCAACATTTTCCAATTTAATTGTTAAGTCTGTCTGAGAGTAGGCACTGATAGCTGGTGTAATTGAAATAAAAAAGAACATAAACGATAATCGCATAATCTTAATTAAATTTTTGGCCGTGTAGTTATGCAGGGCATCATAGTTTTTCATAAATTTGATTTTTAGTTAAACATTGTTTTAATAGGCATTGAACTAGAATTGAAAGGGAATGATCCACCATTCCCTTTTTTTAGTTATTTAAAAATTATTTCATTTGACTAATATTATTCTTCCTTTTTTGACAAGAGTTACTTCTTCAGTTAATTCAATTACTGATCTAACATGATCAAAATTCTCATATCTTTTAAATCTTCCCGTAAATCGTTTATTTTCTAAATAAGAATTAACAAAAAAGATTTCTACATCATACCACCTAGATAAAACTTTGGTAATATCTTTCAATTTCTGTTGGCGGAAATAAAATTTTCCTGACTTCCAAGCTATGAAATGAGCTGGATCAATTTTAAAACTCTCTATTTTAAGATTTTCCTTATTTAATATACTCTGCTCACTAGGAGATAGAAAAATACTTTTTTTATCTCCAAATTTTTGATTTACTTTAACCTTTCCCTCGATAAGAGTGGTAATTACTTCAGCATCATCTTGATAGGACGAGATGTTGAATGTTGTTCCCAATACCTCAATAATTTGATCATTTGTAACAACTTGAAATGGTATATTTTGATTATGGGCCACCTCAAAAAAAGCTTCACCTTTCAACTCAACCGTTCTTTTATCTCCTAAAAAAACCAGAGGATATTTGAGTTCGGATTCAGCATTTAACCAGACTTTGGTACTATCTGATAGTGTAATAAAAAATTCCCCTCCTCGAGGTGTTTTTAGTGAATTGTATTTTTGTTTTTTTGAGTCAGAAGGTTTGTTCAAGTAAGTGATTGAATTTCTTCCGCCAACAATAGTAGTTCCATCCAATTTTAAATTGAGATTTTGCTCTTCTACTAAATCTATTTTTTTACCATTATCAAGTGTAAGTGTTGCCTTAGATTTACCAGATTCAATCATCTGAAAAGGCTCAACAATTAAGCTTTTATTACTATCAAAACCAAAATCATACAAGTTCAAGACAAACAATGCTATTACAGCTGCTGCAGCTATGGCTATTTTTTTAGTAGCCCTACTCCATAACAATCTATGCATAGATATCTCTTTAGCAATTGATTTGTTTTCACTTAAAATTTTAGAAAGGACTTTTTCTTTGGAATCATCAATGTATTTATTTGACAAATTCCAATCTCCAACGATATTCTCAAAAACCCTAAGATTATTTTTATCATTTTCTAACCATGTTTGAAGTTCTTTAACTTCATCTTGAGTTAGATTATCGTTTAAATATTTATAAAGAAGTTTTTCCATTTAAATTTACCTGTTAATTATATAGAGTCTTTTTTTCTACTAAATACTTAGTATAGATTTAATATTTACGAAAAAATTATAAATTCATTGTTTTTAATGAATAAAAAGCATTTAAAAGTTTATTTTATTGAGATATGCTTAGTGTCGAAGCTGTTAAATTCTTTTAAGGTTTGACAAAAAATAATTGCTCATCAATTTTAAAACATAAATAATACAACTTAAAAGTTTTTCAGATAAAAGGAAATGGGCTTTAAATATTTGATTCTAAAAAATTGCCTCTGTTTAAATCAATATTCAATCTTCTGCCTTAAAATATTTACTGATTGCTTCTTTGAGTTTTTTTAATATGATGTAATGATGATTTTCTACCGTTCTTTTTGAGATTCCCATTTCCTTTGAAATTTGTTCATTTGATTTTTCATTTTGGGATAATCTATAAACTTTACTCGCTTGAGGAGGTAAGTTACCAAACACTTTAGAGAGTATTTCTTTTAATTCTTTTCCCATTAATAAATTTTCAGGATCAATTATATCTGCAACGGTATAATGATCTGTCAATTTATTACTTATTTTTAATGCAGGTAGTTTAGCGTTTTTAGCCATTATTTTAATGGCTTGGTTTCTTACCGATGTATTAAGATAAAATTTTATTTCTCTTATTTTATGTAAACCGTCTTTTTTGGCCCATAAATTCGCAAAAACTTGAGAAACTGCATCCTCAGCCAAGCCCTTTTCTTTAGTTATGGAGAAAGCAAAACGAATCAATCTTTCAAAATTATCTTCATAGATATTTACAAAGATTTTTTTTAGACTTTCTTCATTGTTCATTCAATTAATTTTATACTTATTCAATATAAAGTTAATAAAAACTATTTATCACAAGGTTATAGCTTCATATACTCTACAATTATTTGACCTAAATTCCAACTAGGAATAAAAAAAGTAAACGAGGAGGGTTCTAATACTTCTTTGAAGATACGATCTTGGAGAACGGTTGAGTTTCCAGTT
>Ga0206131_10007867_pt1 | contig 10594 bp, 5 predicted proteins | sample Helgoland_Spring_FD_148636 | JGI IMG/M metagenome (GOLD analysis project Ga0206131, IMG submission 148636) | Pelagic subsurface seawater microbial communities from Kabeltonne, Helgoland, North Sea - Helgoland_Spring_Bloom_20160517_1 | ecosystem: Environmental > Aquatic > Marine > Epipelagic ... | reverse complement strand
TCCATCCCAATAATGCATCGTACCCGTTGAGTTTCTAAATTGAATACCTGGTCCCCAGTACCATTCAAAGCCTGAAGTTCCACCCAGATCCAATTCTTTTCTAAAATAGTATCTCAATTGCATTGCAAAAGAAGATCCATGATCATAACTGTATCCATTATTTTTATAACGACTGTCATGGTCATAGTAATATTCATAATCATATTTATAACCTGGGTTTGTCCCTAAAGTGAATTCCATCGCAGCATCATCTCCCATATATCTCTTCAAAGAAATAGCTGTAGGTGCGCCAAATTTAATTCCAATACCCCAATCCTTTAATTGGGCTTCTGCTAAAGTTGCTGTTAAACAACTAATGATTAATAAAGTAAAAATCCTTTTCATAGTTTATTATAAATTTGTCCTAACTTAATATATCGTTAATATCTTCTTTCGACAAACTTTTTACGAAACTGTCCTCAGTTGTAATCAAATCTGAAGCTAGTTTTTTCTTACCCTCTTGAAGTTTAAGAATCTTTTCCTCTACGGAGTTTCTAGTTATAAACTTGTAAGTATGAACCGTGTTCTTTTGACCAATACGGTGGGCTCTATCTATGGCTTGAGCTTCGGCTGCTGGATTCCACCAAGGATCAAGAATAAATACATAATCGGCTGCAGTTAAGTTGAGACCTAAACCTCCAGCTTTCAAAGAGATTAAGAAGACTTTAACATCTTCATTTTCTTGGAAGAGCTCAACTTGTGATTTCCGAGCTTTAGTTGATCCATCCAAATAAGCGTAGTCAACTCCGTTGGCATCTAACTCTTCTCTAAACAAAGTGAGGTACTTAACAAATTGACTGAATATTAAAATTTTATGATCACCGGCAATAGCTTCTTTGAGCATTTCACAGGCATCATCCATTTTGCCAGAACGTCCTTCAAAATCACCATCAACTAACTTAGGGTGATTTGCTATTTGTCTTAATTTGGTAAGCCCTTGAAGTAATAAAATAGAGGATTTCCCCATTCCGTTATCTTCAATTTCCTCCATGATTTTGTTTCGATACTTAGATTTTACCTCTTCGTATTCTTTCTCTTGTTCAGAGCTCATGGAACTGTAATATAGTTGCTCCACCTTTTCAGGAAGGTCCGTAAGCACTTGAGATTTGTGCCTTCTAAGAACAAATGGCTTAATTAATCCGTGCAATTTTTTTACCTTCTTTTCATCTCGCTTTTTCTCAATAGAATTTAAATACGTCTTTTTGAAAAAAGCCTGAGATCCTAACAAACCAGGATTTGCAAAAGACAGCTGAGACCATAAATCCATTGTACTGTTTTCAATAGGAGTACCCGTAAGAATTAATCGCGATTTTGAATTTAATTCCTTTACAGCTTTTGAAATATTACTTGTTGGATTTTTAATTGCCTGTGATTCATCTAAAATCACATAATTGAAACGATAGGTTTTAAGCAAATCGATATCCAATCTAGCAATACCATAAGAGGTAATGATGATGTCATAATTAGCGAATTGCTCGACATTTTTATCTCTATATGTTCCAGTATAAATTAATATTTTAAGATCTGGAGCAAATTTACTGGCTTCCACTTGCCAGTTATAAACAAGAGAGGTAGGCATGATAAGCAAACTTGCAGATAAAGCTCCTTTTTGCTTTTGGTCAGCCAATAAGGCTAATGTCTGCACGGTTTTACCAAGACCCATATCATCAGCTAAACAACCTCCGAAATTGAATTCACTTAAAAATTGCAACCAATTATAACCTGCCTGTTGGTAAGGTCTAAGGGTTCCATTAAAATTGCTTGGAAGCGGATAGTCCGAAATACTTTCAAAATCTCTTAGTTTTTTAAGCTTACCATCGATAGACATTTTAGCATGACCTTCTTCCAATTCTTGAATCAAGGCCAGGTGATGTTTCTTCAACATCAACCCGTCTTCAAGTTCTTCGGTAAAAGCAAAAAGTTCTGAATATTTGGTGAGCCATTCCTCAGGAATAATGGCTATTTCACCATTAGGTAATTCAAACTCTCTTTTTTCGGCAATAATATATTGACGCAATTTGATAAAAGGAATTTCAAACTCACCAAATTTTACGACAGCATTGATATCGAACCAGTCGTTGCTTTCTTTAACCTCAAAATTGATTTGACTCTTTCCTAAGAAATATCGAGCACCTGAAGATTGAACTTCTTGTTCTATTTTTATTCCAGCCTGTTCCAATATATTTCTATTGGTATTGAGCCACTGGAAACCCTCAATTTTTAAAACAGAAGCTTTTCCATTTCTAATAATTAATCCATTGTCCGTAACTACTTCGATAATCGATTTTTCCCAATGCAGGTTTCTAGCAACTTTATGAAAAATGAAGTTATCCTCCTCTTTTTCCATTTTTACACTGCTACGCCCCATATTTCCAGCACTGAAAATAAAATTTCCGTATTTGAATGAGAGATCAAAAACGATTTTTGAATCAAAATCTTCAGATACTTCCTTTGGAGTATCAAATAAATCTGGAGTAGCATTTACGGAAGACAAATGCTTAAAAGTAAGTAGGGCTTTAGGCTCTAAATTTTCTTCTATGATATCAAATCCCTTGGCATAAACATCGAAATTGGCCACAATAGGAGAAATGAATTTTTGATAATACATATCCTCTACCTTTTTTGGTACAAGAATAAATTTCTTGTTCAAAAAGGGTTTTAGCTTTTTACCATCTATGTGCTTGTTGAAGGTGATGATTTTATCTTCACCCACAAGAAGCCAAGCAGGTTCATTGCAAAGAATTTGAGAATTGTTGTATTGAAAATCTACTTTGTTCCCGGCTAGTTTTATCGTCGGAAAATAGTTGGTATTTTCTTCATTTCTGTAAAAATGAAATAAGACACTGGCTTTATGTTCTGAAGCATCAACTTTTCTCCAAGCAGGCTCACCGTCATTACCCATGATGTAGACCTCCTTCTTTTTAAGAAGAGGCAAAATCTTGGATTTTTGAATATCTATATAATCGGCGATAACTTTTTGAAGTTCCTTATCACCTTTTTCTTCGTCGTAGACCTTTAAGAAAAATTCAGCCGGCTTCATGACCTTTTTTTGAAACTTCGTGGTTACCGCTTCCTGTTGAATGGAATCCATCAATTCAATGATTTCATAATCCGTTTCATCAAGGCCGTCGGCAAATTCGGCAGCATTCTTAGCGCTTATGTTTTGGTGCTGAAACGTAAGATCTCCGTTCTTTCCCAATTGAATAACAAAGGACTCAAATAGATACCCCAAATACTCATGTGAGAAGATGGAATAAATTAACTGATATGGCTCTTTAGTTGATACTTTCATTTTTAAACAGTTCGCAATTTAAGACTAGGACAGTTTTTTGCAGGCATTTTTAGGCAATACTTTTCCACACCCATTAAGATTTTCATCAGCTTCAAGTATCTTCAAGGAAAAGTGATGTTAAGATTATTGGTCATCTAGTTGGTGAGATTCTTAATAACTTAATATCTAGTAATTATACAACCTCAGACCTCATGGCCGAAAAAAAGAAATTATTCCTTCTCGATGCTTACGCTATCATTTACCGTTCGTATTTTGCTTTTGCAAAAAACCCAAGAATAAACTCCAAAGGATTTAATACAGGGGCCATAATGGGTTTTATGAATACTCTTTTAGAGGTTATTAATAAACAGAATCCAACTCATATTGGTGTTGCTTTTGACCTTAAGGCTCCAACTTTTAGACACATCGAATACCCAGAGTATAAGGCCCAAAGAGAAGCACAGCCCGAAGAAATTTCATTATGTGTTCCTGTAATAAGAGAGATATTGAAATCCATGCATATTCCTATTTTGGAACAAGAAGGTTTTGAAGCCGATGATGTCGTAGGAACACTTTCTGCAAAAGCTGATAAAGCAGGTTATGAAGTTTACATGGTGACTTTGGATAAAGATTACTGCCAATTAGTTACTGAGAATGTATACATGTACAAACTATCTAGCTTCGGGAGAGGTACTCAAATTATGGGTATCCCAGAGGTCTTAGAAAAATTTAAAGTCAAAAGAGTTGATCAAGTTGTAGATGTTTTGGGACTTTGGGGTGATGCTTCTGACAACATCCCTGGTATACCGGGAATCGGTGAAAAAACTGCCCAAAAGCTATTGGACCTTTACGATTCAATGGAAGGGATTATAGCCAACTCAGATAAACTTAAGGGAAAGCAAAAGGAGAATGTAGAGAATTTTGCAGAACAAGGTCTCTTGTCAAAACATTTGGCTCGTATTGTAACCGACATGGATTACGACTTGGACGAACAGGCTTTGGAACTTACGGCATATGATGAAAAGGCTCTTGGAGACATTTTAGACGAATTGGAGTTCAGAACTTTGAAGGAGCGAATTTTTGGTAAAAAGGAAGAAGCTTCAGATAAGCCTAAAGCGAAATCTAAAAAATTGGATATGGGACAATTTGCCTTATTTGGTGATGACTCTAACTCAGCTGAAGGCGAAGTAGAAAAGGAAGCAGTTCCCTTAGAGACTTTAGAATCTAAAAAAACCAATTATCAATTGATTGATTCTCCTGAGAAAAGGTACATTCTTCTCAACACATTATCGAAGCAAAAAGAAGTTTGTTTTGATACGGAAACGGATCGCTTAGATGCTATTTCTGCCAATATGGTAGGAATGTCTTTTTCTTATAAAAAAGAGGAAGCTTTTTACGTACCCGTTCCATTAGCTAAAAAAGAGGCTCAACCTATAGTTAACGAATTCAAAACGTTTTTTGAAAATGAAGCTATTGCCAAGGTCGGTCAGAACTTAAAGTACGATATGCACGTGCTTAAAAATTATGGAGTTAATGTAAAAGGAGACTTAATTGACACCATGCTGATGCATTACCTATTGAAACCGGAAATGCGTCACAATATGGATGTATTGGCTGAATCATATTTGAATTATACTCCTGTTTCAATCGAAACATTAATTGGTAAAAAAGGTAAAAATCAAGGTACTATGGCTGACCTTGAACCGGCTAAAATCACAGATTACGCCTGTGAAGATGCAGATATCACATTACAATTAAAAGACGTATTCAAACCACAGTTGAAAGACTTGAATGCTGAAAAATTATACAAAACTGTAGAAGCTCCATTAATTACTGTATTGGCTGATATTGAACGAAACGGCGTTAAGATTGACACTGATATGTTGGCAGAGATGTCAAAAGAATTGGAGAAAGAAAGCCAAGAGGCTGAAGATAAGATTTATGAATTAGCGGGTACTCAATTTAATATAGCAAGTCCAAAACAGTTGGGTGAAATTTTGTTCGATAACCTTAAGCTGGATCCAAAAGCTAAAAAGACTAAAACAGGTCAATATAAGACGGGTGAGGAAGTGCTTTCTAAATTAGCTGATGAACATGAGATCATTGATTTGATATTGAGTTTTAGAGAATATAGAAAGCTGAAATCTACTTATGTAGATGCCTTACCAAAATTGATTTCAGAAACTGATGGTCGCATCCATACTTCCTTCAGACAGGCGGTAGCCGCTACAGGCCGTTTGAGTTCTGATAATCCTAACCTTCAAAATATTCCTATTCGTACCGAAAAAGGTCGTGCGATTAGAAAAGCATTCATCCCTACAGATAAAAACCATGTCTTATTTGCAGCGGATTATTCCCAAGTAGAACTTAGAATTATGGCAGCTTTCTCGAAAGATGAAGCCATGATTGAAGCATTTAAAAATGGGAGAGATATTCACTCAACTACAGCATCAAAAGTATTTAAAGTTGACTTAGAAGATGTTACTCCAGATCAAAGAAGAAAAGCCAAAGAGGTGAATTTTGGTTTGATTTATGGAACCTCTGCTTTTGGTCTTTCACAAAACTTAAAAATTCCTCGTAAAGAAGCCGCTGAAATCATTGATTCGTATTGGGAAGAATTTCCAGCAGTTAAAACCTTTATGGATGCCAAGGTTAATGAGGCTAGAGATAATGAATATGTTGAGACTATTTTAGGACGACGACGTTATTTGAGAGATATCAACTCTAGAAACAGAACCATACGTGAACATGCAGAGCGAAATGCTGTAAACGCTCCAATTCAAGGTAGTGCTGCCGATATGATTAAGGTTGCCATGATCAACGTACATGCCTGGATGAAAAAAGAAAAACTCAAATCAAAAATGATTCTTACAGTTCATGATGAATTGGTTTTCGATGCGCATAAAGACGAATTAGAATTGCTTAAAACCAAAGTTCCTGAGTTTATGTCTCAAGCCATTCCTTTAGAGGTGCCTTTAGATGTAAGTACAGGAGTAGGTGAGAATTGGTTAGAGGCTCATTAATCTTCTACTACATGTTAAATTTAGAATTCAACGATCTTGTAGCTCCTGATCGAGCAGTTTTGATATCTATAAAGAAGCATTAAAACCATTCCAAAACTAAAATTCTCAATGGTAGCAAATAAACTGAATTGAAATAAAATTCAAATTTTTTTTCACCTATAAAATGACGCTTAAACTCATTAGCATAGGAAATAGATATTAATTATCTTTGCGGTTCAAATTTATTTAAAATGACAACAATGACTAAAGCAAATCCTATATCAGACAGGATCAGTAACATGAAAGAGTCGGCGACTATCGCAATGGCTCAAGCTGCTAGAGATTTAGCCTCAAAAGGGGTTAACGTGATTAATTTAAGTGTTGGTGAGCCAGATTTTGACACACCAGATTACATAAAGGACGCTGCTAAGAAAGCTTTGGATGATGGTTTCACAGGATACTCTCCAGTACCAGGTTACCCTGCTTTAAAACAAGCGATTGTTGACAAATTAAAAAGAGATAACAACATTGAAGCTACTCCAGACCAAATCGTGGTATCAACAGGAGCCAAGCAATCAATTGCTAATATTGTATTGAGTTTAGTTAATCCAGGTGATGAAGTAATCATTATTGCTCCTTACTGGGTTTCTTACAACGATATCGTAGATTACGCGGAAGGTGATGTAAAAATCGTTTCTGGTTCTATCGATAACGGTTTCAAACCAACTGCTGCTGAAATAGAAGCTGCGATTACAGATAAGACAAAGCTTATCATGTTCTCTTCTCCATCTAACCCGGCGGGTGCTTTATTCTCTCAAGCTGAGTTGAGCGATTTTGCTGATGTATTGGAAAGAAACAAGCATGTATTTGCAATGTCAGATGAAATCTATGAGTACATCAACTACGTGGGTGGTCATACTTCTTTAGGTTCTTTTACTAAAGTAAAAGACCAAGTAATTACAATCAACGGTTTTGCAAAAGGTTATGCAATGACTGGATGGAGAATGGGTTATATCTGCGCTCCAGCATGGTTAGCAAAAGCTACTCAAAAAATTCAAGGACAAGTTACTTCAGGAGCTAACTCTTTCTCTCAAATGGCATGTGTTACTGCTTTAGAGGATACTGAGAATTTCAAGAAGTCTAACAAAATCATGTCAGAAGCATTCTTAAGAAGAAGAGATTTAATTATTTCTTTATTGAATGAAGTTCCAAACGTAAGAACTGAAACTCCAGAAGGTGCTTTTTATGTATTCCCAGAAGTTAAAGCTTACTTCGGAAAAACTGCTCCTGACGGTACAGTAATTAAAGGTGCTAGTGAATTAGCGATTTACTTATTAAATAACGCAAACGTATCTACTGTAACTGGTGAGGCTTTTGGTGCTCCTGATAACATTAGAATTTCTTATGCTGCATCTGATGAAAACATCACTGAAGCAATAGGTAGAATCAAAGAGTGGTTAGCTAAATTAGCTTAATGAGTTACTCTTCTATAGAAGAATTATTTGATCAATTTGATCAAAAGAAAGTCTTAATATTAGGCGATGTTATGATCGACTCCTACCTGTGGGGAGGAGTCGATCGTATTTCTCCTGAAGCCCCAGTACCTATTGTATCTGTAGGCTCTAGAGAAAAACGCTTGGGAGGTGCTGCCAATGTAGCATTGAACATTCAGTCTCTTGGGGCAGAACCAATTTTGGTAGCTGTTGTAGGTGATGATCAAGACGGGAGAGATTTTTTTGAGGTTCTTGACGAACAAAATTTAGATGCTGAAGGCATCGTTGTAGATCAAGATCGAGTTACAACTATCAAACACAGAATTATTGCTGGAGATCAACATTTATTGCGAGTTGATCAAGAAGATGATTCTCCAGTATCTACAGAAGTAGAAGATGAAATAATTGCTCGTGCCAAGGCATTGATGTCGGACGTACAAGTTATTGTTTTTGAAGATTATGATAAAGGTGCTCTAACACCTAGAATTATATCAGAAGTTATCGATGAAGCAGAGAGATTAGGCATACCAACAATTGTTGATCCTAAAAAGAGAAACTTCTTAGCTTATAATAAAGCGACAATATTCAAACCCAATTTGAAAGAGTTAAAAGAAGGTTTGAAAATTGATATTGATAAAAACATCATGGCCGATGTTGAAAAAGGAGCAGCCGATTTGTGCTCCAAAATGAATCTAAAAGGAGCACTAATTACACTTTCCGAGCATGGTATGTATTTAGCATACGAAGGAAATGGAACTCATGTACCGGCTCATATCCGAAAAATTATGGATGTATCGGGTGCGGGAGATACCGTGGTTAGTGTTGCATCACTTTGTTTAGCTTCAAATACCAACTCTTCATTTTTAGTCAACCTTTCCAATTTAGCTGGTGGTTTAGTTTGTGAATCCGTAGGTGTTGTTCCTATAGATAAAAAACGATTACTTTCTGAAGCTATAGAAAAGCAATTATCTATCTAAGATGAGAGAATTATTATACAGCTTTTTGTATGATAGTCGTGAAAAGGTATTACGTACAACTAGGTTTTTCACCGTTCTCTGTGCGCTTGCAGCCCTTTCTCTTTTTCTTTATGAATACGGATTTCCCATAACGGAAGAAATAGAAACCAAAATTCATAAGTGGATTAACCTCTTTTTCTTATTTTTTGCTACTCAATATTTCATTCGTCTACTTTATTCATTCGAACGAGCAGATTTCATTAAGCACACCTGGTTAGAAGGAGGAATGATGACTTTCATTCTGATTACAGGAGTATTAAAATACGGATTTCACATCAATTGGATTGATGACTTTTTTCATCTTTTCCATTTCAAACACCACAAGCAAGTAATGCGAGTGATCATTAGTGTTTCGACCCTATACTTTGCTGGATTCGAATTTATAAAACTCAGCGAGTACCTCAACAGGCTTACCATACAACCAGCAGCTACATTTATATTCAGTTTCCTATTTCTAATTTCGTTGGGCTGTGGTATGTTGATGCTTCCAGAAATGACCGTAAGTGGAGTAGGAGCTTCTTTCTCCGATGCTTTTTTTACGTCGGTAAGTGCTTCCTGTGTAACCGGTCTAGTAGTGGTGGATACAGCAACCTATTTTACCCATAAAGGTCATTTAGTAATCATGCTTCTGATGCAATTAGGAGGTATTGGGATCGTATCTTTTGCGATGTTCTTCACCACGTTTACAAAAAGTAGTTTTGGTATTAAACATCAAGCTATTATCCAGGACTTCTTAAGTACTGATTCCTTGCATTCAGCTAAAGGACTACTACGCCAGGTTATTCTCATAACTGTTCTAATAGAGTTAATGGCGGCGACTCTACTATTCTTCTCTTGGGGTGACAAAATCGCGTTTGTAAGTTTTCAAGAAAAAGTATTTTTCTCTGTGTTTCATGGCATTTCGGCATTCTGTAATGCCGGATTTAGTCTGTTTTCTGATGGACTCTATCAAGATGTTGTAAGACACTCCTACATCTTACATGTAATCATTGGAATGACAATAATTATTGGAAGTCTAGGTTTCAGCACCATACAGGACTTGTTTTCTCCTAGATTACTTCGTGAACGAATGGATAAACCTTGGAAGGACTGGAAACTTGGAACTAAAATTTCTGTGTTCACTTCTATTGGGTTAATTCTAACTGGTATGTTATTGTTCGCTCTTACTGAATGGAACAACTCTTTAGTTGGTCTTACCAAATTCGAAAAAGTGGTCACCATGTTCTTCCAATCTGTTACTACCCGAACTGCTGGTTTTAATACTGTTGATTTTAGTACATTGATGGTTCCAACATTAATTTTTATGATATTCTTGATGTTCATAGGAGCCTCATCTGGATCAACAGGAGGAGGAATCAAAACGTCTACCTTCTTATTAATTTTAAAGTCTTCTATAGCCGCTATTCGAGGTCAGCGAGAAGTTGATTTAGGGAAACGTCGTATTTCAAACGAATTGCTTTTTAAAGCGCTATCCATTTTTGTTTTTGCAGCCACGTATAATCTCATCATGATATTTCTACTTTCCATATCAGATGGCGACAAACCTATTATTAACCTTGTATTCGAACAAGTATCCGCTTTTGGAACCGTAGGCCTCAGTACAGGAATTACGGCCTCTCTAAGCATGTTTGGTAAATGGATAATTATTATTTCAATGTTCTTTGGTCGAATTGGAACCTTAACATTAGCCTTAGCACTTAGTTCCAGAATTAAATGTAATTCCTATTCCTATCCTGATGCCCATATTATGATTGGGTAGATACAAGGGGGTTT
>Ga0206131_10007861_pt1 | contig 10600 bp, 7 predicted proteins | sample Helgoland_Spring_FD_148636 | JGI IMG/M metagenome (GOLD analysis project Ga0206131, IMG submission 148636) | Pelagic subsurface seawater microbial communities from Kabeltonne, Helgoland, North Sea - Helgoland_Spring_Bloom_20160517_1 | ecosystem: Environmental > Aquatic > Marine > Epipelagic ... | reverse complement strand
TCAGAAGGTCAGGGCACCAACAACAAAGGGCGACTTTTGGACTTAACTTAAAAGGGGGTTGGCGGCCTTTCCAACCACGAAAAAAAAGATTAGAAGAAGAGCATCACTATTATTACGTTACTCGTGGACAAGAAAGAGACGCCGCCAGCACACACAACAACAAGAAGAAGAAGAAGAAAGTATCTCTCCTTCCCACGCATCAAACACGCAAGAAAGAAGAGCTTGTGAATAAACGCATCGTCGTCGTCGCCGTCGTTTCGTGTGAAAAACATTTCGATCGTCTTTTGTTCCAAAAAAAAGTATAATCTCCCGTCGCAGAAGAATAAACGCGCGAGAGAAAGATGAGCAGTAACAACGACAACATGAAGAGCGCCATGACCATTATTGGTGTTTCTGGTTCTGTGTACATCGCCGTGAAGATGTCCTGGTTTCGTAAGAACCCGTTCCACGTCTTCTCTGGCAAAACTGGCGCCATGTCGAAGAGTTTAGTCGACGCCGGGATTCAGTCCTACAACGCCTTCTTCGAACAAGAAGACGGGAAAGGCGTCGGGACGAAAATCGTGTCCACTCCGGATTTTGTGAACAAGTTTTACTCTTTAATCACGGACTTTTACGAATATGGATGGGGTGAATCTTTCCACTTTGCGGCGAGAGAGAAAGGAGAGTCTTTTGAAAAGTCCATCATTCGCCAAGAGCTCGCCATCGCGGAAAATATCGGCTTGAAACCAGGAATGAATGTGTTGGACCTCGGGTGTGGTGTTGGTGGCCCAATGAGAAATATCGTCCAAGGAACCGGTGGTAAAGTCACTGGCATCACGATTAACGAATACCAAGTTGGCAGATGTGAAACGTTGAACAAGGCGGCAAAGTTGGACCACTTGACGGAGATTATCCAAGGTAACTTCATGGATTTAACAAAGGTTTTCAAGGACAGAAAGTTTGACGGCGCGTACGCGATTGAAGCCGCGTGCCACGCGAGTAACACGCAAGCGTTGTACGAACAAGTCTTTGCCGTCTTGAAACCGGGCGCTTCCTTTGCTTCGTACGAATGGTTGCGAACAGATAAATACGACCCTACGAACAAAACTCACGTAGATATCGTCGACGGTATCGCGGAAGGTAACGCTCTGCCAGAAGTCCGCACGATAGAAGATTGCATTCAAGCCGCGAAAGGTGCTGGTTTTGAAGTTACTTTAACTTTTGATCGCGCGACGACGGGTGGCGTTCCGTGGCAACAAGCCATGAAATCTGCTCGCAGAGCTGCGTATTTGACGCACCTCATGACTGGTTTGTTAGAGTTTATTGGGTTTGCGCCGAAGGGTACTCAAGCGGTTCACACTATGTTGCTCAAAGCAGCAGTGAACCTCGAGAAGTCTGGTGACTTGGGTATCTTCTCTCCGATGTACTTGATCGTCATGAAGAAGCCGCTTTCGGCATAAAAAAGGAGAACCTGAACGCACGAGAGAAAGATAAAAGAATGAAGGATTGTTTAAGCGGAGGTTTCGATTACTATATATAAATAAATTTTTTAGACATTTAATGAGTAAACCTATATATGTATTGTGCAAAAGTTGTTCGAATGATTAATGCGCGCATCGAATGTGATGAAAATAAGATATTGTTTCCATTGTCGTCATCATAGTAGGTGTACTGTTTGCGATGAAATACAAAACATTGAATGTGTTGTCGTGTTGAAACTTCTTCATTACATAATGTGAATTTTTTACGGTTTACCGCTGCTGACCTTGACCATGGAGGCGCGCACTAACTTTTCGCCCACTAAATACCCTTTTCTGAACTCTTCCATGATGTGGTCTTCCGCTACATCCTCCGATTCTTCTCTCATAATAGCCTCGTGTACGTTCGGGTCGAACGGTTCGCCTTCGCCTGGAACAACTTTCAATCCCTCAGCTTCTAACGTTTCGAGCAATTGCTTGTGAAGCAGCTGATATCCTTTGATTATCTTTTCTTCTCCTTCGTTTTCGCCCTTGACGTTCTTCGCCGTCAAGTCAAAGTTATCTAACACTGGCAACATAGCTTCGACCATCTTCGATTTCACCGCCGGCGCCAAGTCTGCTTTTTCCTTCGCCGTTCTCTTTTGGAAGTTTTGGAAGTCCGCCACGGATCGCAAGTATTGATCTTGAATCGCCGCTTTCTGGTCTTGCTCGCCTTGGACTTGCGCTTCCATATCCTTCACGGACTTTTCCAAAGCCATGACTTCTGTTTGGAACTTGGCCAACACGTCCACGTCGTTATCCGAGTTTTCCATCAACTGCGCGAAATAGGAAGTAAACTGGGACTCCTTCAACGCAGACGAGTCATCGTCCGATTTCTCCTCCTCTTCTTCTACTACTTCTGCGTCGTTGTCGTCTTCATCTTCCACTTCGATGGCTTTAGATACGATCAAGCTTCTTTTCGTATCGCGAAGAAGAAGAAAATTTGTTGCCGTCGTCTTCTTCGATTGGTTTCGATTATTTGCATAATAAAAAGTCAAGGAGGAGGAGGAGGAAGAAAGAAGAGGACGAAGAAGAGGACGAAGAAGAGCGACGACGACGACTCGAGGCGGCAGACGCGCGAACAACGGAGAACGATGAACAACCAGAGGATGCAAACATTTTTTTTTATCGCGATAGACAGACCCCCTCCTGTTTTTGCCAAAAACGACGGCGGACACACGCAAAAAGGAGGAAAAAACCACCCTCATCTCATCCATTTTTCCTCCTCTCCTCTCTTTCTTCATCACATCTCTCCTCCTCTCTCCTCTCTTTTCTCCTCCTCTTTCCGCAAACAACAAAAGAAGAAAAACTCTTCTTCTCTCTCTCTCTTTTATAACAACAAGAACCAATATATTATAAATAAAACGAGTATTATGCTCAGCGAGGAGGAAAACTACGCGCTTTTACTCTCCACTTTAGCCGGGTTGAGCACCTCCGTCGGGGGCGTTTTAGCCGTATGGAAACGACCCGATGCGAAGCTGTTAGCGTTCTTATTGGGGACGGCTATTGGAGTTATGGCCACGTTATCTTTCGTAGAATTATACGTGAAAAATGTTCTGGAGAATGGATTTTGGGGAGTCACTCTGTCCACCATGGCGGGTGCGGTTTTATACGCCATCGTGGAGCCGTTGTTACCTCACGTCGATTTGTTTGAAAAAGATGGTCCCGGTGGAACCAAACAGAAACAAAATGGAGGAGGATCGGGAGGATCGGGAGGAGGGAAAGTGAAGAGCAGCGAATCGAACACGTCATCATCTTTATCGAAATCAATGTCCTCGTCCATGTCTTCTGCTATGAACGAGCGGGGCAATCCTGTGCCGGGCGAAACCGAAGCTTCGCGCGGTCGTTTGATGCGCTTGGGTATTTTAATGGCGGTTGCTATGACTTTACACAACATTCCAGAAGGTTTCGCCGTGGCATTTTCATCTTTCACTGAAATTGGGCCGATAATGGCCATCGCAATTGGTTTACACAACGTGCCGGAGGGTATTATTGTCGCCGCACCGGTGTATGCTGCAACGGGATCAAGGAGGAAAGCACTGGCATTGGCGACGGCTTCGGGTTTGAGCGAACCGCTCGGAGCATTGTTTGCGTTATTTTTTATTCAGCCGTACTTGACGCCTTTGCGATTACAATACATGTTAGCTGCAACTGGTGGAGTTATGTCTGCGGTGTGTTTTATCGAGCTTTGGCCGGAAGGAAAGAAATGTAAAAATGATTTGAGTTTAGCGAAAGGAGTGATACTTGGGAGCGCCTTGATGCTCGGTACGCTCTACGTCGGCGTTTAAGGAAATGAAATATCTATGTATATCTTAGTCATCATAGAGATGGTGTTGCATTTACAAAATAGTTATTGTTGTTAATATTGTTGTTGATATTGTTGTTTAATATAGTTGTAATTTTGATACAAGAAAAGTTAACGCGTGTGGCGTCGCTTTCAATTCTCCATTCATATCAACCACAAATCAATCATCATTCGGTCGTCGTCACAAAATAGCGCACGTGCAAAACACAAACGCAAACCCAAAGAAGAGAGAAAGAAAGAAAGAAGTGATTGATAAACAATGTCCGCGACTGATAACGAGGAAGAAAAGAAGAAAGAAAAAGACGAAGTGGACGAACTCGTCGAGTTTTTGTCGGACAAGCGTTCGGATGTGAGAAAAGAAGCCGCCACCATCGTCGCCGGCTTAACCGGCACGGACGATGGCTTACAAACCTTGACTGATAAAAGAGAAACTTTAATCTCTCATTTGCTTCATTTGTTAGGGAAAGATCCCCCGGAATCTACCCCATCCGCTCAGGCGCTGATCAACTTGACCGGACACTCCTTGGAAGTCGTCTCGTTGGCGGTGAACAAAGGTGCCGTAGAAAGATGCATAGATTTTATTAAAGATGGCGAGTGCGCACCCGTGGATTTACTCCTGTCGCTCTTAGCCAACATAACGAAAGCAGAAGGTGGTGTACACGTTCTTTCTCAAGAAGGTAAACCACTGGAAGGATTTTACATCCAAAGACTCGTGCAGTTGTTAGTCAGCGGGAAGCCTCAAGAGACGTACGCGCAAGCGGCGAGCGTTTTATGCAACGTCTCCAGGCATCCCATAGGAAGAAAAGTGATTCTCGATCGAAAAGGGTCCATAGTCAATCTAGTTACTCCGATGTTAGCATCCACGTGCGATATTAGAAGAGAGCGTATCGCGGCGACCATACAAAACTTGTGTTGCGACTCGGAATCTAGAAAAAAACTCTTAGCGTTGGACTCGGAAGAAACGCCTATTGTGAAAGCACTTCTTCGACCAATAAGTGGTGCCAAAGTGAATAAAGAACTTTCCGATAACGTTAGGCGCGGCTGTGCGGGTGCAATTTTACTATTAGCTAAAGAGGCGGAGGGAAGAGAGATCATGAAGAAGCTCGATGCTCCCGTTTTGTTGAAGCAAGGTTATGAGCTGGAAGAAGAATCGGACGTTTGTGACGCGTTGGAACAGACCGGGGACGTGTTCTTAAAACACGGGATGGTCCCGGACGATATGGTTCCAAAAGACGTATCCGCTGAGGTCATTCCTGAAGGAGAAGAAGGAGAAGAAGAAGAATTACCGCCGCTCATAATGGGTTTGAAAAATTCAAGTTTGAATCAAGTCGATTGAAGCATAAAAAATGTAATATTATTCAAGATGAAAACAACTTTGTTGCCTGTTTTAAAGTATTGTACAAAATTTTCTGCGCTGCTGCTACTGCTGCTACTACTATCATCTATTGTTTCTAAAGATACTGTGGTACCTGCTAAATTTCTTTCTGAATGATCACAAACTTTTCAACAAACGATGGGGAGAAATATGGAAATTTCTCTTTTGTTAGCCGCAGCAACTCTTCCGCCGGAGAGACATGTCAAAGTGGTTGAATCGAACCCGATATCGCCCGAACACACTTTACTCTTATTCTCGATATCGTAAATAGTTAAAGCGGAAGTACCTTCACCAGCTGTCACAATCGCTCTTCCGTTGAATGTAAAAGCTGGACAATATAACATCTTGTGTTTTTGAACTCGCGGGTGTTTGTGGGCATTGAATCGGTGAAGCTTTCCTCCATCAACGCGTCGAACGTCCCATAAGTTGATTGAATCATCAAACGCGGACGTAACAATTTGATTGATATCACCTTCAACGTTCCATTCGACGAAATTTACCGCGCAGCCGCCGTGAGCATTCTCGATGTGGTGCACCGGTCTCGCTTTCGAGTCTCGTGTGTCCCAAATGGCGACGATGCCATCGTTCCCACACGTGGCAAACACGTCCTCGCTCCTCGCTTTCACGCATTTTACCACGCCAGAATGGAAATCATCGAATCTTCTCAAAACCTTGAGTTGACCGTCCTCGGTTATTCTCGAAGAACACACGCTCCTATCTTTTGAAGCCGTAAAAATCGAGTTTTCGTTGAAGACGTTCAACGAAAACACGCCGGCTTCGTGCATGTCTGTGTTTCTGGTTTGTAAGGTCGGAGTTTGCTTTTTGACTTCAACGGATGCGATGTTCCACAAAGCTATAGTACCATCCATACCACCAGCGGTAGCGAGCACATTGTTGCGGTTGTTCACAAACTGCGCGTTTGCGCACCACCCTTGATGGGCCTTGTAAGACAGGAGTAAGTCGGAAGCCGACGAGAAGATTGAAACAATTCCACCATCTCCAGCTGCGGCGATCAAACCATAATTTCTACCTTCATCGATGGAATAGTACCCTTTTTTAATCGATTGGTCGACGAGTTTCTTCTCATTGGCTTCTTTATATCCTCTGAGGAACACCGAAGAAGAAAGAGAAGGAGGAGGAGGAGAGGGAGGAGAAGAAGGCAAAGTCGGAGGAGGCTTGTGTTGTTCTTGTCGTTGTCGTTGTTCACAATAATACCAAACAGCGGACGTTTCAAACAATTCTTCTCCTTCTTCTTGATCTTCTTCTTCTGGTATCTCTTCTAATGATTTGTTTTGCTCTCCGTCTGCTCCTTCGTTTCCGTTCTGTCTCGCTGTTCTTGTTCTCGTTGAGCGTCTTAGTATTTTCGTTTCAACACTCCTCCTCAGCGTCCTCAATGATGATGATAACGGTCTCTTCTTACTCTTCTTATTCATGCCATTAATCGTACTTCCTAAAACATCAATACCCATGTTTTGCATGATTTGTTGGTTTCTTTGTATTCGGGTTAATCTTTCGAGTTCATAGGCGCACAGTGTGCCTCCCGTCCCTTCGGCGTTGTTGTTCTTTTCTTCCTTTGGTTTAAATTCAAAATTTTCTTTTCCGTCGAGAGCCAACGCCTCGGCATCATCGCTCACGATCATCATTCAACCAAACAGACGTTCCGCGGCACTTTGTTAGATCTCACTCAGGTTCGGTACGACCCGATTGAGGTTCCCCTCGCTTGTCTAAACCTTCCTTTAAAAATGACGAAAATTCCTTGTAATTCTGTTTATTTTTATTTTTCTTTCCTTCTTTTTTCGAGAAGATGTGATATTCCCGAACTTCTATTCACGTCTCACAGCTTCTGAATTTATTATATGTGTAAATATGTAACTGAATGCGCGAATTTCATTTTTCCGGGGATTTTATTTTATTTTTATTTTAACCAAAATTAATTCGACGAATTGTTTAAACACACTGATCATTTTTTCATGCACAAAAAGGAAAATTTCTCATAGTAGTTAACGGATTACTAATTTTCCATGCATCAAGGTGTACTTAAATGCATATTTAATTCAGATTAATGCCGTTTTTGAAAAATTATATTTTATTTATTTATTTATTTCACCGAGAATTTAAAATATTCCCATAATTTGGCAGGTATTCTCAAGTTTAAAAGATCAAATACTTGTAATAATTAATTTAAAGGTGGATAAATTCCTTTTTACTGGGATTATCGCTTGGGAGGAAAAGTTCAGAAGCAAAGAAGCAACCAACAACATCACAAATCTTCATTTTCTGTTCTCTCCTCCAGGAACAACAAACGAGAAGAAGAAAACAAAAATGATGTCGAGAAAGACAACAGTTCGCGTCTTATAACTGTGAAAACGCTGTCAATGTCTGAATTGATGCTGTTTTTGCCGCCCGATAACGACAGCATGACGAATGGAGCGGTTATTTCACTTCTGAATTTGCACTTGGAAAAGCTCCTGGCCTGTTCCTCTGATGAATTTAAGATAGTTCTTCGCCAGGATTCATCGATACCAAAAATATTGGATTCCTACCTTCAGTATCGACAAAGATCGTTCGATAAAGCCGTCGACATTCAACCGAGCCGAGAAGAGGACGATTTAGCAAAACGGATATTTTTATTGCTGATGAGAATTTCCTCTGAAAAGGAGAAAGCAGTCACAAAGAGGTTCTTTACGGTACCGAGAATAATCGACATAGCCACGTTATTCGCTCCTACGAACAGACTCTTGGTGGCAAATTTGTTCGAAAACGTGTACGGGGTAGCTCCTGAGATTTTCACGACGGAATTGAACGAAAGTTTCCAAGTAATCTCGAATAACTTTACCTCGTTGGTGCGCGGGGACATCGCTTCCTCTTCCGAAGTCTCGAAGGAAGACGCGCTTCGCTATCTCCGAGATGCGGCGAGAAGTTTGGTTGCATTCGTCCACGCTCTTCCTTTTGATGACGAGAAGAGAAAAGGAAGATGGTGGGACAAAAGTTTTGTCGATTCAGTGAGTAGAGTTATTGACCACCTGAATGGTAGTAACACTGGAGATGACGAAATGCTTGCAAAAGATGTGTCAAAGAGTTTTGAAGAACTTCGCAGACTTGTTGTAGGCGATGGTGCTATTAATACTCCACCATCTATGTCGAAAGAAGCGAAGTATGTAATTGACGAAATCCGTTCCATATTACCGGACTACAGTGAAGCATTCTTGTTGAAATGCGTGGACGTGTACGGACTCAACGCAGAACGAATCACCCAACACTTATTAGAAGGAGACGTGCCAAAGGAGCTTTTCGAAGAGAAGAAGAAAAAGAAGGAAGTGGCTCAACAACGACCGCCAGTGCCAAAACAACAACAACAACAAAGAGAAACGAAAAGCTTTTTGAACCCCAAAGCGGAAGGATTTTACGTGCCACAACCAAAGAAGTTTACCACAGAGGCAAAGAATATGCTGGATAAGTCAACTCGTTCCAACAAAGAGGCCGTGTTGAGACTCCTCGAAAATCTCGAATACGAAGACGAATACGACGATTCGTTTGACGATTTACCTCCGCCACCTCCAAACGCGGTAGAAAAGCTTGAAGACGACGCGGACCCAGAATCTGAAGAAAAAGAGTTTTGGTTTTTCAAAGGGCGCGTATACAACGCACCTAAAGAAGGTGCTATAGTTATTAAAGCTCGGTCTCCTCAAGAAGCTTCTCGCATAGCAGTGGCACAAATAGACTCCGAGAAAACGTTTGGTTTAGGTGAAGGTGGGAATAAAGCTGTATTTCCTCGACACGATGCGTCTATTTCGGGAGAACACCATCTGCAAGGTGGACGACAGCAGTCGAAAAAAGGAGGAGGAGGAAGAGGGGGAGGAGGGGGAAAAGCTTCTGGTGTCAGCACTCGCGGGGCTGGGTCCAACGCCCCGTCTTTTCAGGAACGAAACAGGCGGAAAGCGGCTTCATCGAGGAAACGCGACGTAATATAGGAAGAAAGATAAAAAGATAGACAGATAGTTAGAGAGAGGTGTTAGCAGCGCATAATAATAATAAGAATAATACTTAGAAGTGTAGAAATGTAGAAGTGAAACACAAAAAGCTCAAAAAGACGTTTTTTTCCTTTCTCGGTCGTTACAAATTTGCTCTCTCGTGTTTTGTAATAAAAAGGAGGATGGAAGATGGACACGGAGAAAGCGAAAATACGGATCCTGGAACGACTACTACAACCACTGGTAAAGAACGCATGAGTGAAAGGGAAAGCGGCACTACCACGACCACGACGTCGTTTTTGTCCACCGCGTACGCGATATCTTTCAGCGATTTCCTTCTCGTCTTTCTCCTGTTTCTTCTCTTTCTGATTGTCTTACGAAAAGTGTATCGGTACGCGTTTAAGAAGAAAGATAAAACGAAAAAGAAGAAGAAGAATTAGAGAACATGAAATCTTCCACTCCACTCCTCCTCGACGCTCTGAAACGACGAAGCGAGAGGCACCGGATGGAATCTCACGTCATTCTCTCCCCCGTTTTCGAAGTTTTGAGTCTCGATTTTTGCCAGAACAAGAAGGAGTCGCAGAAGAGAAGTAGGAGAAAATCAAACGAACATCTGAATCTGGCAGTTGCTGAACTTCAAAGAATAATCAAGTCACAGCTCGTATCGCGGAAAGATGCGATGGCAATGTTACTCTTCATATGGGCAAACTGCGATGGTTACGAACAAAACTTCTTTCCTACTAAATCAGAATACGATGACGGTGTCGACGCGTTGTTGAAACGTTTTCGAGTCAGCACGGAAGCGTTCGTCCACGTGGTCTTGAGTTGTGATTTGCTCCACGAATTCAAATTGGCGTTAGAAGATGCAAATGATACTTATTTGAATGAGCGAATGGCTTCCGCAGTATTCTCGCTCGCTCAGAATGAAGCTTCGGGACAAATAGTTGACATTATCGAGAAACAAAAGACGGACGGCGGTGACGGAAAGTACCGTACTCCTTTTTTGCAAAACAATACGATTCGCAGGCTAGAAATGCATAAATATGTGGGAGAGATGAACAACAACGACGACGGTAATAGTTTTAATAACAGCTCTCATTTTGAGGGAGTCGTGGAGAAAGAAATGGTTAAAGTCATGAATCGCATCAATTACGAGAAGCAAATGTCTGTGAAAGAAGCAGTTCAGTTCTCCAGAAGTTTACTCCCTCTGAAACTTTCATCTCCGGCAAAGTTCACGCAACTGTTGCTTCATTACGCTGCTGAAAATAGCTCGAATATGCCCTTGATTTTAAGTGCGGCGTATAATTCTCCTGGACTCATTGAATTGGAATTTTTTATTCGCGCTTTTAGAGAATTAGTGGCGACAAAACCGCATTTGCTGACTACACTGAACACATTCATAGCTTCATTATTTAACGAGGACATGGCTAGAATGCACACGGATGGTAATGGG
>Ga0206131_10007858_pt1 | contig 10602 bp, 9 predicted proteins | sample Helgoland_Spring_FD_148636 | JGI IMG/M metagenome (GOLD analysis project Ga0206131, IMG submission 148636) | Pelagic subsurface seawater microbial communities from Kabeltonne, Helgoland, North Sea - Helgoland_Spring_Bloom_20160517_1 | ecosystem: Environmental > Aquatic > Marine > Epipelagic ... | reverse complement strand
ATCTGATTATACAAATGATATTCGAAAGAAAAAACATAGTATTCCATTTAAACAAGATGTGAATAAAATGTTGAAATTAAAAAAATCCCATCAAGGAACAGAAAAAGAGTTAGATACTTTATTGACGAAAGAGTGTAGTTTTATCCATCAATATTATACTGATATTTTCAACAAGATAAAAAAGGATGAGATTGATATTATTATATTATTTAAATTTCTAGATATATTGTCTAAAATTGAAGAGGGTGAAATAGATCAACATACGGGTTCTTATTATGTTGGTAAATTCCTGAAAGAATTATATATTGACTCAGCATTAAAAAAAGGTTCTAAATATGATAATGAAAGTGAAACAAATTACAAAAATATTTCCTGGAAAGAGTTTAAAGCATTAAAAATAGATTAAATAATGAAATGTGTTATTGTAGAATCACCGTCGAAGTGTAAAAAAATAGAAGAAATACTAGGAGATGGATATAAATGTATTGCTAGTTATGGGCATTTAAGAGAAATGAAGGACTATAAGTATACAATAATAGAAGGTAAGAAAAAACATATTGACTCAATAAAAAATCTAATTAAATCTTCATCTGAAGTTATTCTTGCTACAGATAAAGATAGAGAAGGAGAAGCAATCGCATGGCATATATGTGATATATTTAATTTATCTATTGAAAAAACAAAAAGAATATCTTTTAGTTCAATCACAAAAGAAGCGATTCTGGCATCTCTAAAGAATCATGAAACAATAGATATGAAATTAGTTGAATCACAAAAAACCAGACAGATTATTGATTATATGATAGGTTATAAAATTTCTCCTTTATTATGGCGAAAGATAACAACTAAATTAAAATTATCAGCAGGTAGATGTCAAACACCCGCTTTAAAAATTATATATGATAATGAAAAGGAAAATGATAATCGTGTATATGATTATAAAACAATTGGTTATTTTACACAACAATGTATACCATTTCATTTAAATCATAAATTTAAGAAAATAGAAGAAGTCAACGTATTTTTAGAGGCGTCCATAAATAAGGAGTATATTATGAATGTCAATAATCTGGGAAAGTATTTTTATAAATCACCTTTACCATTATCAACGAATCGGTTACAACAATTATCGAATCAGAAATTATCATTTTCTCCTAAAGATACGATGAGGATATGTCAAAGTTTATATGAGAAAGGACATATTACATATATGAGAACAGAAACTCAATGTTATTCAAATGATTTTATTGAAGAAATGACTGTATATATAAAAAATTCAATACGTCAGGCAAAAATCAAGGATGAATTAGATATGATAACAATGAAAAAGAATGAAGCACATGAATCGATACGTCCAACCTACATAAATAAAGATGTAAAATTAGAAGGAAATGAAAAGAAACTATATACAATGATTCGTAATATTACAATAGAGAGTTTTTTAGAAGATTGTCAATATAATAAATATGAATTTTATATTGAAAGTGAAAACTATAAATATATACATTATGAAGAAGTCATTGATGTTATTGGATGGAGATATAAGGAAATCATAGAAAATAAATATGCCTATCTATCAAACATACGAAAGGTGAATTGTCTTTCTATTCGATCAGAAGAAAGTATTCATCATAAAAAACAACATTATAGTGAATCTAAATTACTTCAAATTTTGGAATCCAAAGGTATTGGAAGACCTTCCACGTTTGCAAATATAGTGGATACGATTCAGTCTAGAGGATATGTAAAAAGAATGAATATAAAAGGGAAAGAAGAAGAGATGAATATATTAGAATTAAATGATAATCAGATTCAAATAACAAAAGAAAAAAAATTATTTGGTCAAGAAAAGAATAAATTAGTATTACAACCTATTGGAGAAATGGTAGTAGAACTTTTATATGAAAAGATTAAAGATTTATTTGATTATGGATATACAAAATATATGGAGGATTCGTTGGATCTTATCATTCGAGGTGAGATAAAAGGGGAAGACATTATAGATGAACTTGATAAAAAGATTACTTCTTTACTTGACTCAATAACGAAGGATAAAATTAAAATTAAAATAGATGAGGAACATACATTTTTGGTTGGAAAATATGGACCTGTGATTCAAAAAAAAAATGGTGAATTTTTAAAAGTAAGAGAAGATATACAAATGGATGATTTAAAACAATATACATTAGAAATGTTATTACATGAAAATAAAATTTGTGGACAATATAATGGAAATGATATGGTAATAAAAAGTGGAAAATATGGAAAATATTTGGAGGTCAATGGCGCACATTATTCTTTAAAAAATAAAGATTTAGACCAAAAGGAAGAATATTATATTGATATGATAGAGAATAAAAGAATTACAAACAGTTATTTACGTGATTTAACTCCAGAAATGTCGATTCGGAAAGGTAAATATGGATATTATATATTTTTTAATGGAAAGAAAAAAAATATATCATTGAAACATTTCAAAGGTGATATTGACAAATGTAGTGTTGAAGAAATTAATAATTGGATTAATAAATAATATATATATAATATAATGCCATTACCAATTGTAAAAAATGAACCCATGGTTCAAAACATATTATTTATGTTTATATTTATCGGATTAATTATAAAATTTTTTTTATCCCAGAAAACGAGTGAAGATGGTTTGACAGGTCCAGCAACAGCAACAAAATGGGGATTTGGTATTATATTAATATCTGTATCCTTATTAATATTTATATCTATCGGGCAACTCAAAGACACAGGAACTATAAGTATTATTCCTCATTTTATAATGATTGGAACAATCATTTGGTTTATATTAATTAATATCAATCATGGGGAAAGAATAAATAAAGGCGAAGTCGGAAATGGATATAATACTTATACAAATGCTTTTACATTTGTCATATTCATACAAATATGTATTATTATTGCTTTACTAAGTTGTTCTAACGATATGATAAAAAATAAACCTGTTTATGTGGCATTAAGTTTCTTATTGTCTGTTATAAGTATAGTATTATTAAGTATTGTGAATATTATATTAAAATATTATTCTACAGATGGATAGAATTTATAATTTAATCCATATTCGTATTCATTTTCCCAAATACTATAAATTTTTATGAATATTTGTTTTGATTTATTTTTTTTATCAAAAGCATGGCAAAGATTTTTTACAGGTTTTTTTGATATTTTTTCTTTTAAAAGAGATAAAATATTATCTTCTATATTTATAATTTTATTCATATTGCATAAATTATAATGATAAATAATATATATGCCATTAAATGAACTATTGTTTGAAAAATAATGTATTTTATATTTGCTTTGCCCTGCGTTTTTAAATATACTTGTTGTATTAATGTAAATATTTTTTTCATTGATTTTATGAATTGGAATATATATATTCATCTATTATAATTTCAAGATAATATTTAAGTGAGTTAAATAGATAATGAAACAAATAGTATGACAAAATCTATGAAATCATTTTTAGAGATATCAACCAATATGACAAAATATCATAATAAATTACCTGAGGATATAAAAGAGGTTCCTAACATCATCATATATGGACCAAAACAAACATTAAAATATAGTAGTGCCTTAAATATTGTATCAAAATATAGCGAAACAAACTTGGCTTATGAAAAAAAAATAAAATTTATGTTACAAACAACAGAATATTCTTTTAAAATGAGTGATTGTCATTTTGAGTTTGATTTCGAATTATCTGGTTGTAATACGAAGGCGCTTTGGTTTGAATTTACAACATTTATAAAAGATATTATAAAAATAAAAAATAAACCATTCTTTGTCATTTGTAAAAATTTTCATTGTATAAATCAAGAATTGTTGACTATATTTTATAGTTATATGCAAATTAATTTATATGATGATATTTTAAAATTTATATTATTGACTGAACATGTATCGTTTATTCCATATTCGATTGAATCTAGATGTTATACGATTTATAAAAAGAAAAAGAAAGATCACACAGAAGGATATATGAATTATTCTAAGATAATGAAACCTTTTATTCATATGATTGAAAATAAAAAAATAGATTATCAAGATATTCGAAATAATTTGTATGAGTTAATGATATACAATGTGGATATGAATGATTCCTTCTATTATTTGATTGAATATTGTATAATCAATCAAAAAATAAATTTGGATTTAAAGAACATACAAATATTATATGGAAGTTTGGAACATTATCATAATAATTATAGACCTATTTATCATTTAGAGTTTTTTATTGTATCATTATTAAAACTAACAAATGAATTTAAATGAAGCACTCCGAATATTCGGAATGGACGAAAATTATACACTTGAAATGATTAAAAAAAAATATAAAATATTAATATTAAAACATCATCCTGATAAGGGTGGTTGTTCTAATACATTTATAAAGATACATGAAGCTTATCATTATTTATTAAAATATACAAAAGAACATAATTCTATTTCTTATAAAGATTTTTATTTAGATATACATTTTTTTATGAAAGATATATTTGAAAAATATAATATAAAAAATGAAATACTAAATGGTATTTTATTGAATATAAAAGAAATACTACAACCAGAAAAGATTATCATAATAAGACCCTCATTAAAACAATTAATGGAGGGAGAAGTCTATGTTCTTGAATATGAAAATAAAACATATTATATACCATTATGGGAAACCGAACATATATATCATTTAAAAGATAAAGATTTAATTATTCAATGTATTCCAAAATTAGAAGAACACATTCAAATTGACCATAATAACAATATTATCGTAAAAGTATTTGAAAAAAGGGATAAAATAAAAATTGGTAATAAAATAATGAATACCAATGAAAAAATAATTTATAATCAAGGTATTCCAAGATATCAACAATATTATTTAGATAAGATTATATTTAGTGATATTATATTTTGTTAATTTACTTTTTTTTTCGTTGAACTTTTTTCTTTTTTGGTTCTTCTTCTTCTTCTGCTTGTGGTTTCTCTTCACTTGTTTCTTCATGTTGGGTTTCATCATCGCTATCTTCAGTAAGTTCGAGACCCACTTTTTCCTCTGTTTCTTCTACTTTTGTGTTCGTTTCACCAATTCGTACCTTTTCTTCGTCTGTAAGTTTGAGGAAGCAACGCCCCGAAAGGTCTTCTTTCGGTTTTACACACGCCTGTTCAAGGTTCCATGTAACACCAAACTTGCCATTCGCAAACCAAATACCACCACATTTAATAACAGATTTAAGATTGCTTAGTTTAGTAATGATTTCATTTGGTTCAAACTCATTTTCTTGTTTTGGATTAAATAGAGGATCATATTTCATATCATATAGTTCGCATTTGAACTTTTCATCCCAATATTCAAGTTTTACCTTTAGAGTAGGTGCTCGGTTCTCATCCACTTCACCGCTTTCTTTGTCTTTAGGATAAGTGAGCATTGGATGAAATAGAACATCCACTTGGTCTTTTGTCATTTTAGATTTATTAAACCATTCCTTTGCATTTTCAACCGCATCATTTTTAATCTTCTCTTGGAAATCAACCATTTTTTGTAGAAATACTTCTGCCTCTGGCGTTTTATAATCATCATTCGGAAACTGAAGAGACATATCAAATGTTTTTCGTCCCGTTTGTTCGTTCTCACGCTCATTTACACCCCATGTAAGCATCACTGGGGTAGAAATCTTTAGTTGTTTTTTATCTTTTGTGCTAATAATACCAACAGATTTTCCTCCCACTTTGTTGATACGGGGTTTAGAATATCCACAGTCAGCGTTAGGAGCGAAGGTGGTGTAATCGATGTGGGTCATTGTGTTGGATGCCATTTTGATATATATACATTGGATAAATCTCTATATCAATTTTTTTTTTATTTGTCAATAAGTTTTCTAATTTTTTAGATTTTAAGCTCCATCCGGGAGTTGAACCCGGGTTTCAGGATTCAAAGTCCTGGGTGATAACCACTACACTAACAGAGCACGTTTTTTTGTTGTTTTTTTTTGTTATTTTTTTGCTTACTTATGCTTTTACTGCCTTTGCAAAGTGAGGACTCATGTATCGTTGAAGATTAAAATATGTTAGAACCACATCTTTTTCTACCTTAAGAAGACCATTTAGTTTAGCATCAGGAAGGATGGTTCGTCCATTCGATGGGTCTTGTAGTTTATTCGCCTTAATATAAACATTAAGTTCCTTGGTCACCTCAGTGCGCGCCATTTCAGAACCCTTGTCTTTTCCAAGAAAAGTAGCAAGTTCATCACTGATGCGAGTAGGTTTTACAAATCCACTTGCGGGACGGGAACCCTTCTCACGCTTGCGTTTTCCTGAAGTTTTCTCAGCAAGTTTTACTTCACGGAGGCAACGTTTCTCAAGCTGCTTTACTTCGTTTTTAAGAAGAGTCATCATTCCCATTACTTCTTGAAGACGAGTCATTACTGGAGCAAAACCAGAAACTTCTTCAACCGACTCATTTACAGGAGCAGGAGTAGGAGTAGGAGCGACGACCGGAGTAGGCGCAGGAGCAGGTGCCGCTTGTTTTGCTACCTTTTTATCAGTTTTTTGTTTTGATGCTTTAGGAGCATCAACTTTAGGAGCAGGTTCACTTTTAGTTTTTTTAGCGGAAGCGGATTGTTTAGCAGGCATTATACACTATATAGACAGCATTATTTAAGTGTTTTAACGCAATTATATATTTAATTAAATTACTGCTTGATATAACCAGGGAAGAGTTTCAGCAGCCCGTGGAGAAACTAAGGTAAATCCACATAAAACATAATTTATTCCTAGATTATTATATTCATTATTTATACCTTTTGTAATCATATTTTCTATTATTTGTAATACAGTTTCTTGTATACTTATAATATTCATATATTGAATTCCTCTCAATCTTGTATTAATAAACGGATCACCATGGGGATGACATATATTTTTTTTCATATCATCAGTTAATTGTAATCTATAAAACCATATATCTCTTAAATGTTTTACTAAATGAATTAATCTAATTTTATCTAATTCGTTAAACCATTCTATATCTGTTTGATATCCATTCGCATCTATTAGTTGAAATAATTCCATTACCGTTTTTTTCCTTTTATTTTTCCTTTTCCTTTTCCTTTTTTCTATAATATGTATCAGTCTTGATAATTCAGTCGCCCTATCAATTTCTTTTATGGGTATCTGCTCTCTATTATATGGATTTAATATTTCTTCTTTATTTTTATTGATTAATTTCATAAATGAATGAATATCAAAACCAAACCACCTGTTATCACTATCAATATACGAAAAAAAATGTAATCTTGGTATTTCATACAATTCATCTAATGTACAAAAATCACTTGTATTTATACATTCATCTATATTATAATTATTGATACGATATGCTCTTTGAATCATATATTTTCTCCATATTCTTTGTATTACAGTTGAATTATATGTTTTTTTCATTGATTCGTATAATCTATTTTTAATTTCTTCTTTTTTTCCACTTTGTTTTACCTTATACAATTTACATATGGCTTTCAATTCTAATAATGTTTTATTCACAGAAAGAAGGTTCTTATATTCTTTTAATTTCATCTATATATAATATTTTTATATCTTTAATTCATATATGAATCATTTATATCATATCTATTGCTAATTGAAGATCCTTATTATAGTTCCATATTGAATTATCATTTTCATTTGAATAATCAATAATGGTTTCAATAATAAATTCTGGTAAATCATCAAACTCAAATATAAATACATTATCTAGAGATAAGAAGTAATAACTATCGTCTAATAAAAATATATAATATGATGGTTTTTTATATATTTGTTTTTTTGCCGTTTCATGTATCATTTTATAGCTATTATTTAATATAATGAAACATATATTTAATGCATCTTCTAAGATAGATAATATAAACCGATCTATTTTAAATATTCCATTTCTATATTGAATTTTAAATAAATCATATGTTTCAATCGTATCATACTTTAATAACTCCTTATTAGAATCCATTAATAATTCCAATTTATTTTTAAATTCAATATATTTATTATTTTCATTATCTACTTCTTTCAATAATGTATATGTAAATTCTATTTTAGAACGCTCTTTTAAAGTATTTAACAAGTTCTCTTGAATCTCTATATTTTTTTTTATTTCTTTAATTTCATTTAATATTGGATGATTTCTTTGTTTATCGTAATATTCTTTTGGTATATGATTTGAAAGAAAATAATATATGTCAATATTCATACCCTTGCTATTTAAAATACTTGTTATTCGTTCCGCGAAATCATTTGTATCAGTTAAGAATGACATAATGAATATATATTATTTTATTGTTTGAAATATTTAACGTAACACAGATTTTATCATTTTATTATATTCAATAATATCATTTGAGTTAGCGTTCTTTGTATATAATTTGCGAATTGAATTTGTAGGATCTAATGTCTCGCATAACATGTTATTTACATACATATCTGTATGTTCTTCTTGTAATATATTATATACATATTCCCCTTTGTATTTACGTTTGTAAATCGTATCATTGTTTATTAATTTCTTTGCTTCTGTCATGACGCCATTTATAGATACTTTGTGTGCTGGAGTTATTATTGTTGTTTTATTAGGTACATTAATACCAAGCGCACCCTTTTCTATAACCACATAATATTCGCCCAAAAATTTAGTTTTTGTTCTTATAAACCTTTCTTTGTGTAAAGTTTCATATTTTAATTGTTCAATTGGAAATTCACCTTGGTCTGTTCTTACTATTGAATCGCCCAAAAAGCATATATTAGATGTTGTAGTAGATATTATAAAATTCGCAGCGTTTGGTGTATCACTAATAAATCCATAATTACCTAATACTCCAGAATTACTAAACATACTACTATAATTTGTCACATTTGAAGTATCCCATATGCGAATATCTTCATTAAACGCAGAAGCACCATTAAACATATTATTCATATCACTTACACTCGTAGTCGTCCAACTAGTAATATCTTCATTAAATGCTGAAGCACCATTAAACATATTATTCATATCACTTACACTCGAAGTCGTCCAACTCCCGATAGGTTGATTAAATACTATAGCATCATTAAACATATAACTCATATTTGTCACGCTCGAAGTATCCCAACCACTAATATCTTTATTGAAATCAGAAGCACCTTTAAACATATTATTCATATCACTTACACTCGAAGTCGTCCAACTACCAATGGGTTGATTAAATACTATAGCATCATTAAACATATCATTCATATCAGTGACACCACTTACGTCCCAATCACCAATTGGTTGATTGAATGCTGAAGCACCATTAAACATATTATTCATATCACTTACACTCGAAGTCGTCCAACTACCAATGGGTTGATTGAATTCAGAAGCACCATTAAACATATTATTCATATCGGTGACACCACTTACGTCCCAATCACCAATTGGTTGATTGAATAATGAAGAATCATTAAACATATAACTCATATTTGTCACGCTTGAAGTGTCCCAGGCACTAATATCTTGATTGAATGCTGAAGCACCATTAAACATATTATTCATATCAGTGACACCGATCACGACCCAATCACCAATATATTCATTGAATGCTGAAGCACCATTAAATAAGTCACTCATGTCTGAAACAGTTGAAACATTCCATTCTCCAATAGGAATATATTTAACACCATTTATATATTCTGTAACAGAAATTTTTATATTATTATCACTAAGCGTTGGATACACATAATTAAAATTATCAGCGTTTGGTGTTTCAAGAAATTCATAATAACCTAATACTCCAGAATTACTAAACATACTACTATAATTTGTCACATTTGAAGTATCCCATATGCGAATATCTTCATTAAACGCAGAAGCACCATTAAACATATTATTCATATCACTTACACTCGAAGTCGTCCAACTCCCGATGGGTTGATTAAATACTATAGCATCATTAAACATATAACTCATATTTGTCACACTCGTAGTATCCCAACCACTAATATCTTTATTGAAATCAGAAGCACCATTAAACATATAATTCATATCACTTACACTCGAAGTCGTCCAACTACCAATGGGTTGATTGAAATCAGAAGCACCATTAAACATATTATTCATATCGGTGACACCACTCACGTCCCAATCACCAATTGGTTGATTGAATAATGAAGCATCATTAAACATATGATTCATATCGGAAACACCACTTACGTCCCACTCACCAATTGGTTCATTGAATACTGATGCATCATTAAACATATAACTCATATTTGTCACGCTCGAAGTATCCCAACCACTAATATCTTGATTGAAATCAGAAGCACCATTAAACATAGAATTCATATCTATCACAATCGAAGTCTTCCAACTACCGATGGGTTGATTAAATACTATAGCAGCATAAAACATATTATTCATATCGGTGACACTTGAAGTATCCCAACCACTAATATCTTGATTGAAATCAGAAGCACCATTAAACATAGAATTCATATCTATCACAATCGAAGTCTTCCAACTACCGATGGGTTGATTAAATACTATAGCAGCATAAAACA
>Ga0206131_10007854_pt1 | contig 10608 bp, 10 predicted proteins | sample Helgoland_Spring_FD_148636 | JGI IMG/M metagenome (GOLD analysis project Ga0206131, IMG submission 148636) | Pelagic subsurface seawater microbial communities from Kabeltonne, Helgoland, North Sea - Helgoland_Spring_Bloom_20160517_1 | ecosystem: Environmental > Aquatic > Marine > Epipelagic ... | reverse complement strand
TCGTATCTAAAAAACCCGAAGTATCTAACAAAGAAAAAAATCACTAATGGGTGATAAACATATATTCCGTAAGATATCTTTCCAATAAAGTTAAAAGGTTTTGAATCTAAATCTATAATATAATTTTTTCTGTTAATCTGTGTGAAAATAATTCCCACAGTTATAATAGAAATTAACTCGTGATCAATTAATAAGGATGATATGTGAAACCTATTAATTAAAGCTAAAAATAATATAACCCAACAAAAAATTGAAAAATAAATTGATGATAAATAATCAATGATTCTTGATTTTTGATAGTATAGAATCGCTGCTATACAACCTATAATCATACAATAAAAACGTGTAACAGTAATTGCTATAATTGGTATTTCTACATTGTGCATATAATTTACCAAATAAAATAAATACTTGACTATTAATAAAACAAATAATAAAATAATAGAATTTCTTAATAGTTTCTTCTGTTTTACTTTAGCTATCCATGGCCAAAACAAATAAAATTGTTCTTCAACCGCAATAGACCACAAATGTGCAAGATAAGGTAAAGATTGGTCTAGAACAAAAGGTACATTAGCCAAAAGAAATGTGTAAAAGAATAATTGATTTCTGTCATAATCAATAGAAAAAAATGCATAGACAACAATACAAATAACTAAATACAAAAAATATAATGGCCATATTCTTAAAACTCTTCTTACGTAAAAATTTATAATATTTATATTTTCTCTTTCTGTTTTTTCTTTTTCTTTTAACAATAAAAATGTTATTAAAAACCCACTAAGTGTAAAAAATATTGTAACTCCAAATGAAGCTAAAGTTAAAGATTTTTCTAGGCTGTTTAATCCAAAATGACTTAAATTTCCCATGACATGTGAAATCAGAACAGCAATAGCTGCTAAAGCTCTAATCCCGTTTAAACCTCTGAAATGAATTGCTTTTTTCATTGAGTCATTAACTTATACAAGTTTTCTATTCTTTTTGTATTTGATTTACTGTCAAACCCTCTAGAAGTTATGCCTGCTTTTATGTCTTTGAAATTAAATTTTTTTTTTGGTAAATCTTTAATAGTTAAGACCCAATTCGAGACCTCAAAATTATTTAAGAACTTAACTAAGTCAAATCCCATATCAACAGATTTAGGGAAGCCATTATAAAGTACACAAGGGACGCCTGCTGCTTGGGCTTCTACAGCTACTAAACCAAAGCCTTCTTGTAAGGCTGGCCCAATGAAAACATCAAAACTATTCATAACAACAGGAATATCATCTCTAACTCCTAGATAAATTATTTTATCTAGCAAATCATATTGCTTTGCTTTATCAAATATTTCCTTAAGATAGTCTGGTTGCTCATCTCTTCCTGCAAAAACAAATACAAAGTTAATTTGTTCTTTTTGCAATTCATTCAATACATCAATTATGAAATCTACATTTTTATGACGTACTACTCTACCAACATTTCCAAAAACGATTGTTTGCTCATTGATTTCATAAGATTCTCTTAGTTCATCAACATCTTTATTTAATACAGCTTGATATACTTCTACATCCACAGCATTCTTTATAATAAAGGACTTCTCTGGAGTTAGTAGCTTTTTGTAAAACAAGCTTTCGCTTGCTTCAATGGAACAGCCCCAAAAATGAGTTGCATATTTAGAAATTATTATTTTTTGCACTAATAATTCCAAACGACTGACCAATTTAGATATTAGTCCCCCTCTAAATTTTAAATCGGCATGAGAATGGACAATAATATTTTGTATGCCGGCCTTTTTTGCTGCTAATGCTATAATACCTGATTTTGCATTCATATGAATATGAACGATATCAGGCTTTGCCTTTTGAATCACTTTTTTAAACTCTATAATATACTTAAGGAAACCTAAATCCCATTGGGTGGCAATATGAAAAACCTCTCCTCCAAGTGTTTCAATTTCATTATCAAAATCCCCTTTTACAATGCCTTCTTTAAGTTTGTAATTCACCAAAAAATCAAAATGAAAATCTTTTGAGATATTTCTATAAATATCCATGAGCATGACCTCAGCACCGCCGCGGTTCATTGCTCCTGTAACTTGTAGCACTTTCATGAAATTAAAGTTCTATTTTTTTTTGCACTGAATGTATATTCTTTGGCATTGGTCTTCTTTTTGCACATAAAACAAACTACTTTTATAATAGTTATAGAGTTTGGTAGTTAAAGTTTTATGGTTTAAAATAAAGAATTTATTTATAAATAATTTCATAAGCCATTTGCGTTTAATGCTTATCCTCTCAAAAGGCATAACTTCTATGATGTCAAAATAGGGTTCAAGCTCTGTAACCAAACTTTTTACTGAAAAATGCCTAAAATGATGAGCAGAAACAAGAACATTTTTATGAGGCACAGTTAAATGCAGTATACCTTCATTGTTTAATAATTTATGAATACCTGACAAAAAATCATTTGAGATCTCTGGAGGAATGTGCTCATATACTTCCATCAGAGTTGCTACATCATAAGTTCGTTTCAATGAGTCTTCGATTATGTTTTTTGCAAAAAAATCTATATTCATATCACTATTTAAGGCTTTTGCCATGTTTATTGACTTTATTGAATAGTCAACACCGTGAACTACTGAATTTTTAAACTTTAAATGCAACTCTCTAGTTAATCTACCCTCTCCACAGCCAATATCAATAATTGTATTTTTTATTGGATTTAATGTGATTTTTTTTAACAAAAATTCAATAGCGGATGCATAATTCAAACCCCAATCAAACAAATAAAACATCGAAAAATAATCTTTAAACTTTACACTGTAGTGATATGGAAAATCGTAAAGTTTTTCTTGTACTTTTTGTTGTTGTGATAGTTTTTTCATTTTAAAAAATGCTTAAGGTAATTCTAACATGCGTCCTAAAATTTCATCATATTCATTTGGTATGAAATCTGGTAAACCACTCTTTGGATAAAAGGTCATTTCACCAAAAATTATTTTTTTCTTGACCTCATACAAATCAACCCTTACAAATGGCAATTTATGAGATAAATCTCTGGAGATGTCAATCATTTCGTTCAAACAGTAAGGCTTATCTATAATAACATCAGGTAAAGGTGTTAAATCTTTTCCGAAGGGTAATAGCTTCCAATTTAAATCATAAAAATTTTGCGCATGAATATTTGTCCCCCTACCCTTATTTGCCTGAACGAATTTCACCTTTCCGTTGAAACAAAAAAACTTATAATCATTTAATTCCCCTTTATCGTCCTCCATGTACTCCTCACAGATAATTCCCTGAGGCATGTTTTTATAACACCATTCTCTTCCTTGCCAAAAAATATTATCCTTAAGCCAATATTTGAATATCAACAACCAAATATTCCAATTGATTATTTTTTTATCCTTGACAATTAAATTCCATCCACTTCCGTGAGAAGCTTTCATGACAAATCGCTTTGGCAAGTCTTCTATTTTGATATCATCAATTGTAGTGTAATATCCAATTACATTACTTAATATTTCTGAATACCCTTTATTTATAAGAAAATTTCTAACAAAAAACTTATCTGCAAAAATCTCTAACTGAGGATTATGATAATTTAACTTTAACCACTGTATTTTCTCACTAAATGTTATCGGCGTCTCTAAATTTAGATATTTTCCTGAATAATTGAAATATAACTTTTCTATTGCCGTTTTATCTGATTTAATTTTTAAATCGAGTTTACCTCTGTAAAACATGTATATATGCCATAATAGCAACAACAATATGTTATTGTTTTTTAAATGAGAAATGATATTCTTCACAAAATTCAATCTTTAATAAATCTATAAATTAATCTGATGTATAATCTGGAAATATAACGTACTTTATGAATTACACTCCCTTGATAAGCTTTAAAAAACAAGCGTGAATTTACTCTCAAATCGCTATTTGAATTTATATATTTAGTCTCATCATGGCCCAACCGTTCTGTTATTAGTGTTAAGGCTTCATTTTTTAAATCTTTTGTAATTGAATCATACATACCAGACAAAAGATTTAATCGTTGTCTTAAGAATTCATCTTTATACTGAGCATACAAATTCTTTTCAATTAAGAACTCCTTTGTGATGTCCATCACATAGGCTAAATCGAACAGTCTTTTATCTTTTTTCGCTGTGGTAGCATTTGGCTGTTGCCTGTAATAAAACAGCCGTTCAGGTAATACCGAAACTTTATCTATTTGAGTTACTAAATTCCAATGAACAGGTATATCTTGTCTAGTCAACCCCTTAGGAAAATGAATTTTCAATTCCCTTGCTTTTTCTGTTCTTATCATTTTTACACATGTGAAAGAAGGTCTTCTTAGCCACATTTGTTTATCACAAACGTCTATGTTTAAAAGATCAGATTTTTTAATTTTTAATTTCTCAATCTCATTCGTCTTATAAAACGTTACATAATCCCAATAAATGATATCTGATTGTTCTTTTTCTATTACGTCAAAAGCCTTCTCCAAAAGGGTTTCATCAAAAAGATCGTCAGCATCTAAAAATAATACATACTTTCCTCTTGCTAATTTTAACGATTCATTTCTAGCAACTGCTAAACCTTCATTACTTTTTTTAGCGATTACTTGTATTCTGCTGTCACGAGTCTCATATTTTTTCAATATTTCTAAGGTGTTGTCAGTAGATCCATCATCAAAACAAATTAATTCAAAATTTTTAAATGTTTGACTTAAAATACTGTCTAAAGCTTCAGTGACAAATAAATCAATATTATAGGCTGCTAAAAGTATAGAAATCATAATTATTTATTCTTTAAATTATTTATAAAATCTTTAAAAATTTGAAGATGTAATAATTTAAAAATAGTACTCGTTAAAAGTAATATCGTTATAAAAATCAAAAAACTTACTGTTAAATAAAACAGCTCATTAAGGTTAAAATTCATAAAGTAATTTATCAACAAGGTGAGTGCTATTGAAAAAGTAGCATGTAAAAAGATGATTATTAATTTTGTTATTGGAAAAAGTTCTCTCATTTGAATTTTTAATAATTTAGAAATTATATAAAATGAAAACATAGTTAACAAAATAGATCTAATTGAAGCAAAAACAGCAATAGCATAAGGACTTTCTAAAAAAATTGTAACCAAATACCCTCCAAGCCAAGCAATCAAAGCAAAAAGGATGTGCATGTTTAAATAAATTTTACTTTTTCCCATTGATAATAAAAGTGGTGCAAATAATATGACATTAAAAAAATTTCTAAACAAAGAAATTTGGAAGTATGTTGAAGAATTTTTATACAAATCAGAAAACATAAATAACATAACCTCTTCTGAGTAGCAAATAAAAAAAACAACCAGTGGATAAATTATGGTAGCTGATTTAATGAGTGTTCCTCGCCACAATTTTACTATTTCAATACTACCTGTTTTATCATAATTCATCTTAGATAAGATTGGCATTAAAACTGCTCCTACTGAAAAAGTAATCATACTAACAAAAGGTAATTCCATATAGCCATTTGAGAACTCAGCAAAATTTTCAACTCCAAAAAATCTACTTACAAAAAACTGATCGGACGAGGAAATTGCCATCCCAAAAATACTGGCTAATCCTAATGGTATACTGTATTTCAAAATTACCGAAATACTTAAATTTGTTTTAATTGACTTAATCTTCTTAAATGGAATATTTTTAAAGTAAAGCGCTAAAAAGAAACATATAATAGAAGAAAACACCCAACCGTATAAAGCATAGATAATATTATTTTCAATAAAAATAACAGGAAGAACAATTGCTGCTAACATTATTAATCTTGACATAGAATTATAAATGGCAACATTCAGAGTGTTTTTATATGTCGAAAAAATTCCTTCAATACCAAAAGTTGGCAATAAAAAGGAAGGGACAATAGAAAATAATTTAATCTTATCGGATAGTTCAGGATTATTCAGTGCATCTGCAATTGTGACAGCACTCAGAAAAAGAACAAGAGAGAAAATCAATCCAAAAACAAATAAAGCTCTGTTAATTTTATTTACAATTGCTTTTCCTTCAGCTAAAGAATATCGTGGTAAATAATATGAAAATACTCTTGGAAGTCCTGCTGTAAAAACAACCAAAATTGTATGATATATATATATAATTTGTCTGTAAGTGCCATACGTTTGTTTATCAAAATATCTTGACAATAAAGCTGCACTCAAAATTGACATTCCTAATGCGCTTAACGTTGATAACGCTAACCAAAAAGCCTGGGTTGAATTGTTTTTTTTGAGAAAATTCAGTTTACTTTAGTATTTTATTTTGAAACTTAAATACTTTTTAGTGATTTAAAATTAGTGATTTAAGTTTCAAACATTTAATGTATAAAAATTCATTCTAGTTTATTTTTTGCAGAAAATTTTCCAACGAGTCATCCCATTTAAGAATTTTTACATTGTAAAATGATGCTATGTTACTACTTCCCAAAACACTATATTCAGGTCGTTTGGCCGGAGTTGGATATTGACTTGTAGTTATGGGATTCACCATGACCTCCATCCCTTTCATTTTAAAAATAGCTTTTGCAAACTCATACCAACTGCAAATACCTGAATTAGTGTAATGGTAAATTGCAACCTGCTCGTTCTTAATTTGAGGGAGTATTTCTAAAATCGCTTTTGCCAAATCACCAGCATACGTTGGTGTTCCCATTTGATCTGAAACTACAGAAATTTCATTTCTAGTCTTCGCTAAACGTAACATCGTCTTTACAAAATTACTACCAAAATTAGAATATACCCAAGAAGTGCGAATAATAATAGAATTGGAAGGATTAACAGCTTGTATCGCTAATTCTCCATCCAATTTTGTTTGCCCATAAACTGATTGAGGATTTGGAATATCTGTTTCAACATAAGGTTTATGACCAGTCCCATCAAACACATAATCAGTAGAGATGTGTATTAGTTTGGCACCGCGCTCTTTTGCAATAATGGCTAAATTTTTAACTGCTAAATGATTAATGGCATCTGCTAATTCCGGCTCAGACTCAGCCTTATCAACCGCCGTATAGGCAGCACAATTTACAATAACGTCAATGTTATTTGTTTTAATAAATGCTGCGACAACAGCATGATTTGTAATATCTAAATTAGAGGTATCTGTGAAAAAAAAACTATCATTAGTAAAACTAGATGACAGTTCTTTGATTTCAGAGCCAAGTTGTCCATTACCGCCTGTCACTAATATCTTATACACACGAAATAATTCATTTGTTATTGGAAGTAATCAATATCTTTAAACAAAGGCTGATGACAATCTTTATCTGATAATTGCAAATCACTTGTTTTTAATTGCCAATCTATGGCCAATGTTGCATCGTCAAAAGCGATCCCGCGATCACACTCTGGGCTGTAATAGTTATCTACCTTGTAAGCAAAAATGGCTTCTGTGCTGAGCACTATAAAACCATGCGCAAAACCTCTTGGAACTAGGAGTTGTTTTTTATTTTTAGCGGTGAGTACAACCACCACATGCTGTCCAAAAGTTGGCGATCCTTTACGTATATCTACAGCAACGTCTAAAACGCTTCCTTGTATTACCCTAACTAATTTAGTTTGTGCGTATGGCGCTAACTGATAATGCAAGCCTCTTAGTACGCCATAAGAAGATTTAGATTCGTTATCCTGACAAAAATTGATGGAATATCCTAAAAATGCGTCTAGTTTATCTTGTCTAAAAGACTCAATAAAGTAGCCACGATCATCTCCAAAAACTTCAGGCTCACATAAAATCACATCAGGTATCGTTAATCTAGTGAAATTCATTATAATTCTTTTGCTCTTTGAATTAAATACTGCCCATAGCCATTTTTTTTGAGAGGCTCAGCAAGTTTTAAAAGTTGTTGTTTGTTGATATATCCCATTTTACAGGCAATCACCTCCAAACAGGCTATTTTTAAACCTTGCCTACTCTCTATGGTTCTAATGTAGTTAGAGGCATCGATTAACGAATCATGAGTTCCTGTATCGAGCCATGCATAGCCCCGACCCATAAGTTCTACTTTTAGCTTACCTGCTTTTAAATATTCTTGGTTTACTGTGGTTATTTCTAATTCTCCTCTAACACTGGGCTTGATATTTTTTGCAATCTCTACCACAGAGTTTGGGTAAAAATACAGTCCAACTACCGCATAATTACTTTTTGGATGTGTTGGTTTTTCCTCAATTGATAATGCCTCTCCTGACTTATTAAAATCTACAACGCCATAACGATCAGGATCACTCACATAATATCCAAAAACAGTTGCTTTTTGTTCTTCTTTTACATTTTTTAGTGATTTTGCTAATAAATCTGTAAATCCATGGCCATAAAAAATATTATCTCCAAGTACCAAACAAACATCGTCATTTCCGATAAACTCTTCACCAATGATAAAAGCTTGTGCTAGACCATCTGGTGAAGGTTGCTCTTTAAAGTAAAGTTCTATCCCCAAATCTTCACCATCACCCAAGAGACGCTCAAAATTAGGTAAATCCGTAGGAGTAGATATAACAAGTATTTCCTTAATTCCTGCTAACATCAGAACAGACAAGGGATAATATATCATAGGCTTGTCGTAAATAGGTAACAATTGTTTAGAAGTACCTTTGGTAATTGGGTACAATCTTGTTCCTGAACCTCCTGCTAGTATGATCCCTTTCATAGTTTAGTTATATTGTTTTTTGTAATAGTTCTGATAATTTCCCGACGTCACATTGTTAAGCCACGCTTCATTGTTTAAATACCAATCAATTGTTTTGGATAGTCCCTGTTCAAAAGTAACCGTTGGGCTCCAGCCTAATTCTTTATTAATTTTTGAGGCATCAATCGCATAACGCAAATCATGACCTGGCCTATCTTTGACGTACGTGATTAATTTTTTACTTGCCCCTAGATCTCGTTTAAGCTTTTCATCCATTTGTTCACAGAGTAATTTTACCAAATCAATATTCTTCCACTCATTAAAACCACCGATATTATAGGTGTCATGGTTTTCTCCTTTATGAAAAACTAAATCAATAGCAATGGCATGATCTATTACATACAGCCAATCTCTGGTATAATTGCCATCGCCATATACCGGAAGTGGCTTATCATTCAAAATATTATTAATGAATAATGGAATTAACTTTTCCGGAAATTGTTGCTGGCCATAATTGTTAGAGCAATTTGTAATCACGTAGGGCAGTCCATAGGTCTCGCCATAGGCACGCACAAAATGGTCTGAACTTGCTTTTGAGGCAGAATATGGCGAGTTAGGGTCATAAGATGTGGATTCTTTAAAAAGTCCTGTTTCTCCGAGCGATCCATATACCTCATCTGTACTTACATGATAAAAACGTTGATTATTCCAATTGTTTTTATGCAATTTCTTAAAGGCATTTAAAAGAATCATGGTGCCCAAAATATTGGTTTTAGCAAAGGCTAAAGGATCTGTAATAGAGCGGTCTACATGAGACTCTGCCGCTAAATGTATGACACTATCAAATCGGTACTTATCAAAAATGGAGTTGATATATGCCTCATCGGTAATATCTCCGTGTAAAAAGGTATAATTCTCTTTTGACTCAACATCTTTTAAGTTTTCCAAATTTCCTGCATAGGTAAGAGCATCTAGGTTGTAGATATGATAATTTGAATAGTTATTCACAAAACGCCTCACCACATGTGAGCCAATAAAACCAGCGCCTCCTGTAATTAATATGTTTTTCATTTTTGTGTTTCGAATTAACATTTTCTTTATTCCTATTTTACCAAAAACCAGTTATTTAATAAGTCTTTTCTATTGTATAACATCGATTCCTTCGTATGCCAATCAATGACCTGAAAACCAGCATGTTCGCAAATGGCTTGCCCTGCTGCAGTATCCCACTCCATCGTTGGTGCAAAGCGCGGATAACAATTTGCAGTACCTTCTGCTACCATACACAATTTCAAAGAACTTCCCTTCGAAATTAAGTTCACCTTACCGTGTTTATCACGCATATCGCTGACGTACGTTTCTGTTTCTTTGGACATATGAGAACGACTTGCCACCACAGTAAAGGTTTTATCCTTGCGCATCAAAGGTAGTTTATCAGCGTTGGAGATCAATTTATCAACACTGTACTTTTTAAGATCAATGCGAACTTTAAATGCACCTAATGCTTTGGTAGAAAAATACAATTCACCGGTGACAGGAACGAAAATCACCCCTAATTCTGTTTTATGATTGGTTATGAGAGCAATATTGACCGTGAATTCACCATTTCTTTTAATAAATTCCTTGGTACCATCAATAGGATCTACAATCCATAACTGACTCCAATCTTTTCTCTCTTGATACGGTATGTCTTTACCTTCCTCAGATAGTACAGGGATATTGGTGGTTGTTAAAAAAGACATGATCACGTGGTGCGACGCGGTATCCGCCTTTGTTAATGGAGAGTTATCTCCCTTGAGTTCTACATCAAACTCTCCGGAATGATAGATATCCAATATGGCTTTACCTGCTTCTAGAGCTGCGGTAATAGCTGTGTTTAATAAATTTTTCATGTTCAAATAATCATTCCTGCACCAATAGTCTCATTGGTTTGTTCATCTATAATAATAATACTGCCC
>Ga0206131_10007853_pt1 | contig 10608 bp, 15 predicted proteins | sample Helgoland_Spring_FD_148636 | JGI IMG/M metagenome (GOLD analysis project Ga0206131, IMG submission 148636) | Pelagic subsurface seawater microbial communities from Kabeltonne, Helgoland, North Sea - Helgoland_Spring_Bloom_20160517_1 | ecosystem: Environmental > Aquatic > Marine > Epipelagic ... | reverse complement strand
CCATCATGCAATATGTTTAGATACAAACCAACACCATTACCAAAGGCACTCGATTTTCCACCTTGTCCAGTTCGTCAGCCAAATAGATGCGATAAAAACTAAATTTTTTATTTTTATTTTTTTTTTGTTAAATAGAATAATTATCTACTATTATTTTAATAATGCCTAAAAGAAAACATACTAAGAAAAAAGGGAAATCTTTTAATAAAGATAAAAAAGCAAATAATAATTCGAGGAAAAGAGGTAGAGGTAGAGCTAGAGCTAGAACTAAACAAAATGGAGGAAATCCTGAGTCAGTAAAAAGTATAATGATAAATAATTTATGTAAAAGCACTAAAAATGGCGAAAATTTAAAAAATAAAGATAGTGCAAGTTACGTTCATATTCAAAACTTATGTAGTACATCAGAATATAATTCAAACAATAATTTATTTAATAATATAGGTAATAATGAGGATTTTTCTAGTTCAGGAAGCAGAAGTAAAAGTTTCTTAGAAGGGGGATTTATTAATACAGTTTTTAAATTAGCAACTATGCCATTGAGTATTGCTTCTAGTGGATTAAAGAAGGTTACTGGTATTGATTTAGAAAATACAGTAAAAGAAAAAGTTTTTAATAAAACATTTGGAGGAGAATCTAATTTAATTAGTAAATCTAATTCAGTAGAAGATAGAATAGAGAAAAATCTAGAGAAAAAACTAGGAGGAGGTAAGAATAAGAATTAATAAAACTGTAATATTTTTTTCTATTACCTATTTATATAAATGAGTTTTAATAGATTAAATTATGACACTTGCTCATACAAACAAGTATTAGAGGAATCAGTTGGTCCAGGAGAATATCAATTAGCATCACCACATGTTTCATGCGAACCATGTTTTAACAAAGACCCAAGATATCGTCTCCAGAAAAATGGAGTCAGTTTAAATACAAGAATGAATATGATTGATACAGATTCGGAATTAATGAATTTAACTAGAACACAAAGTAATTGCTCCGAGAAAAAATTTAATCCCAAATTTAATAATGCTGGAAATATTCAAAACCCATCAGACATGCTTCATTTAACTGAGTGCCAAAATCTTACAACCGAAGATACAAGACTTAGTAATCCACCATGCACACTTAGAGGAACCGGATGGAATAGATGGGAATGGTTATGCCAAGATCCACAGGAAAGAGTTCTAGTTCCATTTGACTATGAAATTGATACAAGAAATAATGTTAGAGATAATCATCGTCCATGCATACCTGAACCATTAGACCCAACCGAAAGTCTTCCAAGTCCCACAAATGAACCTATAATGAACAACATTGAAAAGGTTAAAGGAGTTCCAACAGGACCACCTAGTGTTCAATGGCGTAGCATTGAGGAAATTAGAAATTATTAAATAAGTAATTATTAAATTAATTTCTAAAAATTTTTCCTAAAAGTATAAGTAGCATAACAATACTTACTTGTGGTATTAAATATTTTTCTATTTTTTCATCTGTATTTTTAATAATATTAAAATCTATAAACAGTAGTAAAATAGCTCCCCATATTATTGGAAAATACATGTTTTTATACATTTTTAAGTCTTTTACAAAAAGTAGAGGAGTCAAAAAGGAAAGTGTCACTCCTACTTTTGATAAAATTACGCCCCTTAGTGCTCTTAATGCATTTTTGTCATCCTCTATGTTATTCTTCTTTGATTTTATTGAAAAATAAAGAGAATACGCCTCCGATAATCCATCACTTATTGCTAATGAAAATAATGTTATTATAATAATTTTTGGAGACTGCACTACTTGTGAAAGTCCAGCTAAAATACCTATAGAGGTTATTACTCCACTATTGAAACCAAAAAATAACCCTTGTCGTAATGAATCAGAAATCATGGTAATAATTAATATTAAAGGATAAAAAAATATAAAGAAACCTTGAAAATATATAATAGTAATGGATTTAGTATATTTTACAGAAAATATCATTTATGACCCTAAATGTCGTAAATTTAGATACTTGGAATCTATAGTGAATCATAGAAATTGGTTAAAAAAATTTGATGAATATGGTTATACAGAATTCATAGATACTTGGAAAGAAAGACTAGGAAAAAATTTTATCAAACTAGGAATAATTGAGTGTGGTAGCAGTGGAGATTGTCTTTTTCATAGTATAGCAGAAGCCTTTAATTTTGAGCATTTAAAAGCGGGAAATATAGATACACTTTATTCAGTAGAATCATTAAGAGAATTATCCGCTAATCAGGTGACAGAGGAAAACTTTCCAGTAATTATAGAGAGTTATAGATTAGAAGCTGAATCGTTTGATTTTAATGGAGATTGGGATCCAAATGAAACTAAAACTGTGAATGATTTACAGATAGAAATTTTGATAGGCGGTAATAATTTTTGGGGTGATATGATTATTTTACAGTTATTAGGAGAAGCATTGAGATGCAATTTTATCATATTTAGAAGTGATGTTCCTTCAATATACCCTACAATGAGTAACCTTAATAAATATGATAAAACTATAATGCTTTACTATGAAGATAATATTCATTTTAAACTAGTTGGATTATTTCAGGGCAATAATCTACAAACAATACATAAAAGATTACCTAAATTTGTTAGAGACATAGTTGAAATAGATACGCGACAAGATATAGATTTACATTAATTAATTAGTATTAGTAATTTAATGAAAGCATAAATGTATTTTCTGTAATTTTATTTAATGTTAAATCTGTATCGTATTCTTCTTCAGAATCCTCATCTGACCAATAATCATTATGCATAGGTTTTAGGGGATATCTAGATTTTACTGGGTGATTCAATGAGTCTATTTTATTTGCTACAAATATGGATTTATTTTTCAAAATGTATTTTAAGAAATCGTAATTTAGATATAGCAGATTTCTATAAATGTTATTTTCTAATCCAACACCACCAATAAATGTGTAAAAGTCTTCCCCTATAAAAGACCATCTTTTATTATTAATTTTGCAATTGTCCCTATAGAGTATTTCTAAATGATAACATTTTAATGTATAATTATAGTATTTTAACGAAATAAAATGTCTTCCAGCAGTATCTACGCCTCTCATTATAGGATTTTTAATTCTTTGTTTTAAAGCATTCCATGGGTCTAATCTTTTTTTATTTTCATCTGTGAGATTATGTATGGTGTAGAGTTTGGAGATTACCCACCAATCAACATTATATAAAACCGGTAGTGAATAAATTTCATTAATGCCATTAAAAACATCTAATAAATCAGGTGTAAAAAAGTGAGCATACTTATTTTTGTAAAATTTAAAAATAGTTGCCCAGTATTCAGCACGAGTTTCATAAAAAGACTCTGTATGGTTTAATTTATATCTACTATTTAAAATGTTAGTTATTTTTTTATCTGTAAAATATCTATTAAATGTTTTAGATACCAATCTATAATTGAGAAATGTTTTAAAATCATATTCATTAAACGGAATTAAGTAAGGAATTATATGCTCTATAAATGGTATATATGGTATAGAATAAATATTCATAATTATTATTTATTAATCACTATTTCTTAAGGTATTAAAATATATTGTATTAAATCTTTCCATTAAATAGTTGAATAGTCTTAAAGAAGTGTTTGGGTCTTTAAATTTATACTGAAATGTTTGAGGTTTTACACCTTGTCTTCTTACTTCAAATACTATTGAATGATTTAAAAGCCATAATCTAAATATTTTTTTGAATGGAATGTGTGTTAATTGTAAATCATTTTCAAAAAATACAATATTATCATCTTCTATTTTAAAATGACCCCTTTTAGCACCTATGCTAGGAAACCATTTATTTTTAATGTATTGACAAGGTAATATTTGATGAACATAATCTCGGCAAATAGGACAAGTAGAATTTTGTTGAAGCCACTGATGAATGCATCCATAATGAAACTGATGATTACAACTTTTTAAAGTTAAAACTTTATTTATACTATCAGAATCATTATCATTAGCATTCATTGTGTTAAGACAAATTGTGCATTCCATTTGATAAATAATACAAATATTTTATTAATAAAATTAATAATTAATAATAAAAGAAAAATAAAGGTATTAATTTGAATATGCTAAACCACCCATACCGCTCATAATTCTTAAAATATTATAATTTACAGCATAAATAGTTAGTTCTGCTGCTCTATTAAGTGTAGTGGCATTAGTTAGTGTTAAATCAAGAGTACTATTATCGATTCTTGAAAAATTACATGTTCCGCTAGGTTGATAATCTTCAGGTTTTAATGAAAAACTATAAACATTAATACCTGGAGCGGGAGAACCTGTATGATGCTGATAAGGTTGGACTACATTAAAATAGAATCCTTCTCTAATTGTAAATCTATCATTACCATTTAATACTAGTTTTCCATTTACTACTGGATTTCTACCAGAATCATTAATACTCATCTGATTGCTTGTAGCACTTAATAAACCAGTTGAATTTCCTGTAGTTGGTTGAGCTAATGCTGGACCTAACAAATGTTCAAAAGTTCTGTTGCTATATAAATTGGTTCCACCACTTTCGGTATAATTACTTAAATAAGAATAACCAGCCGTAGTTGAATCAGTTATTGATGAACTTGTTGTATTCCATGCATTATTGCTATTAAGATCGCCATAGAGTTTAATTGATGGAATTCCATGGAAGAAGTTTTGATTTCCTCTTCCACCTGCCATACCTGGACCAAAATAACCTTCTGGAGTTCCTGTAAAACCACTGTAGTCCCATGAATCTGTAAAATTAAAGTATTGTCTTCCACCTTTATTTTGTGTCCTACTTGAATCGCGGTATTCAATAGGCTGAATTGTCCAAATCATTTCTTTCACTGGGTGATTAAATGTAAATTTAGTACTTGGTGAAGTATCACCAGCTTGGATTGTTACATTTTTAATTTGGACCTGTTCTATTAAGTATTCATGTTGAACTTGTGAAAAACGTCTTCTTTCTGCTGTATCTAAAAATATGTAATCTGTATATAAATTTACACTCTCTAATGCTGGTTTTGTGCTGAAAACAACCTGTCCAACTTTATCATTATATGTTTCACCAGTTTGCTTACTAGCCCAAATACAATTTTCTAAACTTCTCAATTGAACCTTTAATACAATATCGTGATGTTGAAGTGCAATAAGTGGAAGTGCTAAACCAGGATTTCTATTAAACCAGAACTGTAATGGAATGTAAAGTGTGTATGCATCGGTAGTTGCACTAGATGAAGTATTACAACTTTGAACTTGTGTTAATTTAGGAACATTACCAACCATTTCAGCATAAGCTGGACCTTGTTCTGCATTTTGTGTTAATTCATTCCAAATATGGAACCAATCACCTGTGTGTCTATCAATTTTTTGACCACCAATGCTAAGTTCTACATCATCGACAAGAATATGACCTAACCAATTTAACCATCTAAATCCAATATATTCTGATGAACTGCCAGTTTTTAGTTCTACAGCTGGAATTCTTATTTGAAGATACATTTTGTGTATTAAATCGCCACTTTTATCTACCTTAGCGTGAATTTCCTGACCAAAATTAGTACTACCATTAAAAATGGTTTTAATAGATTCAATTGCGAAATTAGTATGTCTCCTATAAACGCTTTTAAAGAATGTAATTTGTGGATTACCAGTGATGTACATGTCCTGGGACCCATATGCGACAAGTTGAATTAGTCCTCCTCCCATTTTTAATATATATAATAAAAGAATATTATATTCTTTAAGTTTTATACTTAAAGATTTTTTTAAAGATTTTTCTATACTTAAAAGAAGTATGTCGTTTAAGACTAAAAATAGAAAAAAATTAGTAGCCGATACTAGAGTCACCTTACACGCTAAACATGAATCTAAAGTTAATTACTTTCAAGAAAAAAAGAAAGATTTAGAGACTAAAAAGAACGATTTAAATATTTTAGTAAAAAGATTTGAAGAAAAATATCAAGATAAAGAAATTGATGAATGCGATATCGATAAAAAAATGGAGTTATTAGACAATATAAACAAATTAAAAAAAACTATACTTAATATAGAATCCAATAGGGAAGAAATAGATTATTTATTAGACACAGGAAATATTTTATTCAATTATGCAGATAATTCTGTTAATAATACTCCTATAAAAAAAACTACGGTGAATAATTTTAGGAAAAAAATAGCAGAAAAGTCAGTTATGGAATATTTTAATAATAATTCTAAAATTAAAAAAGAACCCGAGAAACAAGAACAAGAACTAGAAAAAATCAAATTGGATACTGAATCTACATATAAATCCAAAGCCAAAATGTATGAAGATTACCTATTGCTGACAGATGAAAATTTTGACAATTTAAATATAGAAAAAACAAAAACGGTGGATTTTTGTGAAATGTGTAATATTGAGAAAACTCTATATATGTCAGAAGGCAAAATGATTTGTAGCGGGTGTGGTGATGAGACATTTATTTTAATTGATTCTGATAAACCTTCTTATAAAGAACCTCCTAGAGAAATAAGTTATTTTGCATATAAAAGAATTAATCACTTTAATGAATGGTTGGCACAATTTCAAGCAAAAGAATCTACTGATATTCCCCAAGATGTCTATAATCAAATAATTTCAGAATTAAAAAAAGAAAGAATAGAAGATATGAAAACATTGACGCCTCATAAATTAAGAGAAATATTAAAGAAACTAAAGAAAAATAAATATTATGAACATGTACCACATATCATAAATAGATTAAATGGAGAACCACCACCTACTATATCTAGAGAAACAGAAGAAGAATTGCGTAGAATGTTCAAAGAGATTCAAATCCCATTTCATAAATTCTGTCCTAAGAGTAGAAAAAACTTTTTAAGTTATAGTTATGTCTTACATAAATTTGTTCAATTACTAGAGTTAGACGAATTTACTGAGTGTTTTATCTTATTAAAGAGCAGAGAAAAACTGCATCAACAAGATCAGATTTGGAAAGAGATTTGCAATTATTTAAAATGGCAATATATCCCTAGTGTTTAAAACTTTATTTTTTTTTATTTAATAAATAATAATGGATTTTGGAACAATTATTAATTGTCAGAAGAATGATACAAATAAATGTGTAGTATTTAGTATTTTTGCCGGAAACTTTACAAAAAGAAAAGATTCCAATTATGATGATTTTTCAGCATATATAGATAAAACAATGTCACACTGCATTAATAGTTCATTAAAGTTATACAATAAAAAGGAAATTGTAGTCTTTGTAGATTTAAAAAAAACATATATAAAAAATATGGATGTTTCTCTTTTTAAAAATATGATACCTTATTTTGAAGAAAAATATCCTTATTGTGTAGAAAAAATAATAATTACTAACATACCTGGATTCTTTAAAATATGTTACAACTTAATTAAAATGTTTATTCATAAAGATACTAGAAAGAAAATATTCTTTGAAAAAAAAATAAAAAAAGGAGATTCAACTAGTGTTTCATTCTCAAATGACTTAGAAGAGCTTGAATTATGAATATAATGAATATAATGAATTATGTTTTTATATATATTGTTGGACTTATCATATCTAATATAGCAAATATAGTAGAAGCAACAATACCTACATAGAATGCTTCTAAAGTAGAAACCTTAGATTTAATAACCATTTTACATGAATAGGCTACTAAGAGTGTTAAAATTAAATATTTAACAAATCTTCTAAATACCTCTCGGTGGTTTAATGTCATATTTGTAATATAATTAGAAAATAAATCACTTAAAGCATTTTTTAATATATAGAATTATCAATTATGACTAGCAGAAATACAATACCAACAACAGAAGAAGATTATCTAGAAGTAGATGATAGAATTGGCGGACAAAATTATGTGTGCATTTCATTTATTTCGCCAGAAGATACATTGAAACAGAAAGAATTGTATCTTTATCATAGATTTATGAATCAGATTTGTGGAGAGGTAGAATTTGCCCTTGAACACAAATTAAATCCACCAAAAGATGCTTCTGATGAAACTAAAGAAGAATATGCTGGAATTAACACAAAGTTTGTTGAAGCTATGAAAAAAGAAATGAGAAACTTCATTCAAGTATCATATGATGGATTTAAGAGTAAATATGATGATTTCAAATATAAACATGGTGAAAAATTAGACGAAGAATTTAGTAAAGAGTGTGATTTTAAAACACATGTTCGTGGAGTAAAGGTGCGTGGTGTTTTTGATACATACAACGAAGCTGAAAGAAGAGCTAAAAGACTTCAGGCAAAAGATCGCTCATTCCACGTTTTTGTTGGACAGATGGGGTATTGGTTACCATGGGACCCATGTGCTGATAAGGTTGCTAATGAAGAATATTTAGAAGAAGAACTCAATACATTAATGAAAGAATATAAGGCAAACGAAGTAAGAAAGGATGTGTTTTATGAGGAACAGAAACGTGAAAAACAACAGGATGCATTAAAGGAAAAGATGGCAGCTGAAGAAGCTAAAAAGAATGCTAATACTGAAGTGTCATTAGATAATCAGGAAGAAGTTGCAAGAACTGTAGATAGCATTGAGAGTGAAGACCCATGGATGAAATCTAAATTTGCTGAAGCTCCAGCTAGCGGCGCTAGCGGCGGCTCTGATGGCGCTAGCGACGGCGTAAAAGAAATCTAATTATAATTAAATGAGAAGTTTATTTGTTTTTTTATTTATAAGTTTAATTGTTTATATTATTGTGTCTTATAAAATGTATAAATTTAATAGCAGAACTCGTGAATTTGAAGTTAAATATAAAAATGTACCATATAGTGTGATTGATATGACAAAAGAAGGAAATATTACAGAAAATATAAATATTTTTGATTCTGACTTAAATAGTAATTTAAAAACTATTAAGGAATAAATTGATGAATAAAATAAAAAAAGAATATATATTATAATGAAAACTTTTACATTATTTCTTTTTACACTAGGTGTAGTTATGATAACAATAGGTTATATGGATATTTTTATAAAATCTAAGAAAGCTGATAAACAAATAGAATATCGTTTTGTTCCCAGAGATGTTTATTCTGAAATAGCAGATATAAAACCTAAATATAATGATTTATTTGAAGGTGAAGATGTATTAAGACAACGTGGAAATTTTACCAGTAATTTAGTTTAATTTCTCTAATTATATTATAAACAAATGTCTAAATCTCGAACTCTATTTCGATCTCATCAAGCTGAATTAAAAAGATTATTAGGAGAATTAAAAAGTGAAACTATACTCTTTGAAGAATTAACTTCAAATAAAAAGGTAAATGAGGCTAAAGAATCAAAAAGGCAACTTACTGAATACCAAAAACAATTAAAAAGAGAACGCGATTCTGAAGCTGAAATATTAGCAGACCTCCTTAAGGGAGAAGAACCTAAGGAAAGAGGTAATAATGCTTTTGCTACAGTTTCAAAACAAGCAATGCGTCAAATGACTCAAAAAAAAATAAAAAGTGCTCGTGCTCAATTAACTAAAAAATATAGTGATAAATATATTGCACTTGCTAGAAAGTATCATGAATATGAACTTGCAGTAATTAAATCAGGAGAAAAGGTTAAAGATTTACAAAAAGAGGTAAGAAAAAGATTTCAATTAATAAAAGCAGGTAAGAATCTCGATAGAGTAGCAAATGCTAATTTGATGGCATTTATAAAAAGTAGTGGAAGAGGTAAAGGACTTTTAATGGTAAATAATACTAATACTAATAGAAGCACTCAACGTAGTCCCGGTGCCCAAATGAATAGTCCCACTTATGAAAGATTTGTTGCTAGTGTTATGACTGGATTCGAAGATTCTCCTAAAGAATCAAAAAATTCTCGTGAAGCATTTGCTAACACAGTTAGAACATTACCACAAAAACCACAGAAGAGTAGAGGAAGTTCATCATTTTCTACAGGTGGTGGTAGAGGTAGAAATTCTAAGAGAAATTCTAAAAGAAATTCTAAGAGAAATTCTAAAAGAAATTCTGAGAGAAATAATTAATTAGGAAATATTAATATAATTTATAATACTATAACAAATGGAAATACATCCTTTCTGGTATATTTGTTTATCTGTTAGAATATTACTAATTTTTTTAATTAGAATTCTTGATAAAAATAAATTAAAAAATCTAGCTATTTTAGTACTATCTTTGATGGGATTAGGATTTATTTATCAGTATTTATTTAGTAGTAACAATGAATTACAATTTAATAAGGTATTTTGGCACGAAACAAGAATTACCCATGGAATACTCTACTTAATATCAGTCTATTATCTATTTAAAAACAACATCGAAATGAATTCTTTGGTCTTAACATTAGATTTAATATTTTCAGTTTTATATAGATTTTACTTTAAAAAATAATGTTTTTAAATCCACAAATCGAGTAATAGAAAAAGAAATGTGTAGTAATAAACATTAAATTTTTTTATATTTAAATAATAATACATGAGAACTGTTAAACGTGAATATAATCAAAAATTTGGTGGTAAAACCAAAAAATTTAATTTTAAAAATGTAAATGAATATGAATATGATATTATAAAAATCAAAAAAGGTGGTAATAATAAAGAAAAAAA
>Ga0206131_10007852_pt1 | contig 10609 bp, 9 predicted proteins | sample Helgoland_Spring_FD_148636 | JGI IMG/M metagenome (GOLD analysis project Ga0206131, IMG submission 148636) | Pelagic subsurface seawater microbial communities from Kabeltonne, Helgoland, North Sea - Helgoland_Spring_Bloom_20160517_1 | ecosystem: Environmental > Aquatic > Marine > Epipelagic ... | reverse complement strand
TGACCAGTCGAGGTTCTGAGGAAGGCACTTCTATATCTATTACCTCTTCACACGAAAACGTTATCATTACGGTAATCACAAGAAAAATTAAATTTCGCATCAGTTAAAATTTAAAATTATAAGATACTGAGGGCAGTAGGCCAAAAAGAGATGTTTTCACTGCTTCATTATTTCCAGTGTCTAAATTATCTCTAAAGGCAATAGATACTGCGTTTTTACGTCCATAGACGTTGTAAATCCCAAACACCCATTCACCTTGCCATTTTCTGTCAAAATTTTTCCTCGGTGAGAGAGTTACAGAAATGTCTAGACGGTGATATGTTGGCAGACGGAAGCTATTCCTTTCACCAAAACTAGCAATTGTAAGACCATTATATACGTATTGTGCGTTTGGATAATTTACGGGTTGGCCAGTTTGCATTACAAAGTTGGAATTGAAGGTCCATCTTTCGTTGAGTTTATATTGAGCTACAGCCGAAAAATCGTGAGTTTTGTCAAAAGCAGTGCGGTACCACTTTCCGTTGTTTATTCCTGTTTCAGTTGCGTTTCGGCCTGGAGTCTGTTGCTCAGATTTAGACCAAGTATAGGCCAGCCAACCATTTAGTCTGCCAAGATTTTTTTTAAGTAAAAGCTCTAGTCCGTAGGCGCGAGCACGACCATTAAGAATGACTTGTTCGATAGCATCATTGGCAACTAAGTTGGCGCCATCAATATAATCAATGCGGTTTTTTATCGCTTTAAAATAAGCTTCTACTTCTAAACTATATGAACCATTATTCGACTCATGCGAATAGCCAATTGCATATTGATCCAGTAATTGTGGTTTTATAAAACTCCCACTTGGCGTCCAAACATCTAAGGGTGTTGGTGAACTGGTGTTGGAAAGCAAATGTAAATATTGGCTCATGCGGTTATAGCTTACCTTTGCAGATGATTTATCATTGATTAGGTATGAGGCTGAGAATCTTGGTTCTAAGTTGTTGAATGTTGCAATGACATCCGATTTTTTATAATGACTTATGCTTGCCGGATCTGCAGACTGATAAATCTGAAAATCACTATTAAAAACGACCGGTAAATTGTTTTCATATTTATTAAGATTATCTTGCCCAAATCTTGTAAAATGACTCCATCTCAGTCCTAAATTAAGCGCTAACTTATTAGTGATGTTTTTTGTTGCTTCAAAGTAAACAGCATTTTCAAAGGCATATTTTTTTGTCAATTCATCGTAGTTGATGGCCGAGCTTGTCGAGGTTGGTTTAATAACCCCTGGGTTGAAGCTGTGATAAATGCTATTGAGTCCATATTGAAGCGTTAAATCGTTTGACAAGTAATGTTTGAAATCATATTTTAAATTAAAATTCTGTATTCCTGATTGCCAATCAAATTCAACGAAATCAAGCCTCAAACCATAATAATAATCTGAGTAGATCATTGATAGGTTTGAAAAAAGTTTGTCCGAAAACAAATGATTCCATCTCAAGTTAAACACAGCATTGCCATAGATATTCCTAAAACTACCGTCCAATGAAAACACATCTCTACCAAAATAACCAGACGCTAATAAATTGTCCTTATCACCCAGTTGATAGCTTAATTTGGTGTTTAAGTCGTAGAAATATGCCACATTATTATTGTCCGCTAAAGGCAAAAAAAGGTGAGCGTAAGTACCACGTCCAGCAAGCAAATAGGAGCCTATTTCTTTTTTAATGGGTCCTTCGGCCAAAAGTTTACTAGAGACGATACCAATGCCACCGTTTAATTTGTGTTCTGAACTATTGCCATCTTTTTGATAAATATCTAAAACAGATGACAAGCGACCTCCATAACGCGCCGGAATCCCACCTTTATATAACTTCAGATCTTTTATGGCATCTGGATTGAATACAGAGAATAGGCCGAATAGGTGAGATGAGTTATATATAATTGCCTCATCGAGCAAGATGAGATTCTGATCTACCGAACCACCTCGAACATTAAAGCCAGAGGATCCTTCACCTGCATTGGTCACACCTGGTAAAAAAGTAATGGCCTTCACGAGGTCTGGCTCACCAAGTACGGCAGGGATTTGCTTTACAGTATTTGAAGTCAATGCGTTAATGCTCATCTGAGGGCTTCTAAGATTCACAGCCTCAATGTCTGTAATGATTACAACAGCTTCTAACTCTTCAGTATTTTCAACCAATTGAACCGAGAGCTTTATATCCTTATTGAGTTCAATTTTAATTGATTGAGATTCGTAACCTAAAAACTGAACCAATAAATCATAAGTACCTTCATCTAAGGTGATAGAGTAAAAACCATAGGCGTTAGTAATGGTACCTTTCTGAAGGTTTGGAAAATACACATTAACGCCGATAAGCGTTTCGTTTGAAGCAGCATCACTAATGATGCCGCTAATCGTATGTTTATTTTGAGCATGACCACCAAACACCGAACCTAGTAATAAAACAAAGGAACAAGCCCAAGCACGTAAAGACATAAATTATATTTAGAAGTTTTTGAGGATACTATTAAATGTGCTGCTAGGTCTTATTAATTCAGATACCTTGACGGAGTTTGGGTGGTAATATCCACCTAGATTTACGGGATGCCCCTGAACTGCTAATAGTTCTGAAACAATTTTATCCTCAGCCGTCAGTAATTGCTGGTACAAGGCTGAGAACTCATTTTTCAAAGTTTCGTTTTCTGACTGGTTTGAAAGTGCTTCTGCCCAATAAAGAGCCAAATAAAAATGACTACCGCGGTTATCTAGTCCGCCTACTTTTCTCGATGGAGATTTTCCATTTGCTAATAATTTTTCGGTTGCTTGATCTAAGGTTGATCCTAATATTGCAGCACTTTTGTTTCCTGTAGTTTGTGACATATGTTCTAAGGATGCAGCGAGCGCTAAAAACTCCCCAAGGGAATCCCAACGCAGGTAATTTTCTTCAATGAATTGCTGCACATGCTTTGGAGCTGATCCTCCAGCGCCTGTTTCAAACAAGCCACCTCCTGCCATAAGCGGCACAATAGAAAGCATTTTGGCACTAGTTCCTAATTCTAAAATCGGAAATAAATCGGTTAAATAATCTCGCAGAACATTACCTGTTACTGAAATGGTATCAAGACCATTTTTTAGCCGATCCAAAGTATAATGTGTTGCAGAAATTGGGTCCATAATGCGTATATCCAGTCCAGTGATATTCAATTGATTTAAGGCCGAAGTTACTTTTTTAATAAGTTCTACATCATGCGCGCGGTTTTCATCTAACCAAAACACTGCAGGAGTATCACTGAGCTTCGCACGACTAACGGCTAATTTTACCCAATCTTGAATGGGGGCGTCTTTAACTTGACACATACGCCAGATGTCACCTTTTTTAACATTATGTTCTGTCAATATTATGCCATCAGTGGTTATGACTTGGACAATTCCTTCGTTATCCATTTCAAAGGTTTTGTCATGTGATCCATATTCTTCAGCTTTTTGAGCCATTAAACCAACGTTGGGTACTGTTCCCATAGTGGTTGGATCGAATGCCCCGTTTTCTTTACAAAAATCAATAGTAGCTTGATAAATGCCTGCATAACTGCTATCAGGAATAACGGCTTTGGTGTCTTGAGGTTTTCCATCTTTGTCCCACATTTTGCCAGAGTTTCTAATCATGGCAGGCATAGATGCATCTATAATCACATCACTGGGAACATGCAAGTTTGTGATACCTTCATCAGAATTAACCATGGCTAATTTCGGTCCATTTTCTAAGCTATTTGAAAAAGCTTTTAAGATGGCATCTTTTTTGTCATCGGACAGAGATTCGACTGTTTTTAAAATACTGGCTAATCCATTTCGTGGATTTGCTCCAGCCAGAGTTAAGTCTTCACTAAAACGTTCAAAAACAGTTTTAAAAAATATACTGACAGCATGACCAAAAATAATCGGATCACTGATTTTCATCATGGTGGCCTTTAGGTGAAGAGATAGCATAATGTTCTCACTTTTAGCATCCGAAATAGCACCTTCTAAAAAATCTATTAGTGCTTGCTTCTCCATTACTGTAGTATCTATAATCTCTCCAGCAAGTAAGGGTAAGTTTGATTTGAGAACAAGGTCATTACCAGATAGGTCTTTGTGCACAATGTTCACTTTTGTTGCCGTGCTAAGCGTCACCGACTTTTCGTTGTGTGCAAAATCACCAGAGGACATAGTTGTTACATGAGACCTAGAGTCGGCTGACCATTCTCCCATACTATGGGGGTTATTTTTAGCATAATTTTTTACTGCTTTTGGGGCACGACGATCTGAATTTCCTTCTCTAAGCACTGGATTAACCGCACTCCCCTTTATACGATCGTAACGCATTCGCATCTCTTTCTCTTCTTCAGTTTTTGGGTTGTCAGGAAAATCAGGAATTTTAAATCCTTGAGATTTTAATTCTGTAATGGCTTCTTTGAGTTGAGGAACGGATGCGCTAATATTTGGTAATTTAATCACATTAGCATCTGGATTTTTAACCTCTTCGCCAAGCTGAGATAATACATTTTCCGATCCACTAATTTCTGGAAAAGCGGCCAATATGCGTCCTGCTAGGGATATGTCTTTTGTAGTCATTTCGATGCCTGAGCTTTTGACAAATGCACTAATGATTGGCAGGAGTGATTGTGTGGCTAAAGCTGGGGCTTCATCTGTATGTGTGTAAATGATTTTTGACATAATTTTTTGGAGAGTTTTAAGAGCTGCTAAGATACTAATTATGGTCTTTTAGTCATAACAGATTGGAAGCATAATTACATAACTCCAATGTCATTACTGACCAAATTGCTTATAACTAAATAACAATAATGAATAAAAAAAGCCCTGTAAAACAGGGCTTTAAATTCGTTAAAGAGATTAACCTCTTTTTTCTTTAATTCGTGCTTTTTTACCAGTTAATTCTCTGAAGTAGAAAATACGTGAACGACGAACTTTACCACGACTATTGACTTCAATTTTTTGAAGCGCAGGCATATTTACTGGAAAGATACGCTCAACACCAACAGTACCAGACATTTTTCTAATTGTGAAGGTTTCTGATGCACCTGATCCGCGACGCTGTAGAACAACTCCTTTGAAGAATTGCGTACGGGTTTTGGCCCCTTCCTTAATTTCGTAATAGACTGTAATTGTATCTCCAGCACTGAATTCTGGAAATGCTTTTTTTTCTATAAAATTATCTTGAACGAGTTTTACTAAATGTTCCATATCTTCTTTTAAAAGTGAATGAAATTAATTTTCATTCAAATAGGCTGCAAAAATAACCAATAAATGCAATTATGCAACACCATTGTCTTAATATTTTATGCTTCGTCCTCTTCCCATAAGTCGGGTCGCCTCGCTTTGGTGCGTGCAATAGCTTCTGTCTCTCTCCAAGCTTCGATTGCGTGAAAATTTCCTGAAAATAAAAGTTCTGGTACATCCCATCCTTTATATGATCGCGGTCTCGTATAAATTGGAGGCGCTAATAGCCCATCTTGAAATGAGTCGGTTAAGGCTGATGTTTCATTTCCTAGAACACCTGGAATCAATCTAATTACAGCATCGCATACAACGGCAGCAGCCAGTTCGCCTCCTGAAAGGACATAATCTCCAATAGATATTTCTTTTGTTACAATATGATCACGAACCCGTTGGTCAACCCCTTTGTAATGACCACAGAGTATAATGATATTTTTGAATAATGATAACTGATTGGCCGTGTTCTGATTAAATGGCTCACCATCTGGTGTCATATAAATAATTTCATCATAATCTCGTTCAGATTTTAATTGCTCTACACATTTATCAATTGGCTCTGCCATCATAACCATGCCAGCACCACCACCGAATTGATAATCATCAATAGATTTGTAATTATCAACAGCATAATCCCTGAGGTTGTGTATATGAACTTCAACTAATCCTCCTTCTATTGCTCGCTTCAAAATTGAAGAGTCAAAAGGGCTTTTCAAAAGCTCTGGAACTACGGAAATGATGTCGATTCTCATAAGAAATACTTTGTTGCAAGATGCAAATTTTGATCGAATCAAAACAACATGATCAACATATATTTCAACTCATTTAGTCATTTGAGCAAAGAAACAAATCAATATGAAATGAAGTTTGCCACTTTGATTTCTCTTATCGTACTAACGGTAGGATGTAATAATTAGTTTTTCCCCTCGAGGGCTTATTAACTCTATTTTTTTAAAGTCTGATTCAAAATTGTCACCAAATTTAGCTTTAAAAGCTTTAATGTCAGCTGTGTTTCTTATTACATAATTATTGATTCCTGTAATAATATAGCCTGCGTTTAGGTTATATTCTTTGACGAAAATTGAATTATTATTGTTTTGAATCAGAACACCAGAGTTAAAGCCAGAATTTTTATAAGATTTTGGAAGTTCGGCTAATGAGAGCCTCCATAACTCCACAGGTGCTATGATGTCGTCTCCAGAGAGTTTTACTTTTAGATTGATTTCTTTATTATTGCGTTGAATTTTGACATCTACTAAATCGTTTGGTCGTTTACTACTGAGGTAACCTTTCAAATCAGAAAATTTTGAAATGTTGATTCCCCCAATCTGCGTGATAACATCTCCAGTTTTGATACCAGCAATTTTAGCCCCAGAACCTTCTTCAACCTCATTGACGTAAAAACCTTCACTTTGTGAAATGCCATAGCTTGAGGCAATTGCACTGTTCAATGCTCTTCCAGAAACGCCAAGGATACCATTCCTAACATCACCAAATTCTAAAATATCCTCAACAACTTTACGTGCAATATTACTTGGTACAGCAAATGAATAACCAACATAAGATCCAGTCATTGAGGTGATTGCGCTATTTATTCCTATTAGTTCACCGTTAGTATTAACTAGTGCTCCGCCAGAGTTTCCTGGATTTATTGCAGCATCAGTTTGAATAAAAGCTTGGATGTTACCATCATAACCATCGTTGAGGTCGCGGGACTTTGCACTTATTATACCAGCTGTGACTGTTGAATTGAGATTAAAAGGGTTGCCCACTGCTAAAACCCACTCTCCAACTCGAGCAGAGTCACTATCACCAAAAGTCATGTATGGCAATGCTTCATCGGTTTCAATCTTTAGTAAGGCAATATCGACATCTTTGTCTGAGCCAATGAGTTGGGCAGTATAAATTTTGTTGTCTTCGGTTGTGATTTGAATTTCAGAGGCATTATCAATAACATGATTGTTGGTAATAATGTATCCATCAGGCGAAATGATTACACCAGACCCAGTTCCAATCTCTTCTCTTTTCGATTGACGATTATTAAATAAATCTTGAAAGCTTCGGTAGGATGTAATTTGAGTCGTGTTTTTAACATGTACAACAGCATGAACACTTTTTTCAGCAATTTCTGAAAAATCGATTGTCGTGGCGTTGGTGGTAATTCCCGAAGCAATACGGTTAAAGGTCGTTGGCACAAAACTAGCCGAATCTGTGCTATTAAGTACCTGCTGGTTTGAGGTGTTCATCGTTTTAGTTTCTTCAAAAAGCACTTTGTAACTTCCTAAAGCTATTGCGGCTCCTAAGATTGCTGAAAGCATAAAAAAAACGTATCTTTTCATAAACATAAATTTTATTTGACATTTAAATTTAACACCTAAAGTTATGCAATTATTGCGCCGACTTTTCAATTTTAACGCTCATTTAACAAGGTAAATTGTAAATATAAGCCTCTGTTAGTTGTATTTTTTTGTATTCTTGTTAGCGTGTTTTTTCAATAGATTTTTTTACCCAATATGGCCAAACATTTTTACAAATATCACGGTACAGGAAACGATTTTATAATGATCGATAACCGCAGGGATCTTTTTAAGTCAGATGATGTGTCAAAAATCAAGCATCTCTGTGAGCACCATACTGGAATTGGAGCAGATGGTTTGATTCTTTTGAATGATCATCCAGATTATCCATTCGAGATGAAATATTACAATGCCGATGGAAAAGAAGGAACATTATGCGGAAATGGGTCACGATGTGCAGTTCTTTTCGCAAAACATCTCGGTATCATTACTAATTCTGCAGTTTTCCTTGCTAGTGATGGAGAGCATCGCGCAAGTTTGTCAGAAGGAGATGTACAAATTGAAATGTGCCAAACCGCTTTAGCTGTTGAGTTAGAGGGTGGGTTTTTTATAAACACAGGATCGCCTCATTTAGTTGTTATGGTGTCAGATTTAGAACAGTTTGACGTTGCGCTTGAAGGTCAATTATTACGTTATCAAAAAGCAATGATGCCTGACGGAACAAATGTAAATTTTGTTGAGTCTTTAGGCCCCGATAGTTTTTCGGTGCGAACTTATGAGCGTGGTGTGGAGCGTGAAACCCTTTCTTGTGGTACAGGTGCAGTTGCGACAGCATTGACGATGTATCAAACCAAACGAACAAAAAGCAATAAGGTTATCATTAAAATGAAAGGAGGCGAACTTGAAATAGGGTTCAATCCCACATCAACCGGCTTTGAGGATATCACCTTAAAAGGCCCAGCGCGCTATGTGTTTAAAGGTGAGTGGTCATGAGTTTTTTGAAAGGACATAAAATTAATTTACGAGGGTTAGAGCCTGAAGATTTAGAGTTCGTGCACATGATAGAAAATGACACCAATTTTTGGCATTTGAGCAACACCATTACGCCATTGTCAAAATTTGCCATCAAGACTTATTTAGAATCTGCTTCAGAAGATATTTATACAACCAAACAACTTCGTCTGGTTATAGAAACAATAGGTGGATCTGCGGTAGGATTAATAGATCTGTTTGATTTTGATCCTTATCACAAACGAGCTGGTCTAGGAATCATTATACACAAAACTGAAAATCAACAAAAAGGAGCAGGGTCAGAATCCATTGCGTTGCTCATAGATTATGCTAAATCAAAACTCCAATTACATCAATTGTATTGCAATATTATGTCATCAAATGTTTCTAGTATCGCCTTATTTGAAAAATTGGGATTTGAAAAAACTGGAGAAAAAAAAGACTGGTGTTGGTCGGCCTCAGGTTTTGAAAATGAGTACCTTATGCAAAAGATTTTATAATGTATATCAAAAAACTTCTCTGGATCATTTCAATTTTAGGTTTATTAGTAGTGGGAAGTTTTTCTTATTATATCTACGACGTGATGTTCAGTCCAAACACGTCATTTCAAAATAAGGAGGCTTTTGTTTTCATTTCTTCTGATGCTAATTTTGAAGCTATAAAAAACGATTTAGAGCCTTTGCTCATTGATATCGGTTCATTTGAAACTCTGGCTAAGCAAAAAAAGTATGACGTAAATATTAAGCCAGGTCGTTTTCGTTTAACATCGGGAATGACCAATAATGATATAATTAACGCTTTGAGGAATGGGAATTTACCTGTTCGAGTGTCCTTTAATAACCAAAATAGTTTGGAACTCCTTGCGGGACGAATAGCATTTCAAATTGAAGCTGATAGTTTATCCTTGCTCTTAGCTTTTCAGGATCCTACAATTTTAAGCAAGTACAACTTAAATGCTGATACGGCATTGTCATTATTTTTGCCAAACACTTATGAATTCTTTTGGAATACCGATGCAAGTGCTTTTGTCGAGAGGATGGCTTTAGAGTATGACAAATTTTGGACCCTCGAAAGACGTGATCAAGCATCAAAACTAGGTTTATCACCTACCGAAGTCGTTATTTTAGCGGCGATAGTGCAAGAGGAATCTAAAAAAAATGTTGAACAACCTCGAATAGCTGGAGTTTATCTAAATCGCCTGAATAATGGTTGGCCCCTTCAAGCTGATCCAACAGTGAAATTCGCCATATACCGGCAACCAGCTTGGGATGGAATTCCAGTAAAACGCATTTTGAACAAACATTTAGAGATTGATTCACCATATAATACGTATAAAAATCGTGGTTTGCCTCCGGCGGTGATTGCTATGCCTGATATAGCTGCTATCAAGTCTGTGCTTAATGCAGAGTCTCATTCCTACTTCTACTTTTCAGCGGATCCTGAAAAACCTGGATTTCATAACTTCGCAAAAACCTTAGCGCAACACAATAAAAACGCGCAAACATACCATAACTACCTTAATAGAATTGGCGCATCACGTTGATGTAAACGTTATTCTTTTGAAATATTTTTTTTATATTTGAAGGTACACTGCCCCAAACAGTTTTACGCCCATGAATAACCTACGTCTCATACCTGATATTTATAGTTGCCAACCCATCAACAAAGCTGCTTTTGCTTCTGACTGGGCATTGATGGCATTGGTCAAATCGCAACCCAGCGCACGATGGCCTCCGACGCTTCAGTCATGGTATTTTCTAAAACGGTATTTCTGTGTTTCTCAACGTATGTTAAAACGAATTGAAAGTCCTATTGACCGTATTTTAAAGAACAAACACATTGATAATCAATATATTAATGATAAATAAAAAAAAATGATAAAGAAGATATATCGGAACTTGTTCTGATACACAGTAGTTGTAATCAATTTCAGCAAAAGCTGAACCCTATTTGCTATACTTTGCTAAAGCAAAGCCTCGCCCATAGGGAAATTGATTACAACGTCCCCGCTAAACCAAATTAACGTTTTATTTGGGTATGGACGTTG
>Ga0206131_10007845_pt1 | contig 10614 bp, 6 predicted proteins | sample Helgoland_Spring_FD_148636 | JGI IMG/M metagenome (GOLD analysis project Ga0206131, IMG submission 148636) | Pelagic subsurface seawater microbial communities from Kabeltonne, Helgoland, North Sea - Helgoland_Spring_Bloom_20160517_1 | ecosystem: Environmental > Aquatic > Marine > Epipelagic ... | reverse complement strand
TAAATCAAGTACAGGTAATTTAGCAGTTCCACGTGGTAGTGTTGCTAATTTATACTTCATAATTTGGGTTTCAATTGGGAATGCTTCAAGTAAAGGCATATTCTCAATTGCTTCTCCATAAAATGTAGATCCTGAGGGGTGGGTTGGGTTATATAGAGTATAATCTATTTCATCATCTGCTAGTGCAAATTGTGTAATTTGAAAAGAACCATCATTTTTTGCTAATGTTTCCCTTCCTTTTTTTGTTAATATAGCGTCAACTGTTATGACTTGGTTATTTAAATATCCCATTTTGTGTTTTAATTATTATTGCAATATATTGATAAATATTGTATTTTCCAAACTTTATTTATGTTTATGATCCTTCTTCACCTGTTATCAATCCTCTCTCTTTAAGATTTGTAATAACATCATCTATATTTGTATTCAATTCAGCTGTTGAAAATTCAGGAGTTAAAATATAAGGGCCTTGTGCATTTAAAGGTCTAAACCCTTCAAATATTATTTGTGATGGATCATCTACATATCTCCTAATAAGAAAATGATCAAGGTTAAATTGTTCAAGTTCAGCATCTACAGGTAAGTTTTTATCAAATTGTACTTCAATTGAGCCTGTTGGGGAAATTCTAGATCCTGATCCTTCGTTTGGTCCATATATTTTTCCTACCATATATGTAGATTTTTCTTCACCTTCAAATCTAAATTCATCTCCATATTTTATAGACCAAGGTAAAGCAATGGGTTGAAAACCAGAACCAACAATATCCTCCATTTTTATATTAGGATCCCCATAAAGTCCAACTATTTGAGATAATACTCCAGTTTCCGTAGAAGAAGTAATTATATTAGGATAATTTGTTCTATCTAAAAACCCCCATATTTTAGAAAGTGTGTCTCCCGATGAAGGATTACTTAACTGTATAGGTTCTGTAAAAGCTGGGGTTTGTGTTATTTGGTAAGAGCCACCTGTAATTTTTATGCCTCCATAATTTACATCATCAGAAAAAACACCTGATTGCTCTTCAACAAAATATTCTATACTTAATTTATCTCCTGTATTAAGTTTTGATGATGGGATTTCACAAGTAAAAGTAGTAGCTCCATTATATAGATTTGTTCTTTCTAATTCAATAGTTTCATATCTACCCCTCCTTACACCCGCTTCAGTTTGAGTTATACTAAATCCTGAGTTGTTTGATCCTCCTCCTACAGTTGTAAAGGTTCCAACTGTTTCATTTCCCCTTTTTAAAATCCAATATACCCTAGCTATAAAACCAGCATCTAACTTTCTTGCAGATACTGCATCTCCTGTTCCAGTTTTAATAGCAAATTTTAAATTTACATTACTTATTGTAAACTTAAGAGTTATGTTTTCATTAATTATATCAGACCCAACATTATACTCACTATAGTTTATATCATTATACCCTGCAGGTATAGATGTTATAAGAGAGGAATTAGGTTCTCCTGGGGTAAAAGTTAGTCTGGCTCTTTTTTGGTAAAAAGGGAAAGAACCACCTCCACCTTCTTGTTTTCTGATAGAACCATTGTTTTGAACATTAGTTACTATTCCTCCTGAAGCTGGGTTTACTTCAGTAAAGTTAATTTCATTAACCCAATATTCGCTTGGGACACTACCACTTTGAGTATATAAAATAGGTTCAATTCTTTGACCACCTCTAATTACAGTTCTAAATTGTTCTGCTGGGCCTGAACCTATTGTCCTAGAAGAGATTCTAAATTTTTCTCCTGTTTGGAAAGCACCTTGTACATTTGGTAAAGAATTTTCTGAAGTATTTGGAACTCCAATATTACCATCTGAGTCAATTAAGTATAAGACATGAGCTGTTGAAGCATTCATTCTATCAGGTGGCCATCCACCTATCCAATCGCAATATGCTATAACGGTTTTTAAACTATCTAAAGTTGGGGTTTTACCAAAAGTTCCACTATCACCTTCTGTCCAAGTATTTAAATTTTGGGAAGTTGATTTTGAACCTTCGTAACGTGGTATTACACTTCTTCTTAAAGTGTAATTTGAATCTTGTACAGATGCTTTAACAGCACTTTCACTAATTATTAAACCAAAATTAACAGGTTCAGTTGCACCTGCAGAGTAATCAACATCTTGATATAATGTTCCTATACGTGGTTCTAAAAAATTATTAATTAATGGATTAAAATCTGTGTAAAAATAGTTAGGTAGTGTAATATAGGGTTCAAGTATAACACTATCACATACATCTTCATATTGTGGTGCTGTACTTTGTGTTATTAAATATTCAACATTTTCTATAGTTAAAGTAGTAGAGGGGATAGAAATTAAACTTAAAACATTAGAGTTACTATTTAATGGTGTAAATGAGCCTGAAATAGTAAATGTAGATGTTCCATTTGGAAGACTTTGAAAATTACTTGTTGCAATAATATCTACATAATCCGAAGTAGAATAAGTTAGCAAAATTGTAGTTGGAGAACCTGCATTAGTGAGAGTAATACTAGATGTAATAATTAAGGGGATATTTGGAGTATTTTCAAATGTGGTATATCCTGTAGATGAGGTATAATAATTTAATAAATCAATACTAGATGTAGGTAGTAGATTATAAGGTGGGTCAGTAGGAATTAAAAGTGAAATTGGATTTGTTATAGAAGCAGAAATTTTATAGTTTTTAATCTCAGAGTCAATATCAAATGGTCCACTATTTACAACCCCTCCTCTATTGACTCTATATAAGAAATAATCAGGAAATTCAGAAGGAAAATCTACTTTATATGTTGTGTAATTACTTACAGTAGGATATTTAATTAAAAGTTGAGTTATTTGTTCTAATGGAACTTTATTATTTTTTCCATTACAATCAACTTTATTTATTTTAATAAAAGTATCAGAATATGTTGTTATAACATCTCCAAATTCTTTATTACCTTTTAAAATTGTATAGGGGGATAAGATAAGCATTTCCCCGGGTTTTGGGATTGTTCTACTATCTAAAAATTGTTGTTGAGAAAATTCAGAAATAGATAATACATCATAATATTCACTAGCGTTAGAATATAATATAGGGGTATATTCAAATCCTTGAAAATCTAAAGGGTATTCTTGTGCTAATGATTGAGTTGTAACAACTAAATTAGACCCACTAAACTCTCCATTATAAAATTCTTCTTGTGAATCGTGTATTATGTTTATTGATCCAGAAATTGTATCTATACTTTCAGAATAACTTTGTGTTATACCAAATCTATTATTTAATCCATTAAATTCATTAAATACACCAGCAGCACCACCCGAAATTTCAACCATATCGATTGAAGCAGTATATATCTTATTTTCAAAAGACATTTGTGGTTGTGGATATTTATTTCTTTCAAGTAAATGTTGTTTTACAACAATGCCCGAGGCAAGACTTGTACGTGCAGGTACAAAATCTTTAATCATTTTAAATAGTGAATTATCAAAAAACTTTATTAAACGTATAAAGTCTACTAAATTATAGTTCTTTGTATATTTTTCAAAATAATCATTTCTTAAATTATCTAAATCCGGATATGTAACAGCTGATGAGGATCTTAATCTTGGGTCACCAATATAGTCTCCCATATTAAAATATCCAATTTGATCCATTATATCTTCATTTATTTCATTTGTGGGAGAAAATGCTACCTCTAAATAATTTATACCAGGGGTATAACTTTGAGATACATTTGCCATTTGGGATAATGAAGTGAATGGTGATAAAGTGTTACCTTCAGGTATTACATTATTTTCAATTCGTATTTTATCTTTAATTATATTACGTAAACCTGCTACTGGTTGGTCTGCAAAAAATGTTTCTACATTAGGTACAAATGTTGGAGTTGTGTTAAAATGAAAATTACTATTACTAGCAAATGATTGGGTTGCAGCCCATGAACCTGTTACTTTAGGGTGGATTGAAACTGACCCTGTGTATAGTTCTCCTCCTAAAGATGCTCTAAAAGCTAACTCATTGGGGGAACTATTTATTGAATTACCCTCGATTGAATGGGGGTTCATTGTATAATCCTTAAATACATTTTCACTTATAGGGACTGTGTAATATCTTATTTCTTGTAAAGATCCTGAAAATGGGTGGTATATGTTAGATCCTAAGGTACTACTAGAGGCAAAAGTAGATATCCCACTATCTGTCCATTCTGAGTTGTTTCCTGTTTTTGTAGATGAGGAAATAAATCCTATTTGAGTTCCATTATTGCCTTCTTCATATATTTTATTAGCAGCAGTTAAAGTGAAAACACTACTACTCCTATTAACCATTACAGACCACCATCCTCCATCAAAGAAAGGTAAATATACACTACAAGATATATTAGGTTGTGAATTAAAATCTGGGTATAGATCTAAATGGGTGTATTGGTAGTAAGGGTCTATAATTGACCCAGAATAAGAAGCACTTGTATAAGCTGATCCTGTATATCTTAGTACTAAATGAGTTCCATTATCAGGTGAAAGTACAGATTTTTTCCATAAACTTTGTGAATAAGGTATATTTGATGTAGGTAATCCATTAGTTTTAAATCTAAACATTACTGTGTCAGGTGTACCAATATCAGCTGCAGGAAAATTATTATTTATATTCCAAGAAGAAGAAATAAAATTATCCCCATCTGTTTTAAAAGCATAATTAAATTCTCTTTGCCAATGATCCCAATCATTTACATTAATCTTATCCTTACCACCATATTCATTTATTCTTAGTATAGTATCAGGAATACCATAAGAAGTAATAAGAGCGCGCAGACCAGGTATAGTACCTTTTGCCTTCAATAAGTATGGTATGTTATGATAAATTCGTTTATATAACGACTTATTTACATCGTCTAACGGTATAACATCGTTAGAGGCAGATATAAATTGATCAACATATTCAAACCCTGTAGGGGTAGGTAAAGATCCTGTAATGTTTGGGAATGGAAATAACCCCCCATTAGGTGTTAATCCTAAAAATGCTGTGTATAGATCATCATTAGAAAAGTTATTTTGGTATAATTTAATTCCAAAATCTCTAATTGCATCAGCAACTATGTCTTTTGAAATACCATATTCTAAACGGTTATCAGCATCATATTTTTGGGTTAATTCTTTATGATAAATCCAAATATTATCATAATGTTGAGCAACCATATCAACAAATAACTCATATTGAGCATTATCGGGATCATCTCTTAAATATTCAGGGATAGAAAATTTTAAGTTATCTTTATTTTCATTATCATATAATGAAGCAGATAAAAGTAAACCCCCATAATATGGACTATTTTCATTTACACTACCAAACCAATTATTTACTTCTGTAGTATCTCTTTTGGTTAGTGGGTAGGGTTTTGTAGATGTTGTTTTAGGCCATGAATATGAACTACTATCATAGTATAAAAAATAATCATACCCATCAAAATTTTTAATTATATTACTAATTTTATTTTCATATGTTGCTTTACTACCACTAGTATCTGCAGATGAAGTTGTATTATCTAAAATAGATATAGAAGATGAATATGATTCTATTAAACCTACTTTATAGTAAAAATTTTCTAAGCGAGTTTGGGTAGAACTAAAGTGTGCAAATTCGGAAAATTGAGTGTAATCTATATTTATATCAATTTCCTTTTTGTTTAATAAATTGTTTATTTGGTCTAAAGAACTTGTTAAAGTTGTACTAGTTAGGTCTGAGTAAGAGAGTAGGGTGGTGGAGTTGTTAATTTGGTCTTTTAAGTCTAAATTGAAATTAGGACCACTTATTTTTATAGTGTTATCACTTATCTCTATTATTTCATCTTCAAAAACTACTTGATATGCTCTAGATTCTTCAAGTAGTGTTACTATCCATAAGCTATCTTTTAAATCGAACTCTAATGGGAGAGGGTTATATAATTTAACTAATATAGTTGGATTTGAAGGATCATCATTATCTAATTGAATGTTATTAGCTATATAAATTTGATTATCCCCAAAGTTTATATAAAAATCTAAAAAATATTCACTATTTCCCCTTTGTTGTATAAATTGTAAAGTTTGTTCAACTATATCAGGGTTAGTTAAAATGTTACTATCTAACCTAATTTCTGTTCTATCAGAAGAAATTTCAGATATATAAAGATTTTGAGTAGTGGAACCTATTTGCCTATTAAAAAAATTAAAATAAGTAGTAAATTGGCCTTGGTCATACCCATAATCTATTAAAACTTCTTCAGGATTAATTTCAATTTGTGTAATCTCACCATCCAAAGCAGATTGACCATTGTTATAAATGTTATATTGAGAAAAGATACCATCATTTAATACTAACTCATTATTAGCATTATAAATATTTAACTCAATATAGCTACTAGTAGTAAAAGTCGTATTGACTTCTTGGGAGGATATTAAAATATTATCTTGCCCACTATAACCTTGGGGGTCAAAATTATCTGTGTCTATTATAAAAACTTCTGCTGCCATTATTAATTATCTAAAGTTGAATTAGTTTGTAATTCTATTACTTCTTTTTGGGAATTTAATAAATCAATTCTTAATTGTGCTATTTCGGCTTGTAAAGATTCTATTTCTTCATTATCTTGCTCAAAATTAATATATTCACTACTTTGTTTGATTAAATATTCATGTGAATTAGTTGAACCTTTTTCATTTATGTCATAAAATAATTCATTATACATTTGAAAAAAATCATTAACTGAAGGGGTTTCAGAGATTTGTTCTGTTGGGGTTTTAATTCCTAATTGGGTAAAAGAAGTATCTATTATTTTATTATATTGTCTTTTATCAAATACTTGTTTTTGAAATTTTATACTTTCGCTCATCCATTAATAACTTTAAAATAGTAATCATCATCCAATATCAAAGTAGAACCATTTATTATGGTTTTAATTAAAATTTTATAATACCTTTCAGGTTCTAATCCACTCATATACACATCAAAATAATTTCCTCTAACATCAGATGAAATTTGTGTATATTGAGTATCGAAATTAATAACAAATTCATTAGTAGCCAAGTCTTTTATTGCATAATATGAAGAAGTTGGTAAATAGTTTATATTTGTATACAATGAACTAGTTTGGTATGTTCTAGTAGGATATAAAGGACTTACATTTACATAAAATCTATTTATACTACTTGGTTGAAATTTGCCTGGGTTATCGTCTAGTGATAGCTTTATTTGTTTTGTAGATACTATAGAGGAAGAATTTGGGGTGATTGTAGAATAATCTCTCCATCTAAATTCAAGTTGGGGAGGATAAATAGTATTTGTATCTACACTATAATATTTTAATACAGGTTGAAATTTTAAACTTGGATTAAATTCGGCACTCCCACTTAATTTAACTAAAAATCCATTATTTGGAATAGAGCCACTATACCATAAGTTAACTAAATCTTTTACTCCTAATTCTAAATCTTTTTCAGATCTTAACCCAAACGATTCGGTTATTGTAGGTATTAAACCTGAGGAGGTAAACCAACTACCACCACCTTGTGTAGTATAAGTTGAATTAAATGATCCAGTATAACCATACCCACTAACAGAACCACTCATATTCCAAGTGCCTGAGCCTGATGTAGTTCTAAATCTCCAAGATACACCATCTGTTGTTCTTGGGTTATCTAAATAATACCCTGTACCGTTATTCCAAGATTGGGCTGTTGCAAATAATTCAAGATTAGCATCGATATTTATACCTTGTGCTGTAGAAATTAAATTTTTAAAATACACATTAAAATTACTTCCTGATATTTTATTGTCTATAATATCTTTAATTTCAGTAGTATTATATTCTACTAAATAACGAGATATAATAGGATTTCCCTCTATATTAATTGTATTAGATGTTTCTAAGATAGCATCTAATCCTGTATTCATAGCAGGATAATATGAGTATAGAGTAGTATCCTTATTAGGGAATATTTTATAAACGGCCATTTATAATATTTTATTATAAATATGCAATTATAAAGGAACTACTCTACCTTTAATATCTTCATTAGGATATCTAATTTCAAATATGCTTGGGTCTAATGAAGGGTATATAACTTGGTTTTGGGTAGCAGCATCTATATCATAAGAGTATTGTGAATAACCGGAAGTTGTGCCTACTTTATTAGTAATTTTTATATCTTTAACTGTTTGAACTCCTTCAATTTTATCTAGTCTAACAAATAAATCTTTTATAAATATAGGTTGATTCAATTGCCAATTATCCCTATTAAAATATTCTTGTAAAGAAGTAATACATCTAGTTAAAACATCATTATTATTAAAATTAGGCAATACTATTATTTCAAATTCAACTCCAATATTAATTATATAAGCATCCTTAATTTCAATGCTATCACCAATCATTCTATATTGAGAAAGATATGTTCTTAAATTTTCTTTTAGTGCATCCCCAGCATAATCAAATTGACCATTAGAATTTAAAGATAAAACATATAAACTTAAAGTTTCAATAGTTGAAATTTGTTCATCTGTTAATTTAGGTTTTTCTATGTATGCTTTAGATACTGATCCATAATTGGGAGGCATGCTTAAAGTTCTAATTAGATAATCATCTGCTGTAACAGCTCGTTTTTGTTGAGCAACTGTTGATAATGTATTTTGTCTAATTTCTTCAATTGTATCTCCTCCTTTTCCCCCTGTTGCAGGAGAAGGATTATTAATAGAGAGAGAGTTTAAAATGTAATTAGCAGTAGTTAAATTTAAGTTATTATTATTAAAATTAGATAATAAAGTGGTTATTGATGTAATTGTATTAGCTTCTGAGTTAGAGTTAACACCCCCACCTGTTAAATATCTTATAGTTAAAGTAGTATTACTTGGGGCTATCCCATAGGTATTTGTATATAAAAAATTAGTTGGTGAAAAAGCTGTAGTTAATTTTTCTTGTTGGAAAGGTAATCCTAATCCCACATTATTCGGATTAGGAATTATTTCTTCATTTATATTGTTAGGAGAACCTGCCCCAAATTGTATTTGGATAGTGTTTAAATTTTTTACACGAGTTACAAACCTATAAGGGGTTTTTTCTAATTTTAATAAGTAGGGTGCATCTTTTTCTTTATTAGGATCATTAATATTAGTATTTTTAATTTGTTTAAACACCATTTCTTGTCCTAAATGATCTACTTCACTCCAAATATTATTATCTGAATCTTTTATATCTAAAATTTTAAGAAAATTATTATTTTCTATATTATATGTTTGAAAAGCTAGTGGGGAAGTTGGAGTTGTTATTTGAATAGTTTCTATAGTAGCAGAAATAGCTTTACGAGTTTTTTTAAGTAAAAAATATTCGGGTTGGTTTCCTGAAGTTTGGTAAATAGTTACTTCTGTAGGGTCTAAAGAACTTGATCTAGAAAAATCTATAGAATCTTGAAGAAAAAAAGTATTGTTATTAATTGGGGTATTTTCAGGAAGAGATATTGTATAATCAAAATCAGGAACTATACTTCCACTAACAGTTTTTGCTGGGAGCTGTTGGAAGATTTCTAAAGTTACTTGAGAAGCATTAGTTATTTTAGGTTTATACCCAAACATATATGCTAATTCAAAAACATTATTTGTTTGTCTAGCATATTGGATAAAATTTTCTTGTAGTTGATTATCTAAATAAAAACTTAAAACATCCCCAACATATGATGCTTGTTCTATAAACAACATTCCTAAAGAAGAAGGCGAAAAATCACTATAAGTTTGAGGAAAATAAGTTTGGGTGTAATTAATTAAAGAATCTCTAAAACTACTAAAATCTCTATTTATATAATTTATATTTCTATTTAAATTTTGTGGCATTTTTTAAAATTGAATGTTAATGTTATCACTTATATTTGTATTTTTTAACTTATAATATAAAGAAATTATAATTTGGTTATTATCTCCATTAAGAGTAGATATATTAAGTGATGTAACTTCTATACTAGGAAAATTATTTTTTAGTTTATAATTTATATTTTGTTTTAAAGAATCTATACTACTATTTTCTATTTGTTCAAAAATAAATTGCCTTAATCCTCCACCAAATGAGGGGTTTAAATATCTTTCTCCTGGGTTTGTTAGGAAAAAATTTATTAACCCACTTTTTACAGCATCTTTAGTTTGAAAATTTGATTTAAAAACAGCATTACCATTTAAAGGTAGATTAATACCAATAGCTTGACTAGGATTTAAATCTTGAGGATATATTTGTTGTTTTCCAAATGCCATTATTTAGTATTTAATAGTCCCATTATTGTATCCATTCCTACAGAGCCTTCTCCTAAATTACCGTTTATAGGATCTACTCCTTGTGGATTAAAAGAAGGAGCGTCATTTGAGTTAAAGCTTAAAGCAGTTTCACCTAAAACATCCATGTATTTTTGTCTAGTATCCATAGTAGGTTCAGTATATTTAGGATTTGTAGGTAAAGGGGGAGTAGGTTGTATAGATTCTCTTACAACTTGTGTTTTAGGGGCTTTAACAGCTTCTAATAAAATGTCCTTCAATTCATCTTGAATTGCTTCTTTTACTGCTTCTTTAATTAATTTTTTAAGTACTTCGGTTTTCATATGTGTTTATAAATATAGGGTTAATCTGCTTT
>Ga0206131_10007840_pt1 | contig 10616 bp, 8 predicted proteins | sample Helgoland_Spring_FD_148636 | JGI IMG/M metagenome (GOLD analysis project Ga0206131, IMG submission 148636) | Pelagic subsurface seawater microbial communities from Kabeltonne, Helgoland, North Sea - Helgoland_Spring_Bloom_20160517_1 | ecosystem: Environmental > Aquatic > Marine > Epipelagic ... | reverse complement strand
GCGCCTAGCATCTTATTGCGAGGGCGTATCTGAGAGGAAGCAGCCCGAGGAAAGATGCAAATGCAATGCGGGCGCAGGCCGATTGAGCATATGTCCGTGGATTTAGTTTAACTTAGCTTCAAGTGGTACCATACCCTTGGCCCCACATTAAAAACGACAAGAAAAAGCAGCGTAAGATATCCGTTAAAGGACGCGACGCTGACAGTACGGAAAGAAAATTCTCAGGGAGGAAACATGAGACGCACATTTTTTAAGTCCGCGACGGCCGCTGTTGTAGCTATCACAACACTTGGCTTTGGCACAACAGTTGCAGCGCAAGACGCTGCAGAGTTTTACAAAGACAATGTCATCAAATGGATTGTACCCTATGATCCCGGTGGCGGTTATGATGAATACAGCCGCATCATAATTCCTTACTTTGAAAAATATTCCGGCGCGCGTGTCGACATTGTCAACCTTCCCGGTTCCGGCGGCATGAAGGGTGCGGTGGAAATTTTCAACTCGCCTGCTGACGGTCTGACCGTTGGGATCATCAATGGATCTGCCATGGTCACAAACCAATTGGCTGAGATTGAGGGCGCGACTTACAAGGTTGGCGACTACAATTATCTGGGTCGCATGGTGGCAGACAAGCGCGTGATGGTTGCAAGTAAAATTTCAGGCATCACGTCATTTGAAGACCTGATGAATAACGGCACAACAGAAATCGTGGGTGCAACCGGTCTTGGCGGGTCGACTTATGTTGACGCTGTGATCACCGGCGAAGTGCTGGCAATTGACCAGCGCGTTGTCCACGGTTTTGACCGCTCTGGCGATATCCGCACGGCGATGTTGCGCGGTGACGTTCAAACAATGTGGGGATCGCTTGGTTCAGCGCTCAGCGGGATCGAAGACGGTGATCTGAAGATTATCCTGCATGGTGAGAAAGTCGCGACTGGCATGCTAGAAGGTATCCCGTCGATCTATGACATCGCGATGACTATGGATGATGGTGAAAAGCGCGTCAAAATCCTTGAAAGCTGGGAGGCACTTTCAGCTGTTGGACGTCCGGTTGCCGCTCCTCCGGGTATCCCGGAGGAGCGTTTGGCATTTGTGCGCGAAGCCTTCGCGCAGGCCATGAACGATCCGGAGTTCGTTGCTAGCTCACTCGAGTCTGATCGTGAGCTGTCCTTTGCAACTGGTGAAGATATGTCGCGTATCGCCAAATCTGCAACAGAACTTGAGCCAGATGTGACCGAGCTTTTCGTCAAGGCTATCCGCGGCGAAATCTAAGCAGAACAATCGTGTAACACACCCCCGCCGGATAAAGCGGCGGGGGTCTTTTTGGGGCAGGATCGGTAATAATGACTATCTTTGAAGGTATGGCCAGTGGCTTCTTTCAGTCCACAAGTTTGGCCGTTTTTCCATATCTCTTTGCGGGCTCGATTTTCGGCTTGATGATTGGCGTGATCCCCGGCCTATCCGGTCACTTCGCGATGGCGATGGCAGTAACTTTCCTTTACACGATGGAACCCGCAGCCGGGATTGCGTTTATCCTTGCGGCACATGCGACTGTGGCCCAAGGCGGCGGACTGACCGCTATTTTATTCTCGACGCCGGGCACGGGTCAGAACGCCGCGACCTTGCTGGACGGCCCGCCGATGCGCGACAAAGGCGAGGCCGGGATCGCAGTTGGTGCTGCCATGGCATCGTGCTTTTTGGGCGCAACCTTTGGCGCGATTGTTCTGGCACTTCTGATCCCTGTCTTGCGTGAAGTGGTATTGTTCTTTGGCCCGCCCGAGGTGTTCGTCCTGGCCTTTCTGGCCCTGACATTCGTTGCCGTCCTTGGAAAAGAGGATATGACCCGCAGTCTGATTGCCGCCCTTTTGGGTATGCTGCTGGCGATGGTCGGCGTTGATAATGTCACCAATACTTTCCGCTTTACCATGGGGTCTGAGCGCCTTGCTGACGGGTTGCAACTTGTTCCCGTGATCTTAGGGCTTTTTGCCGTCGCCGAGATGATTGACCTCTGGGTTCGTGGCGGGACACTCGCGAAAGATGTGCCCACGGCCTTGTCGGCAAAGGAGACACAAAAACAGATATTCAAAGGCATCGGCTTGGCGTTCAAGAACTGGTGGCTGGTGATGCGCTGTTCGGCCATCGGCACCGGGATGGGTCTGATTCCGGGCCTTGGGTCGGCGCCTGCGGCCTTTGTGGCTTACGGCCATGCCAAACAATCATCCCCTGACAGGGACACATTTGGCAAAGGCAACGTTAAAGGGGTTATCGGTCCGGAGGCTGCGAACGACGCGGTCGAAGGTGGCGCGCTTGCTTCGACACTGGCCTTCGGCATTCCTGGATCGTCGTCCATGGCGATTTTGCTGTCGGGCCTGTTCATTCTCGGCCTAGAGACCGGCCCCCGGATGTTGAACCAGAATGTCGACATTGTTTTTGTGATGATTTTTACCATCATCTTTGGTAACCTGCTTGGCACAATCATCGGTATGTTCCTGGTCAACCCCTTGTCTCGGGCAACCTCGATCCGGGCGTCCGTCATGGTGCCTGTCCTCCTGTCGGTCATCGCGACGGGTGCCTTTGCGGGGGAACGGGCGATTTTTGATATCGGTATCGCGATTGTGTTCGGCATTCTTGGCTATGCGATGAAGGTCCTGAACTATTCGCGCGCAGCCTTGTTGATCGGCTTCGTACTTGGATTTGCGGTCGAGAAGAACCTGTATCTGGCACTGCTTCTGGATGGGCCGTTGTTTATCATGCAACCCATTCCGTTAGGACTGATGACCGTCACGATCGTCTTCTTAGGCTGGAATATTTACACGATCTATCGTGATCGCAAAAGGGTTATACCGAAATGAACAACGATACAGATCCTGATGCCGCACAGGCTGAAGCTACAGCAAAAGACAAGCGCGGCAATCTTTACGCCGCTGAAATTTGCTTTCTTACCTTCATAGGTGTCATCGTTGTCGCAGCCTTTCTGGAGGCGACGAGCTATAAGATCGTGTCTTCCAGAACGCCGTTCGTGATCATGGCGCCATTACTAGCCCTGATAGCGATCCACGCGGGCAGACTATGGCGTATTCGGTCAGAGTTCCACCCGGGGCGCCGTATTGGGGGTGCGCTTCGCGGTGGTAATAACACCTTAAACAAGATCGTGGGCTTTTCGGGGTGGATGATCATGATGCTTGTCGTGATCGCTGTTCTTGGTCACTACGCAGGTATCTTCATGTTGTGCATTATCCTGATGCGGTTTCTCGAGGCTGAAAGCTGGGTGCTTACTTTGGCAGTTGCAGCCAGCACTGTCCTGTTCATCTATGGCGTGTTTGAAATTGCCTTCAACATCGACCTCTACCGCGGCCTGATCCCGCGCTATTTTATGGGCTTCCGGGACTTCTAACCGCTTTTGGTTGCCCGGATTGCGGCCGTTTCGCGACCTTGACGCGAGCCGATCCAAACGTCTATGAGGTAAGGGCGCCCGTCTCGTAAGGCTGCAACTCCCGAGGCTATCGCTTTATCCAGCTCGGCAATCGTCTTGATAGGACCGTCAGCTTCGACCCCTTGCGCGCGGGCCATGCCGGCAATGTCAGGTGCAGGGCTATCAAGCCGCTGACCGACCCATGCATTCGCAGGGTTGCGCCCGCGCGTTTTGGCCACGCTTTCCTGATGCAGTTCGTCGTTGAAGTATGACCGGTTGTTGCCGATCACAAAAAGCACAGGCAAGGCATATTTGGCCGCCGTCCAAAGCGCCGTTACGCCCATAAGTGTATCACCGTCCCCCAAAGTCGCGATGACCAGCCGCCCCGACCCTTTCAGGGCCAAGGCAGCCCCCACCGCAAGTCCCGGACCACTGCCAATCCCTCCGCCGCCATCTTTGCCAAGAAAATCCATCGGAACATGCTGGGGCCACAGATCATGCGGCCAGCTGCGCGCCAATGCGGGGAAAGTCACCGGCGTATCGCCAACCTCGTGCTTCAACACAGTGGCAATATCGCGGAAGGTCAGGCTATCGCCTTCGGCTGCTACGGGTGGCGCAGACTTTGGCACCGGCGGTGCGGCTTTGGTGGCGTGTGGGAGGGCCGCGAGTAGGTCTTCGGCCAAAGGATCGCCGGGGCAGTTGAATTCGATATCAACGGCGGGCAGTCCGAAATGTTCCTGCCCAAAGCCACGGTGCAACTGCGTTTCATCACTCGCGTGAATAACGGTCGCTTTGGTGCCTTCGGTCCCGAAGGCCTGCAACAGGATCCCGCCAAGGTCGACCCACCCCAAGCTGAGAATTACATCCGCTTGCTCCAGTGCCTTGCCCACAGCAGAGGACAGTTTATTGATCGGAGCACCCACATGATTGATATGATCTGTTGGAACCATCGTGCCGACCTTCAGGTCAGATACCATCATCGCGCCGCAACGTTCGGCCAACGCCACCCGCGTTTGCATGGCGGCCTTCGTACGCGCCCCGCGGCCCATCAAAATGACAGGAGACTTGGCTTCGCTTAGGACTTTTGCAACCTGCGCCACGCGTGCAGGATCGGGTCGCGGTGCAGCCAAGGGGAAATGTCGTGCAAGGTCGGGCCATGCCATATCCGGTTCGACAGGCGCTTCCTGCCAACCGGCATCGAGATTGATATAAACAGGCGCCATCGGGCTGGTGTTAGTGATCTTCCACCCGCGGGCTATCGCCTCGGGCAAGGCCTTGGCCGATCCGGGCTGATCATCCCATTTGGTAAAGGAACGGATCAAGGCGCCCTGATCCTGCGTGCTGTGCAGCCAGTCGATCCACGGCCTGCGCTGGGACGCATCAAGAGGGCCCGTCGCCCCGAGGATCAACATCGGCGCGCGGTCACCCCATGCGTTGAAGATTGCCATAGAGCCATGCATCAGGCCGACATTTGAATGCAGTGCCACGGCCATCGCTTGTCCGGTAACTTTTGCATAGCCATGGGCAATCGCAACCGCGTGTTCTTCGTGCAAGCAAAGCAACATCTCGGGTCGTTCGTTGCCAAGGTGGTTGACCAGACTGTCGTGAAAACCGCGATAGCTGGCACCGGGGGTCAGGGCGATCCACGGAATGTTAAAACGACGCAGCATTTGGGCTGCGACATCTGACCCCCATCCAACAGTTTCATCCAACGGACCGGCAACAGGCTCGGCCTTCGAATTTGACTTACGATCACTGCCTTGCGACATGTCTGGCCTCCCCAACTACCCATGCTTCTACCTCACGGTAGGCCCTTGTTTACGGTCCTGTCAAAATACGAAATCCAGAAAGCCTGGTCGATGAAAGATCGTTCCCCTATATGGAACTATATTCCACATTGATTGACGGAACGATTTGGCTGCGACATGCTGCACTAGAGTTTCAGCTTGTTTTGGGGAGGGCTTAGATGCCACACGACATGGACGACGCTGTTCATTGGCATGAGCCACAGCGCGGAGAGCGAGCCGGGTATGGCAAATTTGGGCAACCGCAATCTGACTACGACATGTTCATGGAATCCGAAGGTATTCCGGTGTTTCGCGGGATTGGGATTAAGTCTGTCTTTGACTTAGAACTTGCCGATTGGCCCCGGATGGGCGGGCGTGGCAGCTATATTCAGCTGTACGGCACCGAAGGAAAATGGGGACAGTATGTTGTCGAGGTTCCTGGTGCCGGGGCGCTGAATACTGAAAAGCACTTGTACGAGGAAATCTTTCTTGTCGCCTCTGGCCGTGGCACGACAGAAGTTTGGCTGGAAGACGGCGGCGAAAAGCATGTCTTCGAATGGCAAAGAGGATCGCTGTTTTCGATCCCGGTGAATGCCTATCACCGCATCGTTAATGCCACAGCAGAGCCTGCTTTGCTTATCGGCGGCACGACCGCACCGAACCTGATGAACCTACTGGGTGACATCGAACTGATTTACAATTGCCCATACAAAATGACAAGCCGGTTCTCTGGGACGGATGATTTTTACAAGTATAAAGAAGACCTTGAGCCTGATCCGATCCGCGGTCTTGCGATGCGCCGCACCAATCTCGTGCCCGATATGGTCGACTGTGACCTGCCTCTCGATAACCGGCGCTCTCCGGGCTATCGGCGGGTAGAGCCTTTCATGACTGGCAACAAATTCTACTTGTGGCTTGCGCAGCATGAGACAGGAAAATATTCGAAAGGGCACGCGCATACGTCCGCGGCCGTCCTGATCTGCATCAAGGGCAAAGGTTATACCTATACGTGGCCGGAACGCGCTGGCGAAACGCCGTTCGAAGACGGCAAGGGCGATTTAGTCCAACGGCTGGATTACGAACAATTCGGCATGGTTACGGCCGCGCCGGGAGGGGAACGCTGGTATCACCAGCATTTCAATTCGTCTTCCGAACCGTTCCGTCTGACCGCTTGGTTCGGGCCGAACCATCCGTCGCTGGTCACTGGGTTGCCGCCAGGTGCCAAACAGATCGACTACACCGCGATGGACGTTACGGAAGGTGGCACGGCGATCCCCTATTGGATGGAAGACAAAAAATTGCGGGCCGAGTTTGAGACGCTGATCGAATCCAATGGCGGCAAAAGTCGGATGGACCCCACCCTTTACGACAAGCCCGACGACCAGTGACACAGGCGATGCACCCAGACGAGTTGGACGACGGTGGGCGCATCCACTTTTCGAGCGCCGGGCGTTCGTTGATTGAAGAGGATCAGATTGAGCTGACCAGTGTTGGCGTTGATATCGGGTCCTCTACATCGCATCTTTTGGTGTCCGTGCTCACGCTAGAGCGGATGGATACGCGCTATGTCGTGACAGGGCGCGAGGTTCGGTTTGAATCAGAAATTTTGCTGACTCCCTATGCGGAAGGCAATGCGATTGATGCGGATGCTTTGGCCCGTTTCATTGATGCGCAGTATGTAGCCTCGGGCCTGACGCCAGAGGATATCGACACGGGTGCATTGATCCTAACGGGAGTCGCTGCACGCCGCTCTAACGCCCGCGCTATCGGTGAGATTTTCGCAGCGCAGGCGGGCAAGTTTGTAGCCGTCAGCGCCGGCGATGCACTTGAAACGCTGATGGCAGCCCATGGGTCCGGCGCTGTCGCTTTGTCCGAACAGTTGGGGACTGTACTCAATATTGACGTTGGTGGCGGAACCACAAAGATTGCGCTTTGTCGTGACGGTGAGATCGTAGCGCGGACAGCACTTGATGCAGGGGCGCGGCTGATTGTGACTGGTGCAGACGACAGGATTACGCGGCTTGAACCATTCGGGGCGCAGTACCTTTCTGAAATGGGCGTTAACCTTGGTGTCGGTGACATTCTGTCTGCAGACACCCGCAGCGACATAGCAAGCGGGATGGCTTCGGCTATTCTGTTGGCGGCGCGTGGCGAAGATGTGCCCGGCTTCATGCGTCTGCCGCAGCTCACGCAGGCTCCTGCCCCAGGCCAAATTATCTTTTCCGGCGGCGTGTCCGAATTTCTGAACGGCAGCGGCGGCGTGTCTGAATTTCTGAACGGCAGCGGCGGCGATACTGGCGATCTTGGGCCAGAACTGGCCCGCGCCTTGTCCGCACTGGTGTTGGAACAAGGCTTTCAAGTCTCGCCTGCCCGACAAGGCATTCGCGCGACGGTCGTTGGCGCTTCACAATATACGGTGCAGGTGTCTGGCTCGACGATCTATCTGGATCCGGACGACTCGCTCCCCTTGCGCAACCTCGCGGTCATTGCCCCAACAGTCACACTGAGCGATGAAATCGACGCGTCAGAGATAGCATGTGCGATCCAAGATGCCCTAGCCCGGCTTGATTTGCAGGATGGTGACACGCCCGTCGCTGTCGCTGTGCCTTGGCAGGGATCTGCAAGCTATGCGCGGCTGCGCGCTTTGGGCCATGGGCTTGTCACAGGCCTGGCGCCCGTACTGGAAAAGCGGCACCCTTTGGTCATTGTCAGTGCAGGCGACATCGGTGGGCTGATCGGCATGCAGTGCCGCAGCGAAGAAAACGTGCCCGGTGTCATTGTTTCAATTGACGGAATTGCACTTTCAGAATTCGATTTCATCGATATCGGCGAAGTGTTGCGGGCAACCGGCGCAACACCAGTCGTCGTCAAATCGCTATTGTTCCCGACGGAGTAATGATGGACAAACCCGATCCCCTTCAAGCCCCGCGGATTGTGACATCAATCTGGCCTGCAGTGCTGTTGTTGGTATTCGCACTTGTGACGTTCGTCGTTGCGCAAGGCTATTCAGCAACATCTGCGCGGTTCCCGTCAATGGTCGCAGGCGCGATGATCGTCTTGTCCGTGTATGATATCTGGAGCCGGACAAATCTGCCCGGTGCCAATACTGTCAAAACATTCGGGGGCACGGGTTTTCGCCAACGCGAGATGATGCATAACCCAAGCTTTGCCAATCAAGCCGAGTGTTTGGGCTGGATCACCGGCGCATTTGCGATGATGGCGGCAATTGGGATTCTTGCCGCGTCGCCGATATTTTGTGCATCTTACGTGCGTTTTAAAGGAAACCGATCGTTTGCCGTTTCTGTTGGCGTTGGAATTGGCGTGCTGATTTTTCAGCTTGCAGTGTTTGAATGGGCTTTGAATTACGAACTTTATCGTGGCCTATTCTTTACGAAAGGTGGCGTCTCCGCGTGGTGACGGCGCTTGAAAACAAGGGAGAAAGTAAAATGAAGAAGTTTCTGACAACAGGGGCAACAGCCGTTGCCCTGGTGACCGCAGGAGCCGCACATGCGGAGTTCCCAATGGATGACAATATCACATTCGTGATTCCCTACAGCCCCGGCGGTGGATTTGACACGATTGTGCGCCAATTCGCACCCGCAATGGAGCGGGCAATGGGCACCACAGTCGTTCCTGAGAACATCTCAGGCGCGGGCGGTGCCCGTGGTGGACAATCCGTGCACCGTGCAGATCCAGATGGATATACCATCGGGGTCTATAATATTCCCGGCCTAACCGTGAACGAAGTCCTTGGAAAGGATCAAGGCTTTAAGCTGGATGAAGTCACTTGGCTGGCAAACCTTGCAGTCGCAACCTATGCGCTTGCCGTCGCTGCCGATAGTGGCATCAATTCGGTCGAAGATCTATGCGCATTAGATCAGCCCGCCAAGATGTCGGATACCGGAGCCACATCAACAGCCGCTGTTACAACGCGGATTACATTTGGTATCCTAGGATGTGATATCGTTGACGTCACAGGCTACGCCGGTTCAAACGACGCCATGATCGCTGTGATCAGTGGCGAGGTAAACGCTACAATCAAGCCTATCACATCGCTGGCGAAATACCTTGATGGTGATGGTGGGACAGGAGACATGAAACTGATCCTGACATTAACCACCGAAGAAGCCGTGCCGGGCGTTCCAACTGCGACTGATATCGGACACCCCGAACTGGCCAAATTCACACTGAACCGCGTGATTGGTGGCCCTCCAGGTATGCCAGCCGAGGTGGTATCCGCACTTGAAGAAGGCCTGCGGGCTGCATCCGAAGACCCAGAAGTCACGGCTTGGGCCGAAGGTGCAGGCGTTGAGCTTGAATTCGTGAACGCTGCCGACACCACGGCGCTGATGAATAATTTAAGCTCTTTCTATCAGCAATACAAAGACCTTGCGGCTGTCGCAGAGTAACATACGCGACGCGCCATTCTTAGGGGTGGCGCGTCCGATAGAAAGGATATAGCCATGGGCTTAGACGCGCTTCTTGACGCTTTCTTATCTGTCCTGAATGGGGGCAGCCTAACGTTCCTGATGGCTGGCGTATTGCTTGGCCTGACTTTTGGCGTGATCCCCGGCTTAGGCGGCACGACGGCTTTGGCGCTGTTGATTCCTGTGACCTACACGCTAGACCCACTTTCGGCGATGTATCTGGCGGGCGGTGTCATGGGGGCGACGTCATTTGGTGGCTCCATATCTGCGATCCTTTTGAACACGCCAGGAACCGCACCTAATGCGGCGACTTGCTTTGATGGCTATCCGCTTGCGCGGCAGGGTAAGGCTGGAATGGCGATTGGGGCATCAGCGACAGCCTCTGCGTTGGGGGGCTTGATCGGGCTGTTCACATTGCTGCTGTTCATTCCGGTCGCACGCGAAGTTGTGCTGAGTTTTGGATCTTCCGAATTCTTTCTTTTGACCGTCCTAGGGCTTGCTGCAATTGCCGTGTCAATCAAGGGCAAGCTTTTGCGCGGCCTGATTGCGGCCTGTATCGGTCTGTTGCTTGCCTTCACCGGGGCCAACCAATTTACGGGCGAAACGCGGTTCACAGGTGGAATCAATTATCTATGGGAAGGAATCCCTTTGGTTCCTGCCCTGACCGGATTATTCGCGATCAGTCAAATGATCGAACTGGCGCTTAAGGGCGGGTCTGTCGCTGACGATGCGACGGTGAAAGAAGCCAAGAATATGAGAATCAAAGGGGTGTCCGAGGGCGTGTTTGCGGTCTTCAAGCACTGGCCTGTCCTTTTGCGCGGTTCCTTAATCGGCACGGTCATTGGCGCAATCCCCGGACTTGGCGGCACTGTCGCGTCGTTCCTGAGCTATTCATCTACGGCCCAAACAGCCAAGGATCGCGATACCTTTGGCAAAGGTAATATCAAAGGCGTGATCGCACCCGAAGCAGCCAATAACGCCAAAGACGGC
>Ga0206131_10007834_pt1 | contig 10620 bp, 3 predicted proteins | sample Helgoland_Spring_FD_148636 | JGI IMG/M metagenome (GOLD analysis project Ga0206131, IMG submission 148636) | Pelagic subsurface seawater microbial communities from Kabeltonne, Helgoland, North Sea - Helgoland_Spring_Bloom_20160517_1 | ecosystem: Environmental > Aquatic > Marine > Epipelagic ... | reverse complement strand
CAAATGTTTTATAGTATTTTTTGTTATCATCAATACTGTAGTTATTGTCACGATAGATTTCATCTCTACAAATATTATATAGTAAATCTTTATTCTTAGAACTAAAGAAAGTATTATTGTTCATATTATTATTAATTAATATAATAATATAAACTTAAATAATATATAAATATGAACTTAAAACATTTATTTATCTTAAAAAATCTAGTATTTCATTTAAAACTTGACAATCAATAAAATTATATTTTCTTATTACATCTACTATATCCATTTTTGAAAATAACTTATTATCTCTTTTACTCTCTGTCATGGCATTTTCGGCTTCTAACATTGCTATTCTTCCATCCATATCCATATCCCAAGTTGTTTTTATAATTCCATAATTAAATAATGCTTTAGAAATTTCCTTCAATCCAAAACCTAATACTCCCTTAATTGAAATTGGTTCTTCCTTGAAAATATCAAGTAAATCAACAAAATTTAATTTTCTCCAATCAAATATTTTCTTATTCCTAAGAACTGCATTTTTATAAAAGTTAGGTTCAGCATTACTCCAATGATAAATTTTAGGTTCTGGAATATTATATTTTTCAGTCATCATATCCATAAAGTCCAACCATTCATTTATTATTCTCTTCTCTTCCTTTTTACTAAAATCTTCAACTATAAAACATTTAAATTCACTCTTAAATTCTTCATTTTCCCTATAATTTACTATAACTCCAATCATGAATATACATGTATTAAAATTACTATATGGAAGTTTCTTAAAGTTATCATTAAGGTCATTAACTGTTTCGAAATCTACTATAAATTCTAAATTATTCTTTTTAATTTTTTCTAAGTTATCTTTATTTTTAATTCTTCTAGGTGAAATGATAATATCATCTTCATTTCTGTTAATATCTAATATACTATCAATAATCTTTCCTCTTTTACCTTTTATATTTAATGAAAGAGAATTACAGTCAGGATTATACCAATCATAAATCTTTCTCTTAAAACAATTATTTCTCTCCTTAATTCCACAATTCCATAAATTTGTTATATCATAATTTATTAATGAGATTTCTTCTTTTACATGTCTCCATTCACTATCATAATTACTATTATTCATATTTGGGTAAAGTTCTTTAATAGTAGGATTAAAAATATCCCATTCAGCACCAAAAAAATGTAGGTTTCTTAACCAACCAATTGCCATTTCTGTCTTAATATATAATTCTCTATCCTTACCTAAAATATCTACTTGACCTAAATAATCAAAACTATTATTACCTTTTTTGCCCTCCTTGAGCCACTTTCTTCCCAAAATATAAGCATTCTTTGGTTTATAACTTTGAGTATAAGATAAACATTTATTATATATCATTACTTGAGATTTATAATAAGAAAACATCCCTACGTTATTTAAGGTATTATTACCTTTTTTAAAAACAAGATTTGAATATTTTATATCTATGATTAAATAGTGCCATCTGTTACTAAAATTACAACCCTGGTTCATATCCTCTATTTTATCAATACAAGGATAATTTAAAATCTTATTAATATAGTCACTCCTTATAATTATATCAGGTATTCCAAATAATTTACTTTCCAAATCAAATAAAACACCATGGAATATAATTGGTATTCCATTATTCATTAGACTTATAGTTTCACGATATTTATTTAGGTAATATGTTAAAATATCTCCTTGATTTTCTGATAAGTTTATATCTAAAGTTTTACTATAATATTTATTTCTGATATGATTAAATATTTTTTCCTCAAATTCTACACCCTTATTTTTTAAAAAATCTGTAAATTTATTTTCATTTTTCTTTTTAATTAAACCAATATTTTCACCATAAAGGTTTAACCAGTCCAATAAAGGGTCATCAAGAACATAATTCTTGACTTTAGTGGCAGATATATATTCAGATAAAAGAGAAGTATTATTATTCATATAAAATTTTAAAATAAAAATAATAAATCCTTAATTTTTAAACTTAATAAAATTTTTAAATCAAAACAAAATATAATTTATTAATTGATTATACAATTATTTATTAATAATACAATTATTTATTAATAAAACAATCTTTTGCTTCTTTTTCAGTGTATAATTTTAATCCTTTTTTAGTTTTTGATAAACATTTAAATGTTTCCTTTGGATTTTTTTTATTAAAAGCAGTCTTATCTCTTGACTGATTAATTAGACATTTTTTAGTAATTTTTACATTATCTGTTATTCCACCTTTGGTTTTTCTTCTAATAAATATGGGTTCTTCTCCGCACTCTTCCTCATTAAATTTGAATTCTTTATTTTCTTTTATATTTTTTTCTTGTCTATCAAAATAATCATTGTAATCACAATAGGCATATTCATGTAAATTTCTTTTAAATAATTCTCCTTCTTTTAAATCTCCAGTTGGACATATTGGACCATCACTAGTTGGGATACAATCGTAGAAATATTCTGTATTTTGTTTAGTTTGAGTTCGACGGTCATCTTTATAACTATTGTATCTTGTTTTAAATGGTATTTTACATTCTCCTACCTTAAGATTTTTTTCTTCTTTTCTATCATATCCAAACATATCTATTGTTTTACCTGTCACTTTAGGCACTTTAATATTAGGATCTAATTTTACCTTTTTATTATCCAAACTCAAATTATCTATAACCGATTCCTTAATACTTTCAACATTATTTAATTTATATTTATTATCTACTGCTCTTTTCTTCAATATTTTAGTATTAAATAAATTAATTTCCTTTTCATATTTATATTTCTTTTTACCGTATAATTCTTTTCTAATATTATTGAATTCGTCGCCTCTTATATTTATATTGTTTTTACTAGTTTTTTTTTCTTTTTTAGGTCTAAATCTATGTTGAATAAATTGAATTGCATTTTTTTCATTAATTAAAATTTCATCTAATAATTTATTACTTACATCTAAATCTAATTTCAATATCTCACTTTTAATTAATTTCTTCTTATCTTTTTTCTCTAAAACAGGATTTACTATAACTCTATAAATATTTAGGTTTGTATCTTTATTTTCTTTTCTTAATAATGTTTTATTTATCAATATCTTTTTTTCTAAATATTCAGTTTCTTTTTCTTTATAATCATTCATTTTTTTAGTTTTATTATTTTTCTTTTCATTTGGATTATTATAAATTAAATTATCAATATCTAGTTCTCTGTCTAAATGATTACCTGGACCTACATATGAGTCCTCTCCAATTAAAGGGATAAAGAGATTATTTTTAGTAATAATACCATTTATTTTTTTATTTAGGTATGTTTTTCTTTCTTCTTCCAAAGAACCTTTTAATTCTATAAATTCTTTAATTTTAGATTTATATTCTTGATAAGAAAGTAATAGTTTTCTATCTAATACTTGTTGATATGTAATAATTTCATATTTTTTAAGAACAGAAATATTTAGTTTCATGCCAGAAGGAACAATCGGAATGTATAATCCATTATCAATTATAAATCCTATAACTTTAAAATTTTTATTAATTACATGGTACTTAATTCTACTTTTAAGGATATTTGATACATTTTCTAAGTTCGAATGCGTATCTACATTTTTTAAACACATATCTTCAATTATTTTAAACAAAGTTGATAAATGTGGGTCCTGTTTAGTAAAACTAAACTGCATGGATTTATCATCTTTGTTTAAATTTAATTTAATAAGTGGCTCATAATATTCTTTATTCCTTTCATCTATAAATTTAATAAGGAAAATAGAATCTAATTTTTGATTAAAATTATGAAGTGGACAATTAACTGTTATATTTTTATCTTCTCCTAATACCTTTTCAATTACAACAATGTTATAATTTTTATCTAGTAGAATATTTGCTCTATTTAGTAAATCTATGTAATAGAGACTATTTTTGAATATTTTTTTATCTTCTGTGTATTTTCTAAAATTCATAAATGAATTATAAAGATTTTTAACTTCAACACTATCTTTATCTAATTTAACTTTTTTAATTTTATTAAAGAAATCATTATATTCGTCACTATCGTAGTCTATTTCTTGAACTTTTGTTGAAAACAATTCATGTAGATTACCATTATCAGCTGCCGCAAATTCTAACGGATTAATTGTATCTAAAATTTGTTTTATATTAAATGGTGTTCTGTCTTTTTTAGAATTATCTAATTCATGTTCCGAAATACATTTTAATTTATGAAGAGCAACTAAAAATGAATTATTTTCATTTACATTATTTGTTCCTAACCTAAATAACATTTTTCTATTTACTAAATCTTTCTTTTTATCAAATGCTAGAATTTTAATTTTCTCATAAAATCTATATTTGTAATATTTCTTATTTTTATTCGTTCGAGTTTTTACAAAATCACCATTTTTTATACTATCTGAATTTCTATTATTAAATAAATCATTCAAATCATTTGTTAATAAACCAATCTCATCATGTGACAATTTAGTGCTGGAATCCTTAAAATAATCTTCCTTAGTTTCCTTATTTTTCTTTTCTTCAGAGGATTTATCACAACAAGGAAACAAACTACCTTGTTTTTTTCTAGGATACATAGGACTGGTGGATTCCTCTAATATTTGAGGTATTTTTATATTATTATCTTTTAATTCTAGCAAGAATGGTAATAATTCATCTTCATTAACATTTACATTTTCACTATCACAAAAAATACACTTATAATCATGATTATAAAAATCAAAATACTTCATTTTTTCCTGACAATCCACACACTGTACTTCTATTTTTTCCCACTTATTATTTTTCCAATAACTATGTGATCTAATTTTTATTGTATGTTCTTCATCAAATACTCCTTTTACACCTTTTATTTTTGTAGGTTTTCCATTACAATATGGACATCTATTATCATTCTCAATAAAATCTTTTACTTTTACAGGTACCATACACCTAACACAAAATATACGTGGACATATATAAACATTTTTATTTCCATCTGAACCTATTATAACTCTATATTTATCACTATCAATATTATCATTCTTATTATTTTTATCTAAAGCATCAGACAATTTCTTATTTTCTGTAATATAATTCCATAATTTAAGAGAAACTATTGTAGGTGTTCTATCTTCAACCGCTGGACATCCTCTAGTGAAATTACTATTCTTAAAAAAATCCTTATCATATTTATTTCTCATTTTTTTAAAGTAATTTCCAACGGGCATATTCAAGTAATCTAAATCATCAATTCTTTCTGGTTTAAAATCATCTTTATTTTCTTTTTTTTTAGTTTGGACTTGATTATTTTTACTATTTTCTTCAATAGAATTATTATTTATTGAATTATTAATAAGTGAAAAATTATTACTATTATCATTATTAATAAATGAATTAGAGTTACTAAAACTTCTTATTCTATCAAGAATAGATTGAGGTTTTTTTTCTATTTCTGGTTTAATTGATTTCTTTCTATTCTCAAAATTATTGAGTTCGCTTATAGATAAATTTAATAATTCATTAATAAATACTAATTGATTTATGTTCTGACAGGTAAAATTTATAAGAGTTTTTTGTTTTCCCATGATATTATCAAAATAAACTTCTATTTTATTAATTTCATTCTTTCTTTTATCCTTAATCATTTTTTCATCTCTCATATCGCTAGAAAATATCTTATTGAATAATTTAGTGGCTTCACTTGTACTTATATTGAAATTTTTAACTATTTCAGGAGAAATTTGTTCTAGTTTTATTGTATTATTGCTATCAAAATACTTATCAATTATATAATTAATAATATATTCATCTGTTCCATAATTATCTATATTTTTAAATCCGTATCTGTTTTTTTTTACTTTATAAAAAAATAAGTTTAATTCTTCAAATATTGTATTAAGATTAGGTAAATTACTAAGAGGTATTGTTTTAATAAAATTAATTTTTAGGTTTTTTATATTACCATCATCAATTTTAATAATTCTTTTTTTAATATCATATTTTCTGGATTCCGGTGTATTACCTTCTTCAATATTATTAAGTAAATTATTAATCATAAAAATTATATCGTTTATCCTGCTAATATACTTAAAAAAATGTTCTGATAGTTTCTGTTTTCTGTTCTTTAAAATAGGAAAAATACACAATATCTGTCCAGTTTCATTAAGATAAAAAGTTAGGTAATTATTTTCATATTTGAAAATTAAATTTAGGTAATTACCCTCTCTAAATAATTCTTCTTCAGAGTTATCATATTCATTAGTTTCCATATCATAAATACCATTTTTCCAGTTATCTAATGTTTTAGCATTTATATTAGACCTACTATTAAATGTTTGTTTATGAAGTTTAAATAAAATAGTCCTCTTTAATCTTTGTTTTTGTATTTTATAGTGTTTAATATTGATGAATGGTAATTTTTCATTTGTTTCAAGTAAATGATATAGACCAACTAAATCAATATTTAGTTTAATAATGTTTTTTTTATTTAATTTTACAAAATTGATATTATTTAGGTATTTTCCAGAAAAATCTTTATTATCTAAAATTTTTCTATAAATTACCGAATGCTGTTGATACAATTTTTCCAATTCTTCAATATTAGAAATTGAATTACTTGTTCTCTTTATAAACCTAAAATATCTATTAATTATATAATCATAATTTTTAAGAGTAGGTTTTATATCGTCATGATAATGTAAAAATATATCTTGGTTCATAACCACATCAAAAAGTGAGTCATACTTATTTTGATTAATAATATTATTAAAAATCTTATAATTATTATCAATTGGTCTTTCATTATAATCGTTATCTTCATCTTTATTTTTGGTTAAATCAATATAATCACAGATAATTTTTCCATTACTCTGATTTACATAATATTGAGATATTCCAATATCATAAAATAAATAACTTTTGAAATTTACTAATTTTATAAAATAATTCTGCAATTCTTCTAATGTATATTCACTCTGGTCTAATTTTAAATCTTTAACTTCCATAATTTTAACTAAATTTTCAAGTATATCCTTTTTAGGTAATCTCTTCCTGTTTCCTGAAAATAAATTAGGTATGATACTTGTAATAGCGTCATAATCAAAAATTTTTCTAGTGTATAAATACTGTTTTTGTGTTTCCAATATTCCATTACCATAATTCAAACTCAATTTATGATATATTTTTTCTTTTATTGTTTTAATATTATCATTGAGACAAATGCTCTCCTCAATAAAAATTGTATCATTATTTATTTTATATTTTAATATTTCAACACCATTACTACCATATCTTAAATTTAAAATATCTTTTTCTTCTTTGGATAATAATTTTTTATCTTTAATTTTATTTACAATCAGTAATTCCTCTTTTGTTAATCTACCTAAAAAAAGATAATCCTTTTTCTTATATATTACTTTAAAAATATCTAGACAAAATTTAGGTGTGAAGAGAATTTCATTTATATTCATATTATAATATGTATATAAACTTTTTTTGAAAAAAAATAATCAATATAAACTTTTTGAAGAAATCAAGATTTCGAATAAAATAATCAAAATAAACTTTTTGAAGAAATCAAGATTTCGAATAAAATAATCAATATAAAAAATAATAAAATTTATGAATAATTTTCAGGGTCATCAGTAATTTTAATTCCACAATATGATTTAGGACTTTCATTATAATTTACTCTTTCATAAATACCTAATTTTCTGGCATTTTTAAGTAGTGTTCTAAAATTATCCCAAAATTCTTCTGTATGACCAATAGATTTAGTCATAGTATGTGCCAATTCATGTATAGCTACGAACATCATAGTATTTATATCTTCTAAATTATTTTTTTCATCTCTAGATCTTAAACAGAATACCATTTTCTCTCCTTTATTAACTGAATATGAAGTATATTTACTATCTTTATCGGTTTCTGTAATATTGTCTGGATTAAAGTTATCTATCATTCTCTGTACATCTTTTTGATTTTCATTTGTTTTCTTCAATTCATTAGATAACGTAATTAAATTTTTCCTAATTGTAGCCAGTAAATCTGCGGCTTCTTTTTTATCTTTATTATTTTGAACTAAATATTCCCTATTGTCAACGGACGATTTAGTATACATAACTTCTTTAACTTTGTTTTCGAAATGAATATATATAATTACTATTAAGATGACACATATAAAAAATGAGGTGAAATCTTTCATATAATTTAAGGGGAGAAAAAAATTAATTCATCATTTAAAATTAAAAATTGAAATTTTTTTAATCTAGGATTATAAATCAGTATGGATTTACGAAATACTAAACCTAATAAACAACTAAAAAATAATAATCAAGATATTATCTTTCAGATTAATGATTGGCAATGTTATGATGAGGTACCAGATGATTCAGATTTAGAAGAAGATACTGATAATAGTAAATATGTTATTAATATTTTCGGTATCAACGAAAAAAATGAATCAATTTCTGTTAAAGTTACAGATTTTCAACCTAGATTTTATGTAAACATTCCAAAATCATGGAATAGTATAAAAATTAAATTATTTATCGAATACATTAAATCTAAAACTAAAAAAATATATAAAGACTCACTTGTCAATTATAAAACTCTACATAGAGTAAAATTTCGCGGATTTACTAATAATGAAAAAATGAAATTTCTTAAATTAACATTCAGAAATACAAGAGCCATGCGTGCTTATAGTTATGTATTAAAAAAAAAACACTATATTCAAGGAGTTAATACACAGAAGACAAAATATGCTCTATATGAAACAACTATTGAACCTTTTATTCGATTTTGTCATATTAAAGACATAAAACCTTCCGGGTGGGTAATGATACCCGCTGAAAAATATACTGTTAATAAAATTAAGAGTACTTATTGCCAAGCAGAAATTACTGCCAAGTGGAGTAAAGTAGAATCGCATTCAAATACGCACATTCTACCACTTATAACATTATCTTTTGATATTGAATGTGACTCCAGTCACGGTGACTTTCCACTTGCCAAGAAAAATTATAAAAAATTGGGAGCAGAACTTCTAGATAATATTCATAAAAAATTTAAGAAAAAATATGAATTTGATGATAGAGAAAAATACGTCAAGAAATTAGTTAATTTGGCATTTAAAGAAAAAGAAAATAGTGAAGAAATTAGTTTTGCGTATACAAAAGAAAATAGAAAACCCAAGAAAGAAGATCTTAAAGGTATTCTTCCAAAATTGACCAAATATCTATTTATTCAAATAAAGCGTGAAGAAAATAATAAAGAACTTCGTGCTTCTGTGGATAAAACTAAGAAAATTTGGGCAGAATCAAGTATTGAATATTTGGAGAGTATTGCTATGGATGTCGGTAAAGAAATAGGTATATCCTATCAGACTATTCTCAATAAAATTATTACTCGTGATATTCTAGTAGAAAAGATTACAGAATTACTAGATGATTCTCTTCCTGAATTGGAAGGTGATAAAGTAATTCAAATTGGTTCAACCATTCATAGATATGGAGAACAGGAATGTTTCTTAAAACATATTATTACTTTAGATACTTGTAATCCTATTGAAGGAGCAGTGGTAGTTCCATGTAAAACGGAACAACAAGTATTAATTGAATGGGCTAAATTTGTAAGGGAATTAGACCCAGATATTGTAACTGGATATAATATATTTGGTTTCGATTTCAAGTTTATCTATCAAAGAGCAGAAGAACTTGATATAATTTATGAAATGGGAACTTTAGGTAGAATGGGAAATAAAGACTTGGAATTGATTGAAAAGAATTTATCTTCTTCTGCTCTAGGTGAAAACATTCTGACTTTTATCAATATGGAAGGTCGCGTTTGTATAGATTTACTCAAGGTAGTCCAGAAAGACCATAAATTGGGTTCTTATAAATTAGATTCAGTGGCAGAAAATTTCATTAGTGGTTCTATCAAGGATATTAAATCGGGAGAAGAAGAAAACTTCGGAAATGTTCTTAAAATTGGAAACCAAAATGATATTATCGAGGGTAATTATATCACTATCTTTATGAAAAATGATAAATATGAAGAAGGTAAAAAATTCTATATTATTAAAAAAGAAGGTGATACAATTACTCTGAATGAAGAAATAGATAAGACAATTTTAGAAAATAAAGCTTCTTGGCGTCTTGCCAAAGATGATATTGGACCCAAGGACATTTTCCGTCTTCAGAAGCAAGATGCTGAAGGAAGGAAAATTGTTGCCAAATATTGTATTCAGGATTGTGCTTTATGTAATAAACTTATTAATAAACTAAGTATTATATCCAATAATATTGGTATGGCAAATGTATGTAGTGTTCCACTTTCTTACATTTTCCTAAGAGGACAGGGGGTAAAGATTTTCTCCTTGGTTTCAAAGGAATGTAAGGAATTTGATTTCCTTCTTCCAGATTTGAAGAAACCATTATCTGAAGAAGAAAAAGAAGAAGCCAAGAAAAAGAAAGGTAGATATAGATATGATGAAGACTCGGAAGAAGAAGTAGATGAAGGTGGTTATGAAGGTGCGATTGTACTTCCGCCAAATCCTGGTATTTATTTAGAAACCCCTGTTACAGTGTTAGATTATTCTTCTCTGTATCCTTCTTCGATGATTAGTGAGAACTTATCACA
>Ga0206131_10007833_pt1 | contig 10620 bp, 7 predicted proteins | sample Helgoland_Spring_FD_148636 | JGI IMG/M metagenome (GOLD analysis project Ga0206131, IMG submission 148636) | Pelagic subsurface seawater microbial communities from Kabeltonne, Helgoland, North Sea - Helgoland_Spring_Bloom_20160517_1 | ecosystem: Environmental > Aquatic > Marine > Epipelagic ... | reverse complement strand
GTGACCTCGAAGAACGCATCGCTGGTGAAACCGAAACCGATACAACCTACGGCGTCTACGTCTCAGGCGGTATCAATGGAAACGACCTCAATATGTGGTACGATTGCCTGGTGCTGCGCGATTCGATTTTGGCGCTGCAGGTTGCTTACGGTGAAGTACTCTCGCCTCGGGTAACGACCAGTGCACCATCGATCTTGTCTGATACAAGCGCGGCATTGAGCGCAACTTTCACCGGCAGCGGAGTTACTGCTGTGGGTTTCAACTGGGGTACGGATGAAAATCTCGCGGGTGCCACAAATGCTCCTGTTGCAGGAACGGCAAGCCCATTCAGCGATACCCTGAGTTCACTGCTTCCTGGAACCGCTTACTACGTTTCAGCCTTCGCTACAAAAGGATCGGAAACAGTAAACGGGGATACACTTGCGTTTTTGACTAAGCCGGCCGTGGTTTCAGATTCGACGAGCGCAGTGAGCTACACAACCGCTCGCATTCACGGGACACTTACGGCAGATTCCATCACTTCCCAGGGGTTCAAGTGGGGCACACTGGCAGATTTGAGCGATGCGGTGGATTCAACGGGGACGTTAAACGTTGCGGACAGTTCGTTCCATGCAGACCTGACTGGACTCAGCGAAGGCGACACCTTGTATTTCTTGGCCTACGCGACCAATGCTTCTGGAACAACTTATGGAGATACCCTCAGTTTCAGCACATTGGTCTCGAATAAGATTTTATCTACTTCCGTAGTGGGCGTTACGGACACAACGGTGATCATTTCCAGTTCTTTTGAAGGCAGCACCGTGACCACCATGGGATACAAGTTTGCAGACAATGATTGGAGCAGTCCAACAACTGTAAATGCTCCGGATTTGACAACGCCGAGAACAGATACCATCCCGAATGATCAATTTGCGGTGACGTTCCAATCTGCACAAACGTATTATTTCCATGCGTTTGTGACCGATGGATCGGAAACTGAGTCGGGTGATACACTTTCGTTCACCACCCTCGCTCAAGTTCAAACCTCTTCGGCTACGGCGGGTTATTCGATTCTTGATTTAGCGGGATCGGTGACGGGTGAATCCATCCAATCTTCTGGATTTTACTGGAGTTATGCCGCTGATTTGAGCAATGCGACTGATGTGCCTGTGTCTCCAGTAACCGGTGCAATGAGCCATCGATTGACTGGACTTTCACAAGCGGACACGATTTATTACTCGGCGTACGCGTCGAATGATGAGGGTGTATTCTCCTACGGCGATACGCTCAAGATCGGTTTGGAGTCATGCGTTGCTCCCACCATGGAGGGTTACACCTATGCGGTAACCGTCATTTTTGAAGAATGTTGGTTTACTGAAAACTTGCGCACCCGAACTTATGCGGACGGGAGTGTCATTCCCAACTTGACCGATGGCGCGGCTTGGAATGCTGATTCTGATGGCGCTCAAGTTATTTACGATAACGATAGCACAACGTTTTATGCAAATTATGGTCGGCTCTACAATTGGTTTGCTGTAAACAATGCAAAAGGCCTGTGCCCCACTGGTTGGAGCGTAGCGAGTGAGGATGCTTACAGCGCATTGATTGACAGTGTGGGAGGTGCAAGCGTTGCTGGCGGTTTTTTGAAAGCTTCGCCTCAAGATTCTGTCCCGTGGAACGGTACAAATGACTACGGATTCACCATGGTTGATGGCGGAGGCAGACTCTCGGATGGTTCGTTCATCCTGCAACCTGATAATGGATTTTTGTGGACCTCTACTGAGCATCCGACAAGTTTGACCGATGCGTACTCGATTAATTTCCTTCTGTCTGGAGGTGATGCTTTATCCATCCAAGATCCAGCTAAGAACACAGGTGCGTCGGTGCGTTGCTTGAAGGTAACAGCTGCTGCGTCTGTCCCTCCTCAATCGTTGGCTACGGTCACGACATCAGCAGCCGGGTCGGTTTCGGAAACCGGTTCCACATTGAATGCAACGTACAATGACAACGGCAGCGCAATCACCGCCAATGGTTTCATCTACGGAACAGACGCATCGTTGGCGAGTCCTTCGACCGTTGCAGGAAGTGCTTTGACCAGTCCCTTCAGCGCAGCGCTCTCGGGTTTGACGGGAAGTACGACCTACTATTTCGCTGGATTCGCCACCAACGCTGCAGGAACTGCTTATGGTGATACATTGAGTTTTACCACAAACGCACCTTGTTCTCCTACCATTCCAGGTTGTCCCGGTTATGTGGATCCCTGTATAGCGAATCCGATGCTGCCCGGTTGTCCCGGTGCTATGGATCCGTGTATAGCGAATCCGATGCCCGGTTGTCCCGGTTATTTTTTGGATCCGTGTATTCTATGTGATCCAAGTTGCCCATTGTGGCCTGAATGTTTCTGAATATTCAAATCGGCCTATCCCGTTGGGGGGCGGTCGATTTGATTTTTGCTCAAATCGCTCTAGCCCTTCTGAATCCGCCGCAACGTCAAATTGGTGCGCGGTTGACTCACGCGCAAGCGCTTAGGCAATGCATGTTCGTAGGCGTCTTGCAAGTGCTCCATGATGAGCAAGTCACCGTGGTGCAAGGGCACAAGCCATTTTTGCTTCGTGGTGCGGTGTCGGATTACGAAGTCCCGAGAGGCTCCAAAGCTCACGCTGGCGATGCACGCCGCATCAATTTCGGGTTCGTTGTCGCGGTGCCATCCCATGGAGTCTTCCCCGTTGCGGTAGTGATTGAATAAGCACGCATTGAAGTAACCGTCGGTCTCAGTGTGGACTTCTACCTCCTTCACAAACTCGCGCATCTCTGCTGTGAAAGGAACAGCGGGCCACTGTATGCTCGAATACCGATAAGCCGGCCCCATCCAAGCCGTCAGCCTCGGCTCGGGGTGCGTTTCGCCGCACGCACAACACTCGATGCGTGGTAAATCATGTGGTCCAAGGTTATGGGCAGTGTCGTCTCGTGACCAGCCATCACATTCGATGCGCTGTCTCCGACGAGTATCACGTCGACACCGGCTTGATCGACGATGGTCGCCATGGAGTAATCGTAGGCCGTGAGCATGGCGATGGGTTCGCCATTGGCTTTCATTTCCGCAAGCACCTGGGTGGTGATGCGTTTGGCTGATTTGTGAACGGACATGCTAAAAGGAAATTATTCACCTCAAAGTTAACGTACGCTTTGGGTGCTTCTGTAGGGTAGAATCATTTTTTCGCGTTCTCCGGATCCTGGGTGAAATGGATTTCATGGAACATCTACTTGGCCATATGACTTATCGGACATGTAATACCTTTAAAATGACATTATTAATTGTTTAATATGATATAACAGTATATGAGATGATTATTGTCCGTACATTTAACTTTCTTTAATTTTAAATCTGTCGTTATGCATATAGTCCGTTCATTTTCTGCGTTGGCCGTTGTTATCAGTTTTTCTGTGGGAAATGTTCAAGCTCAACTCGACGAACAAGTCCCTTACCAAGGCGACACCTTGTTGACGAACCCCAATCAGTTCCGGGTCACCTCAGCAGGTGATGTCCTGATGGACTGTGACTGGCCCGCAATGATGGCCATGATCCGTGACCTCGAAGAACGCATCGCTGGTGAAACCGAAACCGATACAACCTACGGCGTCTACGTCTCAGGCGGTATCAATGGAAACGACCTCAATATGTGGTACGATTGCCTGGTGCTGCGCGATTCGATCTTATCGCTTCAGGTGGCATACGATGAGGCGTTGGCACCGAGGGTGACGGTAGATGCTGCGGTAGTGCTCTCAGACACCAGTGCCGCTCTGAGTGCAAGCTTCAGTGGAAGCGGGGTGGATGCCTCGGGATTTGCCTGGGCCGAGGATTTTACGACGACCCCAGAAACAGGAGACGATACCGGAACCTCAAGCCCCATCGCTGACACGTTGACCACTTTGGACGCCGGAACATTTTATTACTTCTCGGCGTATGCGTCCAAGGACGGGGAGCTCTTTTACGGTGATACCCTCTCCTTGTTGACAATGCCGGGCATCACCACGGACGCAGCGGATGAGCTCACCGCAGAATCGGCCACGTTGAATTCCACGTTCTCAGCGGATTCCATCACAGCACAAGGCTTTGTGTGGGGCTTGCAATCAGATTTGAGCGACGGAACGAACGTTTCTGCTGATACCACAGGAGGCAGCACCGCGATTGAGTATGCGTTGACCGGATTGACGGAGGATGCGACGTATTACTTCAGTGCTTATGCCACGAATGCGTCAGGCACAACTTACGGTGATACGTTGTCTTTTGTAGCCCAGCTCGTCGCTACCTCTGTCTCCTATCAGGGTTACGATTACGATATCGTCGCCATTGGTACACAATACTGGTTTGCGGAGAACTTGCGCAGCGAGAATTACAACACCGGAACCGCGATTGCAACGGGATTGGACAATGCGACTTGGTCGGCGACTTCGGATGGAGCTGTTGCAGTTTATGGCGAGGGGACATCGCCTGTAATCAACGGAAGTGACGATGAAGTTTCAAACCTTGCTGACTATGGTCGCCTATACAACTGGTATGCGGTGAACACGGGCAATTTGTGTCCAACCGGTTGGCACGTGCCTACTGATGAGGAGTACACCACCTTGACTGATGGTCTTGGGGGTTCAACAGTGGCAGGTGACGCAATGAAATCGTCAGCGTCAGACTCACCTGCTTGGAATGGCACGAATAGCAGCGATTTTTCAGGTTTGGCTGGTGGCCACCGGAGCAACCTTGGGGACTTCGTCAGGGAAGGCAGCAAAGGTTATTTCTGGTCGGCTTCGCCCGACGATATTTTCGCTTGGTTCCGTATACTGGAAGGTGATAACACTGAAGTCGATCGGAGCAAAGCCAACCCGCGCTGGGGTTATTCAGTTCGTTGCGTTCAGGATTAAAAACGGGGGCTTGTGGGGGGCTTGACCCTTTGATTCTTTGTCCCTTTGATTCTTTAAAAAATGACAATCGGCCGCTCCCTTTGAGGGGGCGGCCGATTTGGCTTTCCTTCAAAATCCCTCAAACACTGAGGATCCGCCGCAACGTCACATTGATGCGTGGTTCAAGCACGCGCAAGCGCTTGGGCAATGCATGTTCATAGGCGTCTTGCAAGTGCTCCATGATGAGCAAGTCACCGTGGTGCAAGGGCACAAGCCATTTTTGCTTCGTGGTGCGGTGTCGGATTACGAAGTCCCGAGAGGCTCCAAAGCTCACGCTGGCGATGCACGCCGCATCAATTTCGGGTTCGTTGTCGCGGTGCCATCCCATGGAGTCTTCCCCGTTGCGGTAGTGATTGAATAAGCACGCGTTGAAGTAACCTGGGGTCTGAATGTGGGACTCCACCTCCGTGACAAACTCCTGCGCCTCAGCGGTGAAGGGGGTGGCCGGCCACTTTATGCTCGAATATCGATACGCAGGTCCCATCCATGCCGTCAGCCTCGGCTCGGGGTGCGTTTTGCCGTAAATCCGAATGTTGTTTTGTTGCCAAGGAATGGATTCCGTCCAATGGACCAATGATTTCCTGTCAAATGCTCCGCGAATGACCCAGCAGGTGCTTTGGCCCTCTTGTACTATGATTTCCTTTTTCATCGGAAGTCGATCACACGTCTTCAGTTCACGAAACCTTCGGCCCATCCGCCGCCGATGCATACCATGTAGACGAGATAAGCCAGGAGGAGAACGACTCCTTTCCAGCGATGGATCAATGCTTTATGCCACATCATGGCACCCACAATCAGCGCAATGGCCGTCATCCACCAAAAGTCAAACTTCAGGGCTTGCGCATCTACGGGCAATGCGATGATGCTCGAGGACAAGCCGGCAGCAAAAAAGATGTTGAAGATGTTGGAACCGATGAGGTTTCCAAGGGCCAAATCGGATTCTCGTTTCCAAGCGGCGATGCCTGAAGCGACCAACTCCGGCACACTCGTGCCAAAAGCCACCACGGTCAATCCAATGATATGATCACTGACACCCATTTCTTTGGCCAGTTGCCGCGCGCCTTCGATGAACCATTCGGAACCGTAATAAAGCCCGATGCTCGCAACGGCGATGCCCCCAAGCAACATCCAAATCGATCGGCTTGCATCTTTTTGCTCGTCCAAATCTTCGGTCAGGGCTTGGTCGGTTTTGCTCCCAAAACGGCTTCGGAAGTAGAGCATGATCAGCAAACCTATGCCTCCCACAAGCAACATTCCTCCTTCCCAGGTTTCAAGGCTGCCATTGCGCGCAAAAAACCAAAACAACAGCGATGCCGCCACCACTACGGGCCAGTCGGTGCGCATCAACGATCGATCGACCCGCACGGGGTGAATCAAAGCAGTCACACCCAAGATCAAGGCCAAGTTGGCAATGTTGGAGCCGATGACATTGCCCACGGTAATGCCCGGGTTCCCCTCCAAAGCGGCCCGCACCGATGCAATGATCTCCGGAGCTGAAGTCCCAATTGAAACAATGGTCAAGCCCACGATCACGGGCGGGATGGTGGCCTTGATGGCCAAGCCCGATGCGAAACGCACCAAGCCGTCCCCGCTCAGGACCAACAATACGAGTCCTGCAATCAGAAGTAAAATGCCCATTCAGGAGTTGGGTTTGTCGGTGTTTTCATCTTCCGAAGCGACGCCCGATGACTTCGGTTCTTCCGGTGTTGGACGCGCGGGAGGTGAATTGAATGGATCCGACACATCGGCTGCCTTTCGCACCTTATTAACTTCCTCCTTGATGCCGTCGGTGCTGCTCAATATTTCACGTTGGATCTGATCCGTCGCATTCCTAAACTCGCGCACAGCGCCGCCCATGGTGCGCGCAAATGAGGGAATTCCTTTGGCGCCAAACAGCAACAAGTAAACCAAAAAAATGAATACGATTTCGGTAGCGCCCATGGTTCAAAGGTACAAATTCAGCCAAAGGGAATTAACTTCGACCACCGCACATTGACGCTGGTACCTGATCAAATGAAATACACTGCAATTTCCGCCCTGTTGACCTGTGCTGCAATCGTTTTTTGCAGTTCTTCAGTTTCCGCGCAAGAGGATTATTTCCAACAAACTGTTGACCATCGGATTGTTGTTTCCCTCGATGATGTCGAACACGTTTTGCGCGGTGAAATCACGACCAGGTACACCAACAACAGCGGCGATACGCTGGACTTTTTATGGATCCATCTTTGGCCCAACGCCTACAAAAATGGACAAACGGCGCTTGCGCAGCAAAAATTCAGGCAAGGCGAAATGTTCATGTTTTGGGCGCTGCAACGCGACCTCGGCGGCATCGATTCGCTTGACTTCGCGGTGGACGGTGTTTCAGCGGAATGGTCGTATCACCCTCAGCACATTGATATTGCAAAATTGTCCTTGCCTCAGCCGCTCGCGCCGGGTCAATCATTGCAATACGAAACGCCTTTTCGGGTGAAACTGCCCTCGGGCAAAATCAGCCGACTGGGGCACATCGGCGAGTCCTACCAGATCACGCAATGGTACCCTAAGCCGGCGGTTTACGATCGCGACGGCTGGCATGAGATGCCCTACTTGAATCAGGGCGAGTTTTACTCAGAGTACGGCTCATTTGATGTTGAGATTACGCTGCCCAAAAACTACATCGTGGGAGCAACGGGTGATTTTGATCCCATTTGGGAGGATAACAGGAAAGAAGAGTTGTTCTTGGATTCAATCGCGCTCGCGACTGTCCGCAGAATCGATGCCGCTGAATTTGACGATTTGGAGCTGAACCCCGATAGTGTCAATGCGTTTCCAGTGTCTGCCACCGTGACGAAAACGTTGCGTTACCGCCAATACAATGTGCATGATTTTGCCTGGTTTGCCGACAAGCGGTGGTGGGTGCTCAAGGGAAGCACCGAATTGCCATGGTCGGGCCGTGAAGTCACTACTTGGTCCATGTTTACGCCGGCCGAAGCAAAACTGTGGCGCAAAGCACCTGAGTACATCGCCGATGCGACGCGCTACTATTCGCAATGGAACGGCGATTACCCGTACGAGCAAGTCACTGCCGTGGACGGGACCATCAGTGCCGGCGGGGGCATGGAATACCCGAATGTCACGGTCATAGGCAGCTCGGGCACAGATATGGGACTGGAAACGGTCATCGTGCACGAAGTCGGACACAATTGGTTTTATGGCATTTTGGGATCCAACGAGCGCACCAATGCATGGATGGACGAGGGCATCAACTCATTCAACGAGACCCGTTATTTCGTGGAGAAGTATGGCGATGCGATTGGGCTCACGGGCATGGTTGAAGAGGCAACTCCCATCATGGAGAGGCTTGATTTGATGGGTCGCACATATGAGAGCCGCGATGCATTGGCTTACCTGTTGAGCGCCCGCATGAGTGACGATCAACCCATGCAATGCCATTCGGATGAATTCAGTGGCATCAATTACGGCACGGTCGTCTACAAAAAATCCGCCGCTGCCTTCGAATACCTGCGTCAGTCGCTGGGAACCCCGCAATTTGATGCAGCAATGCGTTCTTATTTCAATGCCTGGAAATTCAAGCACCCCGGGCCGGACGATCTGCAGCGGTCGCTCGAAGCGAGCACACGAAAGGATCTTGCATGGTTTTTTGACGGCCTCATTCCAACTACAGGCCAGACGGATTATGCCATTGCAGGGTTGCGGCGGGAACGAACGGCCGATGGAGATACATTGGTCGTTTCCGTGCGCAATCGAGGAGATTTGGAAGGGCCATGGCCGCTTTATGGTTGCGTGGCTGATTCTATCTGGAAGCGCATAGAATGGTACAATCCAATCGATGCCGGTAGTGCAGGCAACTTGCGCATTGCATCCACCGATCGAAATGGAACGCCATACACCGCGTTGCGAATTGACCACAGTGGCATCATCTTGGACGCACGACCGCAAAACAATACCATGCGTACGAGCGGATTGCTCCGTCGGATTGAGCCGCTCAGCGTGCGCATGCTCACCCGTCTGGAGGATGGTTCAAAAACACAGGTGAATTGGCTGCCAGCCCTCGGTTGGAATGCCCACGATGAATTGCTCGCGGGCTTTGTCGTGCACAACAGCGTGCTGCCTTTGCGAAATTGGGAGTGGATGGCCATGCCGTTGTGGAGCACCGAGAATGCTGCGTTGGCTGGAATTGGCCGTGTCTCGTTCAAAAAGGGCAACGGCAGATGGGAAGGGCAGCTCCGGAAATTTGCCACCCAAGGCATCGAGGGGGTGTACGCTTTGGATTACCTGCGGAGCAGTGTGCGTTACTTGCATCGTTTCAACCAAAATCCTGGCACACCACTAAGCTCGGATTTGAGCGTTTCGCTCATTGATGTGCGCGAACAACCTGCTGGAGTTGGCATTGACCCGGGCTTCGCTCCATACCTCGATACTCTTCGGCAAGCGCTGCGCCTCAATTACCGCATCAATAGCAATCGGGGCAATCTCAAGCAGCAGGGTGAGTTGCGCATTACGGCCGGAGGTGTGGGACTTAAGAACTGGGGCGAATTGATTCGCTGGGCGGGCCTATTTGAGGCTCCATTGTTTCCGAAGTTGACGGATCAATCCATCACGGTGGAGGCGATGTGGAAAGGGCGAAAGGAAGTGAACCGAAAAGGCAGGGGTTGGGGTTGGCGCATATACGCAGGCAAGGCTTTTGGCGCATCAAATGTTTACCCACTCATGACTGCAGGCATCACGGGTGCGACGGATAATTTCAAGGATCACTTGTTCTTTGGACGGGAGCAATACGATTTGTTGAGCCGCATCATTGCGCGCGAACAAGGCGGTCTTCCAATCATGAATGTACCCTTATCAAGCAATGCCGATGCGATGCAAATGCCAGTGAATGCGATGGCTTCTGCCCGTATTGCGCGGAACGTAACGAAGCGCATTGATTTCTATGGAGGAGGGTTGGTTGGTAGCAATATGAGGCTCGCTACGTTTGGTGTAGCGATGAACCTTCGCTTTGTGAAAGTGCAATTGCCGCTTGTCCAATGGCTTGATGGTTTCACATCACTCAACTTCAAAGGGCAAACCGCTTTTTGCATTGTGTTGAACCTCGAGGATCTCAGTCCTTATCAATTGCTCCGCAGTGGCCAATTGCTGAATTGAGCACGAAAAGTCAGGCAACAAAAAGGCCACCCCGTGGGGTGGCCTTTTTCGTTTCAAATTGTTGCGCGACGATTAAGCCTTGAGCTTTTTACTCAAGTCCAATACGCTAGGCGTTGCAATGAAGATGGAGCTGTACGTTCCAACCACTACACCGATCATCAAGGCAAATACAAAGCCTTTGATGTTGTCACCGCCCAACAAGAAGATGGTGAGCAACACAACAAACGTCGAGAGCGATGTATTGATGGTACGGCTGAGCGTGCTGTTCAAAGCATCGTTCATGAGGTCCGTATCCTCTTTCTTATCGCCATACAGTCCGACGTATTCACGAATACGGTCAAACACAACCACCGTATCGTTGATGGAATAACCGATGACTGTCAAAATCGCAGCGATGAAGGCCTGGTCAATTTCCATGGTAAAGGGCAGTATACCTGCAAAGATGGAGAAACAGCTCAATACGATGATCACGTCGTGCGTCATCGCGACCAATGCACCCAGGCCATATTGCCACTTGCGGAAACGGAAGAAGATGTAAAGGAA
>Ga0206131_10007830_pt1 | contig 10622 bp, 7 predicted proteins | sample Helgoland_Spring_FD_148636 | JGI IMG/M metagenome (GOLD analysis project Ga0206131, IMG submission 148636) | Pelagic subsurface seawater microbial communities from Kabeltonne, Helgoland, North Sea - Helgoland_Spring_Bloom_20160517_1 | ecosystem: Environmental > Aquatic > Marine > Epipelagic ... | reverse complement strand
AAGAACTCAAGAAAGCGGCATGATAACCAAACTCGATACACCTTAACTTAGACGTAAACCTGTTCGGAAAAGTAGGACCACTTCATTCTCGTATCCATTCATTTGGGTTGGATACATCTTAGCACACTGTCCCAATTTGCAGGACCACTTTAAGAGCGTGTCTTTGATAATCAGGGTTCTGGGGTGAGGCTTCAAATTTTGGCTTTATTTGGTGGGCGTCTTTTGAAAAAAAATCTGGCGCGTGCCTGGGATATAAATCATCGGTTGCTGTTAAGCTGACGCCCCAGCGAAACATAGATCCAAAAAAATTAGATCACGGACATATCCGCCCAAAGACAAGACGAATGCCAAAAGCTCTGTGGATATGATCGTCTGTACAAAATGAGTTGTCTAATCGCTTACAGGCCGTGTGCTTGAAACAGGCCTTTAATCCGCGATTGGTCTTTTCCCTTTTTGATCATCAGAATCCGTTTCTTGCGGGTGATTGGCGCAAGGGATGCGCAATTTGGGTGCGTGGGCTTTCCCGTTTATCGAGTGGACAGTGACAAGTTATCATGGGTGTGGTGTGACAGAGCAAGATAATGTTGATCCTGTTGTGGACATTTGCATAGTTGTGCCCATCATGAGCGATGAGTGGGATTGAAATTTCCAAAGCACACTCGAGCGGTCTGTGATGCTTTGTGGCTTTTAAAAAGGTTAGACAATGCTATGATAATTTTGCCAACACGCGGGTTCGTTCCTGTGATGAAAGACTTTCTAGACTGGAGATTATAGGCATGGTGCCGATCTTACAGAAAGTCCTGCCGTATGATTTGCGCCTGCAACGGGCTTTGCCGGGTATTCAACCGTTGCAACGGTCTGACTGGCTGCAAATAGATGAGGCGTATGATCAACAGATTGCAGAGCGTGAGCGGCTGCTGTCTGCGGCGCGCGGGGCGGTGGTGCAAATGTCTGAGGCGGCGCGTCTTGCATCCGAAGAACTATTGGATCAGGTGTTGGAAGATCTTGGCCACCGGGCTGATTTTACAGTTCAAGGGACTTGGGTTCGTCGTCCCGATGACGTTTGGGTGGAAATAGACAGAGGTGATCCGCTTGGTGTTCTGGCAAGACTGGTACAGGAAGATTTATGCCTGCTGCAAAAGATAGGCGGTGAACACGTTCTTACCGGAGCGGTGCTATGCTTTCCTGCCAGTTGGTCGCTTGAGGAAAAATTTATGCGTCCTTTGATTGAGATTCATGCGCCAGTGGACAGCTACGACGACAATATTGCCCGGCGCGTCCAACGGCTGTTTGACGGGGTTAAGCCCGATCGGCCACTGTGGCGGTTTAATTTGCTGCGGTATGTTGATCCGACCCTACACCAGCCCCGCTCTGAATTGGCGCGGCGCAACACTGATGACGGTCAGGATTTCAAATATTTCCGCTCAGAGCGGCAATGCGTTTTGCGGTTGCCCAAAACCAATGCTGTGGTGTTTTCTATTCACACCTATGTGCTGGAAAATAGGGATGTAAACCTATAAAAAAGGCGCCCCGAAAGGAGCGCCTCAATCTTTGCAAAAACTGAGCCTGACGGCTTAGCAACTATAATACATGCCGAACTCAACCGGATGGGGTGTGTGTTCATATGTCTCGATCTCTTCCATTTTCAGTGCTACATACCCATCGATCTGATCTTTGGTAAACACGTCACCTGCCAGCAGATAGTCGTGATCGGCGCCCAGCTCTTCCATGGCTTCGCGCAGGCTACCACAGACGGTTGGAATGCCCTCTAATTCTTCTGCAGGAAGATCATAGAGGTTTTTATCCATCGCTTCGCCGGGATCGATCTTGTTTTTGATCCCGTCAAGACCGGCCATCAGCAATGCTGCAAAGCACAGATAGGGGTTTGCACTTGGATCCGGGAACCGCGCTTCGACCCGCTTGGCTTTGGGGCTTTCGGTCCATGGAATACGTACACAACCGGACCGGTTGCGCGCTGAATACGCTCGCAGGACCGGGGCTTCAAAGCCAGGGATCAGGCGTTTGTAGCTGTTGGTAGCCGGATTGGTGAAGGCGTTTAGAGACTTGGCATGGGTTAAGATGCCGCCAATGAAATACAGCGCCTCTTGCGACAAATCCGCATATTTATCACCTGCAAAAACTGGTTTGCCATCTTTCCAGATCGACATATTGACATGCATGCCCGTGCCATTGTCACCGGCAATCGGCTTGGGCATGAAGGTCGCTGTTTTGCCATAGGCTTGTGCCACATTGTGGATGACATATTTATATTTTTGCAGCTCGTCGGCTTGTTTTGTCAGACTGCCAAAAATCAAGCCCAACTCATGCTGGCAGCTCGCCACCTCGTGATGGTGTTTGTCAACTTTCATGCCGAGGCGTTTCATAGTCGACAGCATTTCCGAGCGGATGTCTTGACCGTCATCGATGGGATTGACCGGAAAATAGCCACCCTTTACGCCGGGACGGTGGCCAGTATTGCCCATCTCATAGTCTGTATCTGTGTTCCACGAAGCATCTAGAGCGTCTACCTCGTAGGAGACTTTGTTAATACTGTTGGAAAACCGGACGTCGTCAAACAGGAAGAATTCGGCTTCTGGCCCCATGTAGGCCACATCACCAATGCCGGTTGATTTTAAGTAGGCTTCGGCTTTTTGCGCCGTGCCACGCGGATCGCGCTCATAGGCCTCTCCTGTGTCGGGCTCGACGACAGAGCAATGGATGCACATGGTTTTTTCGGCATAAAACGGGTCGACATAGGCGCTGTCGGTGTCGGGCATCAATTTCATGTCTGAGGATTCGATCGATTTCCAGCCTGCAATGGATGAGCCGTCGAACATAAAGCCCTCGTCAAGAAAGTCTTCATCAACCTGGTCGGCCATAACCGTCACATGTTGGAGTTTGCCCCGGGGGTCGGTAAACCGGATGTCGACGTATTCGATATCTTCATCTGCGATTGTTTTGAGAAGTGCGTCTTTACTCATTCTTGAAAGTTCCTCTTGGTTGGTCTGATATAATTTAAAGGGCGTCTGATCCTGTTTCACCTGTGCGAATGCGGACGGCTTGTTCGATGGAGCTGACAAAAATTTTACCATCGCCGATTTTGTCGGTTTTGGCGGCGTTTACAATGGCCTCAATGGCGCCGTCGACCTGTTCGTCATCCAGCACAACTTCAATTTTTACCTTGGGTAGGAAATCCACCACGTATTCAGCCCCCCGGTACAGCTCGGTGTGACCTTTCTGGCGCCCGAAGCCTTTGACTTCGATAACAGATAGGCCCTGTACCCCCAAATCTTGGAGGGCTTCTTTAACTTCGTCGAGCTTAAATGGCTTGATGATTGCTTCAATTTTTTTCACGATAAACTCCAGGTTTTATGCTCGCTGTGTCTGAACATTTTGTTCGCTTCGGCTCAATTGTATGGTTCGCTGATGTCATATCAATTCGCGTGCAATTAGCGGAAGCGATTAATTTTTAAGACATTTGATTAATAATTAGGCAAAATAAAAAAATATTTTCTGGCATCCTCAGATGCTGTTCGATTGCTAAGGAAGAGATGATACGGCAATGTGTAAGTAGTGTTATCATGGAGTAAAGTGTGATGGGGCAGGGATGGTTCTCTTGGTTTTCTGGCCTTTGAATGATTGGTGTCTTGGTGAACTCAATTTTTTACTCGCATCCTGTTTAATCCTTTGCTAGGTACGCCCCAATTGTTTCATTTGTACGGTTTGGTGAGACGAGACGTGCGGGTGTGGCGGAATTGGTAGACGCACCAGATTTAGGTTCTGGCGCCTATGGCGTGGGGGTTCGAGTCCCTTCACCCGCACCACTATGTTTTTAAACATTAAATTCACCCTAATTTCTTTTTGCGTTTGCGCGCTTTAAAAAGTTTCCCACTTTCTTGTTTCGTATTTTTCTGTTCTTCGATTCGATCACCGGGCTATTTGCGCCCGTTTTGATGCTTTTTTCTGATTGGCTTTTTGTCGATATTTTATGATCATTGCCAGTGTTTTGTGGCCGCTCACCGCTTGAATGTCGCTGTCTGATACGCCCGCGTCGGCCAGTTGCGTAACCGCCGTATATCGCCACCCATGCACCACAAGTCGGTCAGGGTTGCCTATACCAGCGACACCTATAGCCTCCCGTACTGTCTCCACAGATTTTTGAACGGCCCGTTTACCCAAGTGTTGCGTAAGATTTTGCGCCAATATAAACGTGCCGCGCTTTGGCAATTGTACCAGATAATCTTGTAGCCTGCTTGGTGTGTATATTGTGAGAGGCGTTCCGGTTTTCTGTTGAATGACAGACATATATTCGCCGTCAAAATCACTCCATTTCATTTTACAGCAATCGCCAGAACTGCCATTTGCACCAGTTTCCGACACCGCACCGCTTGTCGATCTGCTCACACCGCAAAATCGAGCGTTTGCACCGGCTGAATCGTTGACGCCACAGCAATTGGCGGGGATGCCATTTGCACCAGTTTCTCACACTGCACCGCTTGCCGATCTGCTCACACCGCAAAATTCTGCACCTTTCAGTAATTCAATCGACGTTTTGGGTGCTGCACCAATGCAACCGGGCCAAACAGATTTTACCGAACCAGCGCCAAACCCTGCACTAGCAGGGGCCATGCCTGCGCGCAGAGCGGCCCAATTAGGCCGAATGGCGACAAACCCGACAGAACCGTTGCAGGTCGATCAAACAGAAACTATCGCCCCCGCACTGGCTGGAGCCATGTCTGGGCGCAGAGCGGCCCAATTAGGGCGAATGGTTCAGTCAGGAGAAGTGGACCCGTTTGCAGGCGAAAGTTTATCTTCGCTCACGGAGCGCAGGGGTCAGCAGGTACCTTTGCGGCAGACCACAGGCTTCGTCGAAAGTCTGTTGGCCTTAACGGGTCTTGAGTGGCCCGTGCCTGACTTCAGCACCTTATGTCGGCGGCAAAGGACATTACCGGTCAGCATTCCGTATCGCGGTTCGTCTGGTCCGCTACACTTGCTTATCGACAGCACAGAAATCAAAGCTGAGGGCGAGGGCGAGTGGAATGCGCGCAAGCATGGTGGTCCCAAACGCCGTCTTTGGCGTAAGATATATATCGGGATCGACGAAGAAACACTGGAGATACGCGCAGTTGAAGTGACAAGCAGCAGTATCGGCGACGCCCCGATGCTTCCTGATCTTCTCAATCAAATCCCAGCCGACGAAGACCTCGGCAGCGTCACTGCAGATGGCGCATTCGACACGCGCAAATGTCATGATGCGATTGCAGCCCGAAATTCCCATGCCGTCATTCCACCGCGCAAGAATGCAAAGTTCTGGAAAGCGGACACACCAGGTGCCATTGCGCGAAACGAAGCGGTGCGATCCTCAAAATATCTGGGACGTGCATTGTGGCGGCACCTGACCGGATATCACCGCAGAAGTCGCGTCGAAACTAAGATGCATTGTTTGAAATTGCTTGGTCAGCGCCTCTCAGCTCGGGACTTCGATCGGCAGGTTGCCGAGATCCAGATCCGGGCCGCCATCCTTAATGGCTTCACAGCACTTGGCATTCCGAAAACAGTGGCCGCAGCATAAATCCGTCTGGTGTAGGGGGAACTCTAGCATTCACTCGAATTGTGCAACAAAGCCCCAAAACTGGTTGATACAGAATTTTGGTGTAAGTCTACCGGTGTTGAGGCTCGGCAATGCGTTGATCAATCCCCTGCAACAAGGCGTTGAATTGCTCTGGCGGGTGGCGATCTGATATTAAAATATCGTTGGCTTTTAGCGGTGGTTGCCGCAGGGCAGGGCGACGATCCTGTGGTAAAAACTTTGAGTGATCCACCGCCATAATAGTACATTGTGCATTTTTAAGCATTGCACTTGCAATATCTACTTCACATTGTTCATGGACCAAAAAGCCTTTATTGGCATCCACCATCGAGGCTGAAAGCACGACGTAATCAACCAGCATTCGTTCGATTACGTCAAAAGCTGAGCGGTCGAAGGCGGCACCGTCGTGATCGCGCAGTTGAGTTCCGGCCATAGAGACCTTATTTCCGGGAATAATCGCCAGTGTACTGGCGACAAACGCCGAGTTCGTGACAACTGATAATTTCTTTCGCGTCCGAAGAGCCAGCGCGATAAAGCCTGAGGTCGACCCCGTGTCGATTGCGATGCTGGATCCGTCTTCAATGATCTCGACGGCCTTTCTGGCGATCGCCACCTTGGCGTCACGGTTCAGGTTCATCCGGGCCAAAAACGGCGGGTCTGACGCAACACGGTTCGAAACTAATGCGCCATGGACTTTGGTCAGCTCGCCACTTTCGACCAATGGCAGTGACACCCGGCGGATGGTTTGACCAGAGACCCCCAGTATTTGTGACAGTTCGACCACTGATACAGTCCCCCGCATGTCAACAGCGTGTAAAATACGGTCTTTATGCTTTGACATAATTTGTCCCTAATTTGCGACGGGCGTTGGATGCCTAGGCCGAGCCACACTTAAAACATAGCCATTTAATTAGTTAGAGATCAACAAATATCAACAATTATGTTGAGTATGTGTTGATACCCAGTAGTGTCTGGGCTGAAATCTTCTTGCTAGGCGGCAATATGGTACAAAATTCAGCGAAGCACTTGATTATTGGTGGTGGTATTATTGGCTGCTCGATCGCATATCACCTGAGCCGGATGGGCGAGAAAGATGTATGCCTTCTTGAACGCGCCAACCTCACTGAGGGCGCGACTTGGCATGCGGCCGGTCTGGTTGGTCAGCTTCGATCTTCGCGTAACACCACCCGAATGTTGAAAAAATCGGTCGAGATGTACGACCGTCTGCAGCGGCAAGAAGGTTTGAAGTTTGATTGGAAAAAAACTGGATCCCTGCGCCTTGCAGCGACTAAGGAACGGATGCTGGAAGCCCGACGCCTGGCGACGATGGCGCGTAGTTTTGATTTGGAAATGCACATAATTAGCCCGTCTGAGGCCAAACAGCTGTTTCCCTTGATTGAACAAAATGGACTTGAAGGGGCGGCGTTCATTCCTTCAGATGGCCATGTCGATCCTGCGTCCTTGTGTCAGGCGATTGCTGGTGCGGCCCGCAAGCAAGGCGTGGATATCCGTCAAAGAGTTGAGGCCCTTGATTTTAACGTCACCAATGGCCGTATCACGTCTGTCGAAACCACCGAGGGTCGCTGGGATGCGGAAAACGTTATTTTTGCCACTGGCATGTGGAGCCGTGAAATAGCGGCTAAGCTGGGCATTCAAGTGCCCGCATGCGCGGTGGAACACCAGTACATAGTGACAGAATCTACAGGGGCCGACATTGGACATTATCCCACACTGCGGGACCCCGAGCGTCTGGTGTATTATAAGCCCGACGTGGGCGGGCGGTTGGTGATCGGGGGCTACGAGGAGGCGACGTTGCCATTTGGTGACACTGGCATTCCCGGGCGTTTTGTCCGGCAACTGTTGCCGGAAAATCTGGACCGGTTCTTGCCGTTGGCAGAGCTGGCCAGCAAGGTGACGCCTGTGGTGAACGAGGTTGGTATTCGGCAAGTTATTAATGGGCCTATCCCGTATTCCGCGGATGGCGATTTTGTGATGGGCTGGCAACCGAACTACAAAAACCTGATGATGGCAACTGGATTCCTTTATGGGATCGCAGCCGGTGGTGGTGCGGGTGAAATGATTGCCGAATGGATCGTCGATGGCCAGCCGTCGCTGGATCTTTGGCCGCTAGATGTGCGGCGCTTTGGGCCGCACCACGGGACCCGCGCCTTCATGTATCCGCGCGCGGTCGAACATTACGCCCATCACTATAAAATGCGCTATCCTGGGCAAGAGCATGAAACAGTGCGTCAGTTGCGTCTATCGCCTTTGTACCAGTGTTTGAAAGAGCGGGGGGCTGTCTATGGGTCTAAGAACGGCTGGGAACGCCCACTTTGGTTCGCGCCCGACGGGGTAGAGCCAATCGACCAGCTTGATTTTCTTGATCCTGGTTGGAAGAAGTTTGCCGCCGCCGAGCACAGGGCGGTGCGCGAGTGCGTTGCGTTGATTGATCAATCGAGTTTTGCCAAATTTGAAATTATCGGCCCAGGTGTCGTGGCGGCGCTGCAAAACCTGTGTGTGTCGGATATGGACAAGCCGGTGGGGGCGATTATTTACACCCAAATGTGCAACGAGATCGGTGGAACCGAGGCGGATGTTACGTTTATACGGCTGGCCCGAGATCGGTTTTATCTGGTCACAGGTTCTGGCTTTGGCGTACGTGACAGCGACTGGATCAAGCGGCATGTGCCCGAAGATGGTTCGGTTTATCTGGTGGAGGTGACCAGCGGCATGGCTGTGGTCAATATTGTAGGGCCCAAATCCCGGGATGTATTGGCGGCGGTATCTGAAAGTGATGTGTCCAACGGCGCACTGCCGTTTTTGGCAGCGCGCGACATCTTCATCGGCGCCGCACCTGTGCGGGCTGCGCGGATCGGTTACGTCGGTGAGCGTGGCTATGAGCTGCATATTCCAACCGAATTTGCCGCCCATGTCTATGATAGGTTATGGGCAGCGGGACAGGCGCATGGAATCACCAATGTCGGTTACCGTGCGATTGAAAGTCTGCGTCTTGAAAAAGGCTATGTGTATTGGTCGGGAGATATCACGCCAGATTATAGCCCAATTGAAGCCGGCCTCGGGTTTCGAGTGCATTTGACATCGAAAGGCGACTTTATGGGTCGTGCCGTATTGGAAGATCAAAAAACCAACGGGGTCGATCGCAAGCTTTGCACGTTTGTCACTACTGAAAACCTGTCTTTAACCGGTGGCGAGACGATCTTACTCGGGGAGGATGTTGTTTCATTGGCGACCTCAGCCGCGTTTGGGCCCAGCGTCAGTCAGACCATCATCCGTGGTTATCTTCACAAACAACATTGGGATATCGCAGAATTCACGCTGGAGGTGTTCGGCGAGCTGCACAGGATAACGCAGATAGATGGGCCGGTGTATGACCCGCAAAACAATGCCTTAAAGGGGTGAGATTCAGATGACGGAATATGCAAATCAAGTCTTGGCAGCGTTGCGTAACGCCGCACAGTTTGCCGATGTTGCGACGCCAAACAGCATCACCCGCTTGGGTGGTCTGACCAACCTTGTGCATCGCGTTGATATGACAGGCTGTTCGGTGATCGTTCGGATTGCGGGTGGTGGCACCGAACAATACATTGACCGCGCGGTCGAGGCGCATAATGCCGATGCCGCGGCCCGCACTGGAGTTTCGCCCGAGGTGCTCTTTGCCGATCCCGAGACCGGCTTGATGATATCGACAGCGGTTCCAAACATTGAAACAATGACAGCCGAGAATTTCGCATCGCGTGCGGGTTCTGCGGCGCGGGCAGGTGCCGCATTAGCGAAACTTCATCACTCTGGTGAGGTGTTTAAATTTCACTTTGAGCCGTTTTTAATGATCGAAGGCTATCTCAAAATTTTATCGACAAAAGATGTCCAACTGCCGGATGGCTATGATATTGTTGTTGCCGCTGCCGCGCCGATTAAAGAAGTGCTGGCAAAGGCCGATGTTGCTTTGGCACCGTGCCACTGCGATCCGCTTTGTGAGAACTTTCTAGACGATGGACATCGGATGTGGATCGTTGATTGGGAATACTCTGGCATGAGCGATCCGCTTTGGGATATTGGGGATTTGTCGGTTGAGGCCGCAATGAATGCGGCACAAGAAGCCGAGCTGCTCACTGCCTATTTTGGCCGCGAGGCGACTGCGGCAGAAATGGGACGGATCGTCATTCATAAGGCGATGTGCGATCTTTTATGGACGCTCTGGGGCTTGATTCAGCACGCCGACGAAAACCCTGTAGAAGATTTCTGGGCCTATGCCACGGGCCGATTTGAGCGCTGCAAAGCGCTGATGCAAGACGCTTCTTTCCAAAGACATGTGGACGCCGTGCGGCTGGGCTGAGCCTCCAATCCGTGTCAAAAGAACATCACCTGCCGCTCAAAAATTGTGTGTTGTGGGTTAGCTGTTCACCAACTCTATCAGTTGCGCGTGCAAATGTGGGGTCGCGGCCGTTAGCGTGCGCCCGTCGGACTGCAAAGTCAGCGGCTTGCCCTGCCAATCGGTCATAATCCCACCTGCGGCATCAACCACGGCGCTGACCGGTAGGTAGTCGTAGGGCTTTAAGTCATAATCAACCACGGCATCAACCAGCCCGCGCGCCACCAACGCATGCGGGTAACAATCTGCTCCAGTACGCCGCAGCTCGGCCGATTGAACCAACCGCGAAAACACTTGCGGTTCGTGCACTGCCAATTTATCCGCCTCGTTGATGAACAACCGGGCTTTGGCAAGCTTGGTGCAAGCGCTAACCATGATCGGATCGCCGTTACAGCTGGCACCAAGCCCAACAGCGCCAGAATAAACCTCATTTAAGGCAGGCATACGGATGATACCCAACTGAGGACCATCGGCGTTCACAAACCCCAAGAGCATGCCAAACAGCGGCAGCCCGGTGATGAAAGACCGCGTCCCGTCAATCGGATCAATAATCCACATATTTATGCCATTGCCGGACCGACCGTATTCTTCACCGAAAATGCCATCGTCTGGAAAAGCCTTCCGCAAACCGTCCCGGATGGT
>Ga0206131_10007825_pt1 | contig 10628 bp, 9 predicted proteins | sample Helgoland_Spring_FD_148636 | JGI IMG/M metagenome (GOLD analysis project Ga0206131, IMG submission 148636) | Pelagic subsurface seawater microbial communities from Kabeltonne, Helgoland, North Sea - Helgoland_Spring_Bloom_20160517_1 | ecosystem: Environmental > Aquatic > Marine > Epipelagic ... | reverse complement strand
ATGGAGCGCGATAATCATAAAGGAGCCTTATGTGTGAAGTTCACAGTGAAATATCCAGAAAAACTTACCCCAGAACAGATTGAGAAACTGATGGAAATACTATAACCGCATATATCATATGATTATATTGAATCTTCATCTGGTTATCACTGGGTCGATAAAATATCAATTGAAATAATTGATATTTTATTTATGGAAATTATTTACAGGTGAATGATGTTTTCTCTCTACGAATCATTCATGTATTCATTTAATCGGTAATGTTAATTGTGACAAAACAATTGTTGGATTGGATAATACTATGATTTTGACTTTCATAGAATACGGTATAATAAAATGTTTCCCGTGTGATATTAGTATTTGTTGGTGGATTGTATTGTAATGTTAATGCTGTATTGTGATTATCTAATGAAGTATCTAATTTAATTGGTGTTAGAATTTCATTGTCTACGATGTCAATGCTACCATTTACATTAAAATAAGGCGAACCATAGATATAATGATGTATTTCTGATTGGGTAATTGGTGAGGTATCGTCATTATTAATGTGATTGTTATATGGTAATGTGAATTGTTTTTCCTCGATAGATGATTGTCTAGAAATTGTAATATTTTGGGTCTTTGGTACAGATGGTGTAACTGGACCATCAAATGGCTCTGCATTATTATAATCGACAATATATCCAATGTCTTCCAACATAGCTACTGTAATTCTAGACAATGGCATAGATACATCTGATGTTTCGGCCCAACCAGTCATTAATTCTTGATCTAGGCCTGGTGCGTAATATGTCACACCATTAACTGTTAGATTTCTAGAGTCGAATGAAATAGAACCTTCATTTCCTTCTTCCACATGAACATGTGCGGTACCTTGTCCACCTTCGTTTTCTAATGGAATACCAATGAGTTGGTCAGAAATACCTTCAAATGCTTTGACATTTTTATATTCTCTCAACACATTTTCAGATGTGTAATATTTTTCACCATGATCGTCTAAAACAATTGGCTTGTTGGATATATTAATACCCCATAATGAACCCATACCTAGCGCATGACCAACCTCGTGTAAGAATACATAATATAAACTACTTTTACCGTCTTCTCTTATTTCTTGTGAGAGGGATTGTATCATAGAAGATGATAATTCAATAGTAGCCTTACTTGGATATGTGTTTCCATATTCATTTGAAACTGTGTTGTACTCATATACTCCAGCACCACCTAATACACCTGAACCAAGTGATTTTATACTTACATCTAATACTAATTGATGGTCAGGTAATTGTTGCGAATCTTTAATACCGTGAATAATACTGTCCCATTTACTGATGGCAGAATTCATAATATCAACATATCCATTGAAAACTGTTTGATCAATATTTGTTGTATTGTTATAACTGACCTTTAATATCGATACCTGGTCGGCCGACTGCTCTTTGTCTGCCGCCGGCTCTTCGTCTACCAACGGCTCTTCGTCTGCCAACGGCTCTTCATTGACTGGGTCTGCCGCTGGCTCTTCGTCTGCCAATGGCTCTTTATCTGCCGACGGCTCTTCTGTAATGGGCTCTTCATTGACTGGCTCTTCATTGACTGGGTCTGCCGATGGCTCTTCGTCTGCTAATGGCTCTTCATTGACTGGGTCTGCAGATGGCTCTTCGTCTATCAATGGTTCTTCATTGACTGGGTCTGCCGATGGCTCTTTTTTATTTTGTGAATTATTAAAAGAAAAATATTTATTCATACTTGAGTGAACAGTACAATAATAAATTAATTTATCATTAGCTGAAAATGTATTATTAAATGTTAAAGTAAATGATTGTGAACCATTTATACCAAAATTCTCATTACCATCCCCAGTAATTACTATTGCATTTGGATTTGTATCAGATTTTATATAAAAGGGATGAGACGTAGCATTATTCACTCTTTCAAATTTATATTTTTTTGTTATATCAAGCTTTAAATCAATAATTTGATTGTTACCAAGTTTATCTGAATAAAAATAATAATAAGGTGAGCTAATATTACCTCCACTTACATATATTAATTCAGGTTGTGTTGGTGCTGGTGCTGGTGCTGGTGCTGGTTCAGGTTCGGTGACTGGTTCAGGTTCGGTGACTGGTTCCGGTTCTGGTTCTGGTTCAGGTGCTGGTTTTAATGATTCATATGAAGTTTGGATTGTTGTTAAAAACTTGGTTTTAACATATAATATATTATTTGATACCGATTGATCACTTGTAGCAATGTATTCAGGTATACTATTTTTTCCATTATTTGTAAAATTTAAATTATACGATACCGAATCAACTTGTAAACTATATGATAGTGGCGTATTCGAACTTGTAGATACCGGATGTAAGTAAGGGTTTTTTAACATAATAATATTAATACTTGACCATTCAACAGTCTTACGCCAAAATACAGGTACCTTATCATTTGGTATTTTATCGCCAGTAAAGTCAAAATATGGGAATTTTACATATCCTGTAGTGGATTCTTCTGTATCGAATAGGGTTATTATCTTATAATTTGAACTAGGTTTAACTGGTTGTATCGACCTATCTGTTTTAGCCGTATCATATTTACCTATAAAATCACCATATGATTTTGTTGTTGTTTCAATGTCAGCTATAGCATCTATAGCAGCAGATTTTCTCTTTGACGATTCTTGATATTTGTCTGTAAAAGTAGACTTGGTTACATCAGTTGACACCGCTTTTACATCTTTATTAACAGTATCTAATACACCTTTAAAACTATTTATTTCATCAACTGTTTTTTTCACTTTTTTTCTCTCATTAATCTTATCTAAAATGCGTGAAGAACTATCTAAGTCAAATAATTCTTCACCTGTTGTAAATTCCTTTTTAATTTCTTCGATCACTGCATCAAGAATATCAGAGTCTTTATCAGGTGACATAAGTTTTTTACAATTATTCACAAAGCTAGCTAATTGAAGTTGTTTCATAGCGACATCAGTATTTTCTTCTTGAATAGCATCTATATTAATCTCCTTTTTAGATATGCCTAGTTTACTACTAATAGTATCCTCTGCTTCTGCTAATGTTTTCGTAGAAGATGTGTTCTTATATTCAGTAGCAACAAGACTAGTTATTGGATTGACTGATCTAAATAGGCTACTATTTGTAGTTGTATCAATAGTAGATTTATCAACCATACATGATAATGGAGTTATAATTGGTTCGCCTGTATTTATATCACTACAATCATCATTTGTTTTTATTTCAAAAATAGTAGGATAATCAGTGACATCAAGAATAAATTCACCTGTAGATGTAATCGTAATATCATTATCTATTACAGTACCTGTTAAATCATACGTGCTAGCTGTACCATTTATATATTCATCATTTACTGTTCCGTTGATTTGGAAGAATGGGATGATTGGGATGATTGGGTCTGGAATGATTGGGACCGGTATTTTCTGACTAGAATCCACTTCAGTTGAACAACATGGTTTAGGAATAGCTGGCACCAAATTGCCGTTCGAATCCAATGTTCCTCGACCAGCATTGGCTCTTCTTTTTAAGGCTCTGCGTGTTGAAGCGGATAGTGCTCCTACACCAGAACCAGGGGTATATTTATTTACTAGGTTTGTTCTAACATTACCTGTAAACAGTAATCGTCTTTGACCACCTGGTACAGTTGGCATATATAAATTGATTATATAAAAATTTACATAAACCGAAATATAATCATATTTTATTCCAATCGGAATTTGCAGGTTTGAACTTCCAAACCTATTTAGTTACGGATTGAAATTTTAAGAAATTCTACTGGACTCAATATCGGCACTTACTAAATAGATTGAATTCTCAGTAACAACAATATACTCACTCTCTACCTTATAAATCTTGCTAACAGGACTAGTATATTCATCTTCACTTTTAACCAACAGTTTTTCTTGATTAGACTTGACACCAATAATAACCTCCTTATCAAGAGAAGCTGCCCAATAATCAGATTTAATCTCCTTGTCTTCTACCATGGCTAATTTCCAGGCATGTTGCAAACAAGTATTAGAAGGAAGTCTATAGTTTTGCTCAGTTTGTTCGGATTGAGAACTCATTATATAGAAAATCAATCATTTATTCTTTAAATACTAATTTATATAAAAATATAATGTGACGGTTCGATGAAAATGGTATAAATAAGTACAATATAATATCCTACTTTTTTATAAACAACACAATATGAATAACTATAATCTAGACGATGTAAAGAATTATAATCCATCTTTAGAGGAAACAGAAGCACTATTATTTTTAAAATATGTTGGTTTAATTCATGAGTTAATTGAATGTTCTTCGGAAAGTTTGAATGGAATACATAATAAGGAATATTTAAAACACATGATCACAACTGGAATTACGAATACATCCTATATTTACAGTTTTCTTCTATTGTATACAAACAATTTGGATCTGACTGTATATCACACGCAACGGGCAATTTTGTATTACATTGAATTTGTTAGCCAAATTGGTGATGGTACTCATAATTTGTTAAAATTAAACAGTAAAGACGCCACTTTGTTTGTTTACAAAAAAACAATTTTCGAAATTAACGAAGAATATCGAATGTGTTTCGTCGAAAAACAAGAAACTCATGACAAACTAAAAATACTAGAAAAATTCAATGACATATACAATCGCATAGTAGTAGAACTGATAGAAAAATATCAGTTTATAGATACATTGAATGAAGATGAAAATAGTATGACTGAACTACAAAAACTATTGTTCACAAAGGTATATAAAATCGTAGAAACTCTGATTCAAGTTCCAACAATATGTAGTCATTGTGAAACAAACTCCGTGAATAAGTTAGAAAACATCAAAGAAACTGTCTCCATTCTCGTCAGTCATTCAAATCATGTATTCATTCAAAAAAATTATTGGTATTTAATGGATACGATCATAAAAAAATGTATACGAAAGACAATTAAACCCGACGAATTAAAACATAAATTACTTGATGTTGACATTGATAAAAAATTAAAAAATTTATCCATCTGTAAAATAGTAAATTATTTATCTAGTTGAGTATTTATCTATTGAAATAATACAATCTTTTTCCGAGGTTTTTTCTTTTTATTGCTTTTTTCAAGAGCAATTGCTTCATTGTCCCGAAGTTCGGTTCCTGGGCTACATATTTCTAGATAATTTATTTCCAATATGTTTTTCAAGAAATCGTATATATGATATAATATATTGTCTTCGCATTTACCAACAACCAGAACACTACCCGTGCGAAAGATCATAAATGATATTTCGTGAACATTTTTATGTAATGGTTGTTGTCCTGTTTGTTTGTCAGATGACAAATTAATATCATAATAAAACTTCGATTGGATTCCAGGATAAGAACAGGCATCAAAATTGCTATTTATGCGATATTTAAATTTCAATAAATCATGTAGTTTGTGACGATCAATATAGTATCCACAATTAAAGTTAGAATTGATTAATACCGTTTCACTCTTGTCTGCCATAAATACAAGATCGTCACCCAAGTAAGGTTTCAGTGTTTTTACTAATAATTCTAATACATCATGAAGTAGGCTATCGTGTTGAATTCCTGGAATTTCTAATTTGCCAGTATTAAATACCTTGATGTGTATTTCTTTAAATATTCCTTCGTTGAAGAGACGCAATATAACAACAAAACAATTGAAAAACGCGCGTTTCTTTTTACTTCGGTAACTTAGAATGTCTTTTTTGCACATACCTATGCTAATTTTTCGCTGATCCTTGTATTTAATCCGACCCTCTGGATTATCAATATGTTCAATAATCTGTTCGTCGTAATGTTCAATATTTTTTAATTGCTCTGTAATATAATCCACATCATCTTTTGATGTGGATGAGAATTTCGTTTGTTTTTTTATAACACCATTTGTTGGCACATAATAATCGATAACTGGGATATCCCAGAATACCTTTTTTACATCAATTGTCTTTTTGTTTAAGTAACAAATTTTGGTTTTTGTTGAAATATATAAATCAGAGCATTTAGGAATATTAGACACATTATTTGAATCGCCGTTTTTGTCTACATAATAATCATCTATGTTATTTATCATTGATTCATTTTCATTATTATTTTTATCAGGTATATTGGAGTGACTTTTAGACAGATTGTTTCTTGAATTATATTCAGTACCATCATTTTGTAAAAAGCATTCCCAATCGTCGTCGATATCATCCATGTTAGATATTAGTATCTATATTGATTTGTTTAAATATATTTAAAACTATTTAAATGACTTCAATTATTTTCTTAATGTATATAAATAATGGAACATTACATTCATGAAAGAAGCACTCCTATTGTTATTAAAAATAATACAATAAATAAGAAATCAAATGAGTTAGGATTAAATCATAATGTAATCGACCCTTTCAAAATGTCTCCCCCAAATAGCTTCATGAATAAACTAAATGCTCGCATGGATACATATTATTCACCTGGTTCGTATAAGGAATCGCTATTACAAAATTACGGGGAGTACGATAAATGTCATTATGTGAATGTATCAACAAGTCAATAACATGTTTGTTTATTCATATATACCATCATAGTAACATATATCATCATAGTAACATATACCATGATGATATAATACATTAATCCTACATTAATCCTACATTAATCCTACATTAATCCTACATTAATCCTACATTAATCCTACATTATTATTGTATATGTTTTTTTAACTTAACAATTGAATAAGGTAACAAATAATTAATATTAATATCAGATATATGCATTACATGTTCAACGAATTTTAAAAAATCATTTGTTACAATTTCATTCTGATGCCGTATGAGATAATTCAAATAATTTTTCAATAGATTTTTCTTTTCGATATTATATTCCTTGCTAATTTCTTTCATATAATTTACTACAATAGAACAATCGCTGGTTTTTATTTCATTGGTAATATTTTCCCACAATTCTCTTTTGATAATTTTTTGTTCGTTGATATTGGTATCATTAGATTGCATATAATTAATCATACTACGAATATCAGAATTGAATAATTTTTGTATGGAAACTAACGTATCATTCGAATAATTTAAATTTTCGGATATATTTATAACATTTAAAAAGTTAAAAATAGCTTGTTCGGGCAACTGATTAAATCTGAGGCGAACAAATTCATTTTGTAATGCTTCGTCAATTCTACTAATATAATTACAGATTAAACAAAAACGAACATTGGGCTTATAACTCTGTAATAAATATCTGAGAGCGGTTTGAGCATTTTTTGTCATATAATCCACTTCATCCAATATAACAAATTTCATACCTTCATTAAACAAACTATTTGAATTAACAAAACTATTTATTTGATTTCGTATAATATCAATACCTCTCTCGTCAGAGGCATTTAAGTGAATCATTAAATTTTTACCACCCGGTTTGTTTTGATATGACGAAATTAAATTAATGATGGTTGTGGTTTTACCTGTTCCTGGCGGTCCGTAAAACAATAAGTTGGGGAAATATTGTCTTTTCATAATATTTTCTAATAATTGTCTATTCATTGGATCTAATACAATATTATTGAATATTGTTGGACGATATTTTTCAACCCAAGGTGTATAATTTTTATTGTTTGTACCATTCATTTGCTTTATTATTATAAAGGACTTTTTATTTAAATAAAATTGATTATTAATATTATAAATTAATGTCGCATACAAACACCGATTCAAATATGACAATTAACCAAAATTCAGATATTAATGTACATGAAAAAAATATACAAGAAAATATACAACAATACCAAGAAAATGGCACATTGCGATTATTTGTAGGTCCCATGTATGCTGGAAAAACATCAAAATTAATCGAAACATACAAAGAGGCAATTAAAAATAAACAGAATGTTATTGTTTTAACACATAGCTCAGAAATACGATATTCTATAGACCAATTAAGTACACATGACCAAAAACAAATATCATGTTTTAAATACGACAAAATAAATACCTTTGTGAAAGACAAACATGATGATATATCGGATTCCCAGGTTATTTTAATCGACGAGGCCCAATTTTTCGAAGATTTAATAGAAATAAGAGAGTTAGTAGACACTCATCAGAAACATATATTCGTATTTGGATTAGACGGTGATTTCAAACGCAATAAGTTTGGACATATATTAGACTTGATTCCATTTTGTGATAGTGTTGAGAAATTAACAGCGAATTGTAACGGATGCAATAATAAGGCAATATTTAGTCGTCGCATTATAAAGAGTGAACAACAAGTATTAGTCGGTTCAAATGAATCGTATCAACCGATGTGTAGAAAATGCTATAATTCCGAATAATTGCTTAAACATATTAAAAAACAATTTAAATTAATTTTTATTAATTACCATATAAATGTCACAAGTAGTCGTAGCTGAAAAAAAGAAAAGAGGAAGAAAAAAGCAAAATGTTGTATTACAAGTTGAATCAACAACACAAGAAGGAGGTGCAAAATCAGACGCCTCTTCTCCAGTAAATATCGACGAAGATAAACCACCACCAAAAAAAAGAGGCCGTAAACCCAAAGGTGGTAAAATTATTCCCCAAACCGATATTAATACAATGGTCATGAGCGCAGAACCCAATGTTATTTTACATTTGAAATGCTCTATAAAAGACATATCTACTTCATTCCAAGAAACATTTCAATATGACCCAAATGTAGAATCAATTCAAAGTTTTAATTTCAATGAAAATAATACAGTAAATTATTTGGAAGGACAAACTACATCAAGTGATTTAATGAACGATACTCTAAATAATATGACGAATGTAAGTAATATGACAGGACCAAATGTATCAAATGTGTCGGAACAACCAAATAAACAATCTAACCAATACGACACTCACAATGAATCTATTGATGGAGATGATATTAAGATATTATGGAAAAAAATCAATTCATTAAAAGTAAAGTTACATAATAATGATATATCAGACAAAAGATCGGCCTGTTTCTGGTGTACATGTGAATTCGATAATCCTCCTATATATATTCCAAAATGTGAATTCAAAGAGACTTATCAAGTATATGGGTGTTTTTGCAGTCCACAATGTGGTACCGCGTATTTAATGGATGAAAAAATGGATTCTTCTGTGAAATTTGAACGATATCAATTATTAAATCATGTATACGGAAAGATATTTAATTATGAAAAAAATATTAAACCTGCTGCTAACCCGTATTACACTCTCGATAAGTTTTATGGTAACTTATCTATAAAAGAATATAGGGAATTATCCAAAGGTGACCAATTGTTGATTGTTGCTGAAAAACCACTTACACATGTATTCCCAGAATTATATGAAGATAATTCCGATTATGCATTAAATCAACGAACTAGTCTAAATACATCTTACAAATTAAAACGCAAAACCGTGACAGCTACTAAAAATACAGTTTTGGAAAATTTTGGAATTGTAAAAGGTGATTCAAAATGAATATCCGAGTGAGATAATAAGCAAACCAATAATGATTATATATAATAAGCAAATCAATGATGATTATATATAATAAAAATAAATGTCTAATCTACCTCCTCCATTGTGTTTTTGTATTTTTCGGCATTTTCTTGGTCGGTTCGAAATTTTCGAGCACCAATATCCATGAGATTTCTAATTTCTCCATATATTTGTTGGTTCGTTGTATTATTTGAGTGCGTACTATCTGATTTTTTACTTGATATGCCGTAGAATTCGTTTAAAACGATTTCGTAATTATAGTCGGCGTTTTTTAATTTATCTCTAGCTGTATTTTCATCATAGTCAGTTTGTCTACACACCATGTTGACAACCTCTGTTTGTATCCTATTTATGCGAAGTTCTTGAAGTTTCTGTATTTGTTCTTGATTGGTTTGTTCTTGATTGGTTTGTTCTTGATTGGTTTGTTCTTGATTGGTTTGTTCTTGATTGGTTTGTTCTTGATTGGTTTGTTCTTGATTGGTTTGTTCTTGATTGGCTAACTTAATTTCCTCTTTGTCTAAGACTATTTGTGAAATATTGCTAATATCGTCTGTATTCATTTTATATAATTACATTAAATATTTTTTAAACTATATTAAACGAATCTTTACTATAATAATTAATGGAATATACACAAAAATCACCTATTGAACTATCTAAATATGTTGAAGATTATCATACTTCTGTAAAGAAAGAATTTGAAATAGTATTGACAAATATATATAATGATGAAATAAATAAATACAGTGAAATAATAGAACATATCGTAAGACTACCATTTGTACAAGCAATTGTAGAGGAAAATAAACGTCTTAAGGAACATATTATACAACTACAACAAAATACACAGGTTGATAATAATGAAACTACTCGTGTTGTATTGGAAATTTCCGATAAACCGGTCACACAAACTTATCAAGATATGGATGAAGTTATAGTGGATATATCTGACAATGAAATTGATAGTGACGAAGATAATGAAAGTGATAGTGAATTATCAGATGATGATGAAGTTGTTACTGTTCAACCTACATTTCCAACCAATGTGATAGAAGAAGACGAAGAGGAGCAAGAGCAATCAGAAGAAGAAGAAGAGGA
>Ga0206131_10007822_pt1 | contig 10629 bp, 8 predicted proteins | sample Helgoland_Spring_FD_148636 | JGI IMG/M metagenome (GOLD analysis project Ga0206131, IMG submission 148636) | Pelagic subsurface seawater microbial communities from Kabeltonne, Helgoland, North Sea - Helgoland_Spring_Bloom_20160517_1 | ecosystem: Environmental > Aquatic > Marine > Epipelagic ... | reverse complement strand
CAGAGGAAGCTACTGATGTTTTACATGAGGGGTTTGTGTTCCGTCTTCACATAAATTCAACGGCGAGTGGAGCAAATAATGAAGCTGCCGAAAAATATCTGATCAAGGGTGCCGCCCATGCTGCAGTCGTTGCAACAATATCTGCAAGGTTTCCTGTGTATGGCGCAGCGACTCAAGTAGCCAAGCGATGGATTTCGAGTCACATGCTTGCGCCCCACATTCGAGACGAGGTGGTTGAACTAATTATGGGTTACCTTTTCTTGCATCCTGGTGCAGTCGACCCGCCGAGTTCACGAGAGGTTGCATTCGTCAGGTTCTTGGACTTGCTTGCATCGCATCCATGGAACGTGTTGCCACTTTTCGTGGATCCGGACGACGAATTCACTCTTGCAGATATGCAGAATTTGGAGAAAAGAATGGACAGTGCAGGTGCGTCTTCGCTGTGCATCGCGACTCCCTACCGACACTAAGGTGACCTGTGGACGCAACGTGGTCCGCCAGGAGTCGTATTGAAGCGCGCTCAGGCTCTCGCTTCTCGAGCTGCCGAGCGCCTCAAAGTCCTTCTCCAAGGGAAGAATAGGATGGGACAAGAAATTTCCGGATCATCCATGGATGACCTGTTGCTTGGCGATGCATCCGCATGGGAATCTCTCTTCACACCTGCGCTCATGCACTACGACATTGTGCTGAAGTTACGAAGGACAGCCTTGCCGTTTCCTGACCAAGCGTTGTTTTCGGCTAAGCAAATAAAAAAGCGTCTTGTCAAAGAGCTCGGTGTGGATCCAGATAGCTTCCAGATTGCGGAGCATGGAGGGAAGAGAGGGCTTCAACTTGCCAAAATGCCCGAGAAGGTCCTCACACGAGGACCCGAAAAGGCACGGGCGGCTATGCTGATTGGTTTTGACCCACTGCAGTGCTATCTTAGAGAAGCGGAACGCAGACTTGGTGGCACCGCACTTCTTTTCGCAGACAAATTTGGAGGCGATCTCATTGGCGTAGCGCTCAAGCCGAAGATGGAGCATCAAGGGGTACAGTTACCTGCGTCGCTGGCGGATTTCGACCCACTCGGAGATTTCACACCTCCCGATCCTCCCAGCGTTGACGAAGTCATGGACGACCTTCTCTTCATCGGTAATGGGTTTTTGATCGATGCGTACAAGAATGGTGTCAAGTATTCTAGCTAGTTTTCAATTCACTAACGTAGATATTATTAACAGAAGGCGCAAAATGGCAGCAGGAAGTACTGGAGATAAAAGCTTCTCCAGATATGTTTTTCGTAGAAACCATATAGTGATGCTGAAGACGATACATCGACCCGTTTAGACGCAATGAGTAGTGGAATAATAACAGCTGCGTGCAGAACCCCCAACACTGTCGACGTAGTAGAATGATACATCACACTCAAGATCACAGCACATCCATAAGCCATGGCAAGCAGCGACACACAAATATTGAAAACAACCGATGGACCGAGTCGGACTCCGAGAGTTCGGAAGCCATGCTTTTTATCCCCGACCACGTCAGGTAAATCTTTGAACAGTGCTATCACAACACCATACACAGCCATGAAACCGATGGCAAACCAAAGGTTCTTCGGTAAGTGGAAGTCCAATAAGCCACGTCCAAGTGCATGTGCAAAGAAACCGATTTGAACAATCGCAGCCCTCACAAACAGCACACACGACGCGGCGAGGACTGGGGATCGTTTCCAGCGAAGTCCGGGGTAATCTACAGAGTATACGATGCCAAGCAGCAAGCTAACAACAAGGGAAAATAGAAGAGCGCTGCTGCCACTCAAGGCGCCCAACGCCAGGCTCAAAGTCGTGCAAGCGGCAATTATTGAGAGTGCCGTGTCTGAGCTGAATGCGCCACTAGCCAGGGGCAAGTAGGGCTTGTTCACACGATCGAGCTTCTTATCATACACTTGATTGATGCCGACAATCGCCACGTTCATTAGCACCGCGGACACCAGTGCCTGGGCAGTTTGCTTCGAAAATAACAATGCCCCGCTCATCTCGAGGACGCCACCGAACTGCATAGCCATCATCGTCACGGAAGATACGCTGATAATCGTGCCCAAAATGGTGTGCGGCCTCGTGAACTTGGCAAAATCCTCATGGAAACGCGTTCCACTGTGCGATACCCCGTGTTTAGTCAAGCTCGCGGTTGCGATCTTTGGTTGTCCGCGTCGGTCCGCGATCTTTGCTTTTTGAGATCTCTTTTTCACGCGGCGAACAAGGAACGAAGGCTGATGACCGGGGTTTCTCTCGCAGGTCTCTGAGTGCAACGCCTTGATACGTATCACACGAGATCCACATGCCGAGACGGAAAGCATTTGTCCCTCGGTGTGCCTTCCCCCGGTCACTGGTGTGCCTTTGCCTCTGCCTGCAAAAGACGGAAAAAGTGAGATCCTTTGACGTGACTCGCCAGATATTTTTCCCACTCATCAGTTTGTGCGAGAGCTGCGGGACTTCGACGACGAATCGGGGTATGTGGGTGGAAGCCGGGCTGCACGCTATCAATCCCGTACATCACCGGGCGAGAAAATCGTCTGCTGTAAGATGGACGCGTCGCTTGGGTGCGAAACAGGACGGCAGACCACTCGCAAAGGGAGGTGAATCAGACGCTGACGTAATAAAGCGGGTGATTGGCGTCGAGGATGGCAATCTGACGGATGTTAAGAAACTAAGCGCAGGATTCTGCAATCAGGTGATGCTGGTGCGAAAGAACACACCTGATGGCGGCGAAGAGGCCTTAGTTGTGAAGCTGTACAGCAACTTGGCCTTGCTCCGAACATCAAAAACGCATCGTGGCGTCGTTGACAAGCTGTTAGACGAGTTGAACCTGGGTCCACAGCTGGTTGCAAGCACGGACGAAGGAATCGCACATCGCTACCTCGAGGGGAGGATCTTAACGGAAGAAGACATGCACACTCGGTCAGACATCTGCGCCGCGACTGCGAGGCTGGTTGCTACGTTCCACTCGCTCGAAGTCCCGCCGCAGTTTGACGACGCGAAGGAGCCCTTGTTGTGGAGTTGGTTGGAATGCATGTTGGAAGAAATACGCACCTCCAGCAACGTCGACAGCCTGCCCGCCGGCATCGATCTCCCCGCGTTGCGTCGCGAGGTTGACATCATGGCAAACACTGTTAAAAATATGGAACTCAGCGTTGTTCTCTCGCATGGAGACTTGAAACCTTCCAACGTCATGCTGGTTGGCGACGATCCGAAACTGATGTTAATCGACTTGGAGCTGTCTGGGCCCAACTACAGGGGTTTCGATCTCATGAAGCTGTTCAGAACGGATCCCGCTCGTTTTTCAGAAGCAAGGTTCTCGGATTTTCTATCTGTTTATTGCGAGACCGCGAAAGTTGACGAGTCCCTCGCTCGGGAGATTAAGAAAGAGACGAAGATTTTCGAACCTTTGACGTGGCTAGAGGCCGCTGTCTTTTTCGGCTTGGTGGTCGCCATGGGTCAGGATTTTGGAGGTCCGAGCAGTGACAAGGCGCGGTGGGAAGCTTTACTGCGAGATAGATGGGCAAAATACATGGCGTCGAAAGATAGAATTGAGGCGTTTGAGTGATGATGATTTATTAAATTCAGAAAAAAATTACCACCTGCTGGGTCGCCTGTCGCCTCCACGGTCATCGCGGGAAGGACCACGGTCATCGCGGGAAGGACCACGGTCATCGCGGGAAGGACCACGGTCATCGCGGGAAGGACCGCGGTCATCGCGGGAAGGACCGCGGTCATCGCGGCGCCTGTCATCGTATCGCGAGGGTCCGCGATCGTCGCGGCGCCTGTCGTCGTATCGGTCGTCGCGGCGCCTGTCGTCGTATCGGTCGTCGCGGCGCCTGTCGTCGTACCTGGATGATCCACGGCTCGGTTCAAAGCGACCCGAGGATGCATCGCCAGGGCCGTCGCGACGAGGCTCGTACCTGTCCCTGCGGGCCCTGTCCTCCTCTTCGCGGCGCTTCTCCTCTTCTTCCTGTTCCGCAGCGCGGCGAGCGCGGGCCTCCTCTTCGACGCGCTCACGCTCAGCCTGCTCGGCGGCGGCACGGACCTCATCTTCAATCTGCTGAAGACGACGGATGTAAGCCCGGCGGCGAGCAATCTCGCGCTCAGCACGGCGGAGGGCACGCAACTCATTGATGCGCTCCTCGCGCTCGAGACGGAGAGCCTCGAACTCCTCAGATCGCCGGGACACGATGGCAGCCCCGAATTCCTCCTTGTCGGCGGCCATCTTGGCGAGGCGCTTCTTCTCCTCGACGTTCGTCTCCCAAGTCTGGCGGTGCTTCTCAGCGTTCTGCTGCTGCATGGTGGTGTGGTACTGCTCGTCCTCAGCCATCTTAAGCTTGTAAGCCGCCTCGATAAGCGGGACCTCCTCCTCACGCTTGGCGCGCTCAAGGTGGTCCATGGACTTGGCCAGACGCTGAAGCTTGCGTTCCATATCCTGACGCTCCTTGATCTGCTCCTTGATGGCATCCTCCATGAGGCTGCGCTTGTCGAGCTTCTGGCCCTCCTCGAGCTTGATCTTGATCTTCTTGCCCTTGCTGCGCTTCTCCGCCTCGGCGAGGAGGGCGAGGGCCTCCTGCTTCTCCTTCTCCTCCATCTCCTGGCGAATGCGGGTCTCTTCGCGGAAACGACGTTCTTCTTCGAGACGCTTAGCCTCCGCAGCCTCGTTCTTGCGCTGCAGGGCAACACGAGCCTCCTCGGCTACCCTCTCTTGCTCCTGAAGGATGCGTTCCGCCTCCTCCTTGCGGCGCTCGATGATAACCTTGCGCGCAAGAGCAAGCTTGTGCTCAACCTCAATCTTGGACAGCAGCTCAGCGGTGTTGGACTGGGACGCAGGAGTAGCAGCCGGCGCTTCATCGGGGTAAATCATCTTGATGCCGTTGCGCAGCTTCTGAGCCATGAGCACAAGGTGGTTCTTGATGCTGTCGCTCTCGAGCTTGTCGCCCTCGAAGCGAATGCACTTGTTCTGGTGGTCAAGACGCGCCGAGACAGCTCCGCCCTTCGTGCAGTTAACAAGAATACGCTCGACCTGAGTGAATTCCAGGAACGGCACCATCTGCTGAAGCGTCTCAAGCTTCATGGTCTGATAAACCTGGGACGACTGCTGCAGCATGCGGACAACGGCGAGGTTGCGCATTTGCGGCAAGAACTCACCGAAGGAGAGAGACGGGATGGGACTGGCCGCGGAGAGCTCGACGGTCTCAGTGTCCATGGATCCAAACACCTTCTGGGCATGCTTGCAGAGGTCCAGGGGGTGGAATTCCTTCTCAAACAGAGCGTACAGCTGGCGGGCCTCGGTGGACACGAGGGACAGGATACCCTTGGAGATGAGCTCGGAAAGCAGCGCCTTGCGGGAGAGCACCTCGCGCGGATCACGCTTGGGGTCGAGGGTGTAACCGAGCAGGGTCGCCATGCGGACGTCACGTTCCTTGGCGTTCTCGATCTCCTCGTTCGAAGCACTCGCAGATGTGCGAGATTCGTAGGGCGGGATGGCGACCGCGGAGAGCAGCACCGCCGAAGCCATAGCCTTCAGGTCCTCTGGTGTGAGGTTGCGGTTGTAAGCCTTGCTCAGGTTGAAGAGCTTGTACCAGGCGTACGCGTGATAGAGGTGATTCTCCGACACCCAGAAGACCTTCGTGAGCTTGGCGTAGTAAGACGCCATCATCCTCGGGTTGGGCGATTTCTTCAGGATGAACGTCAAGCCGTGGATGTCCTCAATCGTGCGGAACGCCTCCTGCCACAGCTCGAGCTGCGCGGCGGACTTGAGCTGCTCGAACCTGGTCTCGAGGTAGTAGTTCTGCGTCTCGGCCAGTGTCATGTCAGGGCGATCACGCTGGTCGCGGTACTTCTGAAGGTTGGACAGGTGGTTGCGCAGGATCTCGCAGAGACGGCGGAACTCGGTGGTGCGCTTGTAAGTCACGCAGAAGTTAAACGCGCGGTTGGCCGTCATGGCGTAGAGCCCCTCCAGCTTGTTGTTGTTGCGCAGAATCTCGAGGATGGTACGGTAGGTCTCCCACAGGAACTTGAACCAAGGGGTGACGAGCTCGCGGTCGGAGCGATCCTTGTCGCTCTCGGCAGAGACTGACTTGAGCATCAAGTTCTCCGGGGTGTTCCCAGCCTCGAGATCTTCGATGTCGATGGTATCCGCAGCGGCCGAGGCGGCAGCCTGTGCCGCCTCAGCTTTCTCGGTCGCAAGCTTTAGAAAGTGCTTGATCACCTCCTCGAGTGAGTTGACGTTCACCTGCTGGCACACGATCCTGTACTGGATCAGACCGTCCTTCGCGAGGCGCCCCTTCTTGAGCTCGATGCACAACTCGACGTACTTGAACATGATCTGCTCGAGGACCTTCTGCCAGGTGCGGTGGCGCTTCGACGTGATCACATCGTGGAGCGCCTGAAGGGCGGCGTTGGGCTGACCGACATTGATCAGCTCCTCCTGTTGTAAGCGAACGACGCGAGATGAGAGATCGTCAGATGGGCGAGTGGATTGAAAAGAACCATCGGGCGTGGTCTTGGAAAAGGGTTTTAGCTGATCAGGCGGCGCGGAGGCGAGAGCGGCCGGAAAACGTACCGCACGCTTCAGAGCATTCTCTGGCTTGGCAAACGAGCCCTGGTAGCGCGACATGGCACTACGAAGGTACCGTCTTCGTCGCCCGCTAGCCCGTTTCGACCTAGAACGGGTCGGCGGCGCTGCAAAAGGGCGCGCCTGCCGGCGTTTCAGCGCTCAAATAAAAAATTAGCGGCGAACCCAGTGCCAGCAGAGCAACCCAGCTGCCCAGCCCGATGAGCACCCGTTCGTTTGCGGTTTGGTTTTACTCCGTTTTTCTATTTTAGGAACGTCTATCTGCACTCGGTCACGCGCGAGGCCGGACCTAGGAACATCGGTAGAGCGCCGCGTTCCGGTGGGTTCACGCATTGGGTGAAAGATGGCCGAGGAAGGGGACCCTCTCGATGACGAGGATCTGCTGGCGGAGGACAGGGAGCTGGAGGAGAGGGAGGAATGCGTCGGGGACATCCTGGAGCTAATCGTGGAGAGGGTCAACGCCCATCTGGAGGCTGCAGAGCTTCAGGGCAAGGTTGCCGGCTACGCAGTCCGCGAAGCCGTCAAGGATGCCCTCGCTGTGGTAGACATGACCTTCCTCGAGCGCGAAAGCTTCGCTACGAGGGGCGTCACCGTCGCAGAAACCACGGTGGGCAGCTGGCAGCCCGACGACGACTTCACTCCAGGTCCAATCGACGCCTGGGCGAGAGGCACGGTGAGGGCGAGAAGGCGCCAGCGGACTGCGACGCACGAGAATGCGACTTCATCCGCAAGGCATACCATCGGTGGCGTCGACAAACATATCAACAGGATAAGCCGTGCGTCCAACACGATCAGCGCGGCGGCGGAGAAGGCTAACCGGAAATCCCTCTCCGCAACCATGCCACTGCCGAAGCCCAAACCTAGGAAATCGAAGCTGACCGGAGAAGCTGCCGAGAGAGAGCAGAGGTTGAGGGACGAGATCGAAACTCGCAAGGCGATGCAAAAAATGCAGAGACTACAGCTACAGAAGGACCAGGAAGAGCTCAAACAGCTAGAGGTCCTACAGAAGTCGCGGAGGGGCAAGGAGTACACGTACGATCACAACGGCCAAGTCGTGTTCGTCAACAAGCCGAACACAGAGAAACTGCCGGCTTACGGCGTCGGTCTCCGAGTCAGTGTCCCAGAGACACTTGAAGGTCCACAAACCCACGGAAAGTACAAGAGGTTTGCGAATGTCAGGTCGTCAAAGCTCATGGAGACGGACTTCATCGAGAAAGAGAAGAGCAGCCAACCGAGCGCGTTGGAGGTTATGCAGATGGCTAAGGGTGTCACTCTGCGCGAAGGAGGCGGCGCGAAGGCTGGTCCTCCGGTTGGTTCGACGAAACAAAATATGTCACGCAAAGATTTTATGGAGCTGCATTCAGACCCGTCTGCGAACAAACAGTGGCAACGTGGTGACACGTCTGACGGGTTGGGCACACAAGGAAGTCAAGAGAGGGTGATGCAACCAGATCCGAACCTGAAGCTTTTATCTGCTGCGGACTGGGGAGTCAATCCGCCTGCAGCAATGAAAGAAAATCCATACGTACCGCCTTCCAGGATGCCGAAAGCGAAGACAAGGCAGAGATGATAGCGCTTAGCAATTTCTTCTATTTCTTGACAACTCTCATCAACTAAGCTGCCTTCGCTAGCCAGCCTTCGCTGCCAAAGCCTCAACTTGCTTCCAACGTTGCTTGCGGTTTTCCTCCGTCTCTTGCGATCTGAGTTCCTCCTCATTCCAGTTTGCTTGACACTCCTCGTACAGCTGCTGATCCATCTCCATCAGCATCTTCCGCACGTTGGCCGTGAGACCACTCACCGCCGCGTTCCAGTGGGAACGAGCGTTCCTCTCAAAAGCACCAAAACACACAGGAAGCAAAGCATGCCTGTTCTGAGCCACAAGATTGACTATGTAGTCATTGTTCCACAGAAACAGGGCACGCTCTGCAACTTGAAAGTGAGAAGAGTTGATACACGCCGAGATCTGGCGAAATAACGGAAGCATCGTTTTCATAAACTCCGCCGCCTGCGTCAGCTCCAGCACCTCCTCAAGCTCACCGAGGAACAACACCTCCTTCTGGCTATTCGTGACTGGCCAGTACTTCAGAAGACCACGAAGCACCGTGTCGGCAAGCCTCGGGTCCTTTTCAACAAACTGAGTGATACAATACGAGAGCTGCTGGTGGTACATGGCGACACATTTAGGTTTGTGCAGCGGCAAGAGAGCGCGCTGCAGGAAAACCTTATGCTCCTCCTTCAATGGCAGGGCGAAACCGTTGATGATGCTGCCGAGGATCTCGAGAAGCTCCGCGATGCCGTTGTGTCTCTCAGTCTCATAGACAAATCGGAAAAAGATGTTGTTGATTGCCTTTCGAATGAACGGCCGGTGTACCATGAACTTCCCATAGATGCGGTGCAAGATTGTTTTGAGATAATCCCGCTCGCGGGGATCCTCTGAATCAAAGAGTTCCAGGAGCTTCAGCACGAAAGTGTTGTCGATATACTTTTTCCCCACCTTCGCGTCAACCTCGTTTGACACGACATAACGCAGCAGGAACTCGTAAACTATCTGGAGGTGCGGCCATGAAGGCTCCAGCGTTGGTTCCTCCTCCTCAGGGTCAAAGTTGTCACCCGCGGCGCTGCCCGTGATCTCGTGATTCGAAGGCGGCAAACCTCGAAAGAGGTTCTGCGCCAGCATGTACGAAATGTCTTCGAACACCGCCTCCGTAAACTTCCCCTGCCCCTGGTTGACGTAGTCCACCAACTCTAATAAAGTCTGCCGCTTGATCTCTTTCTCCCTAACATTGGCTGTAGCATCTGTGAAATCGAAGGTGTACGAGCAAAGCTGCAGCTTCTTGATGAAGAGGTTCTGCCTCTCCGACGCGACGACGTCGCGAAACAGGAAAAGCGGCTTGTTCTTATCGTACAGGACCTCCATGGGAGGTATGGTCCCGGAGCTCGAGCTCGGGTTTTCCTTGGAACCCGGCCGCGCACCGGAAGCCGGTGGCCGGGATCCGGATACCTGCCCAGGACCCGCAGGTCTCCCGGTCTTCGTCTCGGGCGCCCCGCCCTCGGACTTTTTCCGACCCACACCAGAGAGCTTACTCTTCACGCTCTTCAACATGATCTTAAGTGATCAAGCTACACGACGACGCGCGGCTTTTGGATCCTCGACCCGACCCAACGAGCCGCTCTCCGGATTGGCACCGGCGTGGTTCCTGGTATTTTCTCCCGTTTCAAAACGCGGGTAGTTTGTTTCTCCGGTCAACACGAAGCACGGAGCGAGGTGACGCGACCTGGACCCTGGGTTTTGGATCTACGGTCAGTCCGTCCCGTTCAGGAACCGTGACCCTATCCGTCTACGCAGCAACCGCGCGCAGACTGCTCACGCAAACGCTCTTCGAGGTCCAGTTTTCTAGCTCTAGTCCCAAAAAAAGCAGTCGGACGGGTGATGTTAATCATGGATCGTCGGGGACAGCTCTGTTGAGAAGATCCAGATGAAAGAAATTCGGCCCGAAAATCAACAAGGAATTTATTTTGGTGAGACTGTTTGCTTGTACGAAGTTTGAGCCCGAAAGGGAAAAATCAAACGAGCCGCGCGAAGGACCGAAACTCACAGAACGTGACAAGGGACCGGCGAGCATTTCTTTCCTCCGCAAAACCAGATGACCTATGCTGGGTTTACAATCAGGCAAAATAGCTCTTCCGAGCGATTTTTGTTTCTGACTTGGGAAAATGAGACTTGTGTGCACGGAAAATGAACTCTGGAGAAGAGAACCGACGCACACGCGACAAACATGACAACAAACAAAGAAAAAAACGTGCAAGGGACACTTTTGTCGGAGGAATTCGAACGCACAGTTCCGCTTGACGATTACGTTTTTTACTTCTTGGCGCGAACCTTCCACACCTTTTCAGAGGGGTTCGCCAAGACTCCAATCCGCAAAGCAATTTATAAACATCGCGTCGCGGGATACGCGTTTTTGGCTGAAAAAACATGAACTCTTCCGAAACCAAAAGACAGGTCTCCCGGAAAAAAACATTTCCCGCAAA
>Ga0206131_10007814_pt1 | contig 10638 bp, 10 predicted proteins | sample Helgoland_Spring_FD_148636 | JGI IMG/M metagenome (GOLD analysis project Ga0206131, IMG submission 148636) | Pelagic subsurface seawater microbial communities from Kabeltonne, Helgoland, North Sea - Helgoland_Spring_Bloom_20160517_1 | ecosystem: Environmental > Aquatic > Marine > Epipelagic ... | reverse complement strand
AAATTATGTATCATACGGCTTAATAGCCAGAGAGATAGAAAGAGTAGATTCAAGTTATAGGTCTGCATACAGCGTACAAACATCTTTGGCAATGCACGCTATTTATAAATTTGGATCAGAAGAGCAAAAAGATTACTACTTGCCACAAATGGCAAAAGGTGAATTGATAGGATGCTTTGGTCTTACTGAGCCCGATGCTGGTTCAGATCCATCGTCTATGAAAACTTGTTCAATTGAAAAAGATGGTGGCTATGTTCTTAATGGATCAAAAACATGGATAACAAACTCACCTATTGCAGATGTGCTCATTGTTTGGGCTAAAGATAAACAGGGTGTGTTGAGAGGTTTTATAGTTGATAGAGGTGCTAAGGGTCTATCAACACCTATTATTGAAGGAAAATTCTCCTTAAGAGCATCAGTAACTGGTCAAATTTTTCTAGAAGATGTTTTTGTACCTAAAGATAAAATACTTCCAGAAGTTCAGAGTTTTCGCGGTCCATTCTCATGCCTTAATATGGCAAGATACGGAATTGCTTGGGGTGCATTAGGTGCTGCTGAATTTTGTTGGAATGCAGCGCTTGAATATTCTTTAGATAGGAATCAATTTGGAGAACCGCTTGCATCTAAACAGTTAATACAAAAGAAATTAGCTGACATGCAAACTGAAATATCTTTAGGACTCCAATCAGTCTTAAGACTGGGAAGACTTATAGATTCTAATGAGATGAAGCCAGCAATGATATCAATGTTGAAAAGAAATAATTGTAAAAAAGCGTTAGACATAGCAAGAGTTGCTAGAGATATCCATGGAGGTAATGGAATTAGTGATGAGTATCATGTTATTCGTCACTGTATGAATCTTGAAGCGGTTAAAACATATGAAGGAACTGATGATATACATGCATTAATAATTGGAAATGAGCAGACTGATATCGCTGCTTTTTGATATTCGAAACAATAAGTCTGTCTTGGGTATATAATCTCTCAATATATGATTATTAAAACAAATAATATAAAAAGAGTTTTTGAGGTTGGCTCAGAAACGGTTCATGCATTAAAAGGAATTAATTTAAATGTTGAATCAGGTGAGTTTATTTCTATTATGGGGCCATCAGGTTCAGGCAAGACAACCTTAATGAATATTATTGGATGCTTAGACACACCTTCTAGTGGTGAATATTTTTTGAATAATCAATTAGTTAACGACCTTAATGCCGATCAACTAGCAATCATTAGAAATAAAGAAATTGGATTTGTTTTTCAATCGTTTCACTTGTTGGCAAAAAACTCTGCCCTCAATAACGTATTACTACCTATGAGATATGCAGGAGCAGATATGAATGAAGCAGAAAAAAGAGCCAAATATGTTCTCGAACAAGTAGGACTTTCAGATAGAATTAATCATGGGCCATCAGAACTATCGGGGGGGCAACAACAAAGAGTTGCTATAGCAAGAGCTCTTGTAAATAAACCAAGTATACTATTTGCAGATGAGCCTACTGGTAATCTTGATTCCAAAACAGGTGAAGATGTTATGAATTTATTTAAGGGACTAAATCAAGAAGGACAGACTATAATATTAATTACCCATGAAGAACATGTTGCCATGCAATCTAAGCGCATAGTGAATATTAAGGATGGGCTTATCGAATCAGATGTGAGAATGTAAATATGAAAAATATTATGAATAAAAAATTCCTTACGGTATCTTCTTTAATGCTGATTTTAGCTTCTTGCGGTACAGATAATCAATCAAGCCAAGAAACAACTTTTTATAAAAAAGAACCTGTTAATCAAAAAAAACTTGAGTTATCGATAGAGGCCTCTGGCATCATTGAAGCGATATCCTCTGTTGAAATTAAATCTAAAGCATCAGGTGAAGTTTTATTTCTTGGAGCTGAAGTGGGTGATCAAGTGGAGAGGGGTTCTATTTTAGGCCAAATTGATCAAAGAACACCTAAAAATATCTTAGATCAAGCAAAATCAGATCTTGAAGCTGCAAAAGTTAGACTTGAAAATGCACAGTCACAATTTGAAAGAGGCAAAGAGTTACATTCTAAGGCTAGTATTTCTGATAAAGATTTTGAAGATATACAAGAAAATTTTGCACAAGCAAAATCAACACTAGTAAGAACTGAAGTTACTTTTGAAAATGCAAAAATTTCGCTTGACGATACTATTGTAAGATCCCCGGTTAAAGGAACAATTATCTCTAGGACTGTTGAGGTTGGGCAAGTAATATCCTCACCCACTTCTGCGGTTGGTGGTGGAACAATCCTAATGACTATGGCTGATTTATCTAAAGTTAGAGTAAGAGCACTTGTTGATGAAATTGATGTTGGAAAAGTTTCTATAGGGCAAATAGTTTCTATAAAAGTTGCGGCATATCGAGATAGAGAATTTTTTGGTACTGTTACTAAGGTCGAGCCCAAGGCTATGATAGAACAAAATGTTACAACCTTTCCTGTATTAATTGACATTGATAATAACGAAAATTTATTACTACTTGGTATGAACACTGATGTTGTGATAGAAGTGCTTAATAGAGATGTCTCAGTTAGCGCACCAACAATGTCATTAAGAACAAGAAAAGATATACATTCAGCTGCTAATATTTTAAATCTTTCAAAAGATTCGGTAGATAAATTTTTAGTAGATTATAGAGAGGGAGAAAATTTTAATAAATTCATTGTTATCAAAGAAACAAAGAATGGACCAGAGCTTTTGTGGGTTAAAATTGGTGCATCTGACTTATTAAATGTTGAAATTTTAAGTGGCTTAAAGCAAGACGATGTAGTGTTTATTCTTCCAAGTAAGAGTTTGTTTGATTATCAGAAAAGGTTTAAAGAAAGGGTGCAGGCTTCATTTAGCTTTGGATAATGTTAATTAACGAATCACTCAAATCAGCAACTATTTCTATACGCACTAATATAGTTAGATCATTTTTGACAACTCTTGCAATAATTATAGGTACAGCTGCAGTAATTGCAGTTATAGGTATTGGTTCAAGTGCTAATAAGGCTCTTGATGCTCAAATAGATGACTTTGGTCCTAGAACATTAGTTGTGAGTCCAGGACAAAACAGAAGAGGCACTGTGACAAAAGGATTAATCCCATTAGACATTAAAGACTCACAAGCTTTAGAAAAAAATAATGATCATCAGTGGATGGTATCTCCCTATATAACTAGAAATAGACAAATAAAATTTAATAATGCAAACATTAATGAAAGAATAAGAGCAAACCTTCCAATACATTTTAAAGTTCGAGGTTATGAAATTGAGTATGGCCGTATTTTTACTGAAGACGAAAATTTAGGAAGAAAAAAAGTTGTTGTTTTAGGTTCAGATGTTCCAAAAGAGTTAAAAACTACAGCTACAAAGATTCTCAATAAAGAAGTTTTGATAGCAGGTAATTCTTATAAGGTCATTGGAGTTCTGACTGAAGAGGGTAGCACAGGATGGCAAAATCCTGATGATGAGCTGTATGTCCCATTGTTAACTGGATCGCAAAGATTATTTGGAACAAAGAATTTAGATTCCCTAAATATTGCTATTGAAAAAGATGCAAATGTTGATGAAGTAATGATGACAATTGAGCGCATTCTGAGATCACAACATGATATTGGACCTGGAGAGGATAATGATTTTAGAATTAATGACTACAGTCAGTATTCAGATTTAAGAAAACAAGCCACAGGTATCTTTACAGCACTTATTGCAGGAATAGCTGGTATTAGTCTCGTGGTTGGAGGCATTGGTGTAATGAATATTATGTTAGTTTCTGTCACTGAAAGAACTCGAGAAATTGGTTTAAGAAAAGCATTAGGAGCTACCTACAAAGCTATTATGCTTCAATTTATAATTGAGGCAGTTTTACTTTGTGTAATTGGTGGAACAGTGGGTGTAATTTTAGGAACAAGCATTTTGTATTTATTTGCTTCATTTAATGAATGGCCTTTTGCTATGCCTATAAGCGCTATAGTTGGCTCTATAACTTTCTCTGCAATGGTAGGACTATTTTTTGGTATATGGCCAGCAAGAAAGGCAGCAAACCTTGATCCTGCAACTTCATTAAGGTACGAATAAAAGTTGAGTACTTAAATTATTTTCTTATCTAATCCTAATTTTTTAATTAACTTATATGCTACTTTTTCAACCTCAGCAAATACTTCATAGTGAGGATTTTGAGATTGAAGATTTATTTTCATTAAACCATCTACCATTTTATTAAAACTAATATAACCAACATTTTCATTTTCAAGTAAATCATTAATTTGATTTACTACTTTATTTTTTCGCCAATATTTCATATTAAATAAATATGTTTTACCTTTTGTAGATAAGCATTCATACACCATGTTAACGCTATCTTGTGTAACTATCTTTACAGATGCTTTTTCTATTAGCTCATCATAATTTCCTTGATCAATGATTAGATTGTATTTTGATGAAAGCTTATTAAGCTTTTCAGTCATAGTTTTAGGAGTTCTTCTCGTTGTAAATATATTCCATTTTTTTTTAGGGTATAAATTAACTACGTACTCAATTTGTTTAAGTAATTTTTTTTCATTAAAAATATAGTGTTTATTTTTTCCACCAACCCCTATAAATCCAATATTTTGATCAGGATCTGTATCCGATACTCTTGATAAAGATCCATTAAAAAAGATAATATTCTCTCTGGATTTAAATTTATAATTATCATGTTTTGGAGCGCAAATAACATCAAAATAATCTTTATGAAGGCTAGGAGATAAGATACTTATAATTTTTAAGTTTTTGTTTTCTTTAAATTCAAAATATTCTTTAATTCTTAGTAATTGTAATTGTGGCTTTGAACCTGCCCCAATTAAAATATCTATATTATTGTTAGAAACAAGATTAATTTCATTTGTATTAAGTTTTACCCTTTTATTTGCATCAACTACTGATGCCATGTATTTATATTTATTTCCAAATAATTCTAAAGATTGCCAAAATCTCCTAAACTTACCTACATCATGGTAATTTGCCTCAAATATTTTTAAATTAACTGACTTTGATAATTCATTTAAAAGATTTTGAACTTGCTTTTCATGGCCAACAATGCCATCTTTTATCCATAAAATATTCATGTTGATTAGTATAAATCTATTTTTATAAAGATTCTTGAGTACAATTTAAGTTATGTCAGAAAATGAGATAAGAAATATAGCTATATCTTTAATTACCCAATATGGAGATGAAGCGCAAACTATTGCTATGTTGAGGGCTGCTGAGTATGCTGCATCCCTTAACACAATTGAGTGGCTTAAATGGGAAGAAATTTCATTATTAATAGGAAACATTGATCAACTTCCACTTGATGGTTGAGCAGGCTGTAATATATCTAAAAAATATAAAATAAGTTAATCTTATTCTATGTTTGACAAGGAAAAGTTAATTGATAATTTATATTCATCAATTGGAGCATTTATATGCATAAGCTTACTTTCTCTATTACACTTTTCAGATTATGGTGAAATATGGCTAATACCTCCTTTTGGGGCAACCATGGTGTTAGTTATGGCAGTTCACAAAAGCCCTCTTGCTGAGCCTAAAAATATATTTTTTGGACATACCTTATCTGCCTTGAGCGGGGTAGTTATTTATATGCTAATGGGTTCTTCATTTATATCACTTGGAATTGCTGTAGGTTTATCTGTTTTTGTTATGACTTTATTTAATTCCATTCATCCTCCAGCAGGAGCCAATCCTATTATTGCAATACTTGGAGGCAAGAGTTTATCCTTTGTATTGATGCCGGTGGCACTAGGCGCTTTATTTATAATTATTTTTGCTCTTTTTTATAATAAATTACTTAAAAGAGAATATCCTTAATTAAAAATAAATCTTATAGGTTATATTCATCTATAATTGTTCTTATATGAGCAATGGCCCAATTGAAACTCAAATAGTTAATATTCTTAAAACGTCAATGAGCTTATCTTCTGTTAAAATTATTAATGAAAGTTTTCTACATAATGTTCCAGAAGGATCAGAAAGCCATTTCAAAATAGTTATAGTGAGCCCAGACTTTATCAATCTAACCATGATTCAAAGACATAAATTAGTGTATAAGAAACTGGATAATTTAATGACCAAAATTCATGCACTTTCTATTCATGCATTTGATGAAAGTGAGTTTAAGTTAAATCCAATTATTCTTGAATCACCAGAGTGTGCAAATAGATAGTATGAAAGATCTCATATATAAGTATTCAAATTTTGTAATAACAAAACCTCTTATCATCTTAGCTTTGGTGTTTTTAACTATTTTTCTTGCATTTCAGGGTATATCTAATTTTAAATTAGATGCATCATCAGATGCCTTGGTTTTAGAGGGTGATTTAGCATTAAAAAAATATAGAGAAAATGAAGAAGAGTTTGGTGACTCAAGTTTTCTTATTGTTACCTATGAACCTAATAGTGAATTATTCACCAAAGAAGCATTATCAACTCTTGAGGAAATTGAACAAAAATTATCAAATATAGATGGAGTGGACTCTGTTCTATCACTGCTAGATGCCCCTATATTTTTTCAACCAAAAGTCAGTCTCACAGAAGTATCAGACAACCTTAAGGATCTAACTACAGAAGGGATTGATTTAGAGCTTGCCAAAGATGAGATCATCAACAATCCAATATATAAAGATTTAATTATTAGTGCTGACGGTAGTATCACAGCAATGCAAGTGGTACTAAGAGCCAATGATGAATATGATCTTCTTATAAATAAACGGTATGAGATACTTGATACTTTAAACACTAAAGAGCCCGCAACTAAAGAAGTTAGATTATCTTTAGTCCAAGAACTCCAATCAATCAATCAAAGAATTAGTAGCTTAAATGACAATGAATCTAAATTTAATTCTAATCTGGTTAAAGAAATAAGAAATATATTAGGTTTCTATAAAAATGAAGCAACCTTATATCTTGGTGGTCCCGCAATGATTACTTCAGATATGATGGACTATATAAAATCAGACCTTGTTGTATTTGGCTCTGCCGTTGCTTTAGTTTTTGCAGTTATGTTGTATTTATTTTTTGGAAATATTTGGTTTGTTATTCTTCCTATTCTAAATGCATTCTTTACAACTTTTGTTACTGCAGGCTTTTTAGGTTTTATGGATTGGAAAATTAGTGTCGTATCATCAAACTTTATAGCTTTACTCCTAATTTTAACGATATCTTTGACAGTGCATGTTTTAGTAAAAATAAATGAGTTAAAAAAAGATTCTACGGATTATAAAAACTCACTTATAGATTCAGTTAATCAAATGTTTTTACCATGTTTTTTTGCTGCCATAACAACAGGAGTGGCTTTCTTATCTTTGTTGCTTGGCGATCTAAAGCCAGTAATTGAATTTGGTAAAATGATGGCATTCGGAATTTCAATTGCATTCATTTTTACATTTTCCTTCTTGCCTAGTGCTATTTCTCTTATAAAAGAGTCTCAAAGCAGGGATTATCTATCACTGCATAAAATAACTAATAAAATTCTATCAATAGCTAAAAATAATTCACTTTCTATCTATTTAGTTTTTACATCTACTTTTTGTATTTTAATTTTTGGCACAACAAAATTAATTGTTGAAAATAGATTCATTGATTACTTTGACGAGGAGACCGAGATACATCAGGGTATGTTGGAAATTGATAAAAATCTTGGTGGAACTGCAACTTTAGATATCATCATAAAAGAGCCTTTTGAAGAAATATCTGAAGATTTAATTGAAGATGATTTCTTTGATGATGGTTTGTTTGATGACGATGATAGTAATGCTTCTGGTTATTGGTGGAATGTTTATTCCCTGGCAGAACTGGAAGATATCCATGACTATCTTGAATCATTGCCTGAAATTGGAAAAGTCTTAAGCGTATCTAGTGGTATTAAGCTTGCAAGAATGATAAATGATGGTAAAGATCTTAATGATCTTGAATTAGCTTTACTCAGATCTGTATTGCCTGAAGATATTAGAGAAACTTTATTGTATTCATACATTAATAGTGATGACTCAATTGTAAGAATTTCTACAAGAGTTAACGAATCAGCTGAAAACTTAAATCGCAAAGATTTATTAGAGAAAATTAACTACGATCTACAAACAAGATTTAATCTTCCAGAAGAAAGATTTGAAATGACAGGATTAGCAGTTCTTTATAACAATATGTTGCAGTCTTTATTTCAATCACAAATTGGGTCATTAACACTAGTATTTAGTGTTATTGCATTGATGCTTTTGTTGATTTTTAAATCTTTTAAAATTATGGTCATAGGACTAATTCCTAATATATTTGTTGCGTCATCAGTTGTAGGAATATTGGGCTTGCTTAGAATACCTTTAGACATTATGACAATAACTGTTGCTGCTATTAGTGTGGGTATGGCTGTAGACAATACGATTCATTACATATATAGATACAAGAAGGAGATGAAAGCTACTCAGTCAGTAGAGCAGGCGCTATTGAATGCACATACGACCACTGGAAGAGCAATTTTTTATACTGCAGCCACTATAGCCACAGGCTTCTCAATTTTGTCTTTATCAAATTTTTTTCCAACTCAACTATTTGGAATATTTACAGCTTTAGCAATGTTAGTAGCTTTTATATCATCCTTATCACTTTTACCAAATTTATTAGTTAAATTTAAAGTTTTCCAATAATATAGATACATGGGCCCGCTACACGGTATCAAAATATTAGAATTTTCAGGAATTGGTCCTGGCCCATACTGTGGGATGCTATTAGCTGATCTTGGAGCTGATGTTATTAGATTGAGCAGAATTAATCAAAAAGGCTCATACAATAAATATGATATTCATAATCGATCAAAAAGAAGTATTGTTGCAGATTTAAAAAACCCCAAAACACTTGAAGAGATAAAAAAATTAATTCAACAAATGGACGTTATATTTGAAGGTTACAGGCCTGGTGTAATGGAGAAGTTAGGATTAGGTCCTAAAGAATGTCTTAAATTAAATGAATCTTTAGTTTATGGAAGGATGACTGGTTGGGGGCAAGATGGCCCTATGTCCAGAATGGCAGGACATGATATTAATTATATTAGCCTTTCGGGTGCACTAAATGCCATTGGCAGCGAAAGTTCAAAACCATCCATACCGCTAAATCTTATTGGTGACTATGGTGGCGGAGGTATGATGTTGGCGATGGGTATATTAGCAGCAGTTATTAGCTCATCTAGGACTGGAAAAGGTCAAGTAATTGACTCAGCTATGATTGATGGGAGTCTTTCTCTCATGAGTTTTTTTTACTCGCTTCAGGAAATGGGAATATGGAAGGATAAAAGACAATCTAATTTTTTAGATGGAGCAGCACATTTTTATGATACCTACGAATGCTCTGATAACAAATTTATTGCTATAGGTTCTATAGAACCGCAATTCTATAAAATTTTATTAGGAAAATTAGAATTGACAGACCCTAGATTTAATAAACAGATGGATCAATCTATTTGGCAAGAATTAAAGAACATCATTGCAATTAAAATTAAATCACAATCTAGGGATCATTGGATTAAAGTTTTTTCAGATACTGATGGTTGTGTTACGCCGGTATTAAGTATGAACGAGGCCAAAGTGCATGAGCATAATATTTCAAGAAATGCATTTATAGATATAGATGGATTTAATCAACCAGCACCAGCACCAAGATTCTCAAATGATGAATTATCAATTACACATAATGCAAAAGAGATTGGCTCTGACACAAATGACATTTGTAATGAGTTTGATTTAGATAAAGAGACTTTTAGCTAAAAAAGTTCAAACTATTTTTATAAGTTATATCAATCAACTTATCTTTATCAATATCTATTAATAAGGCAATTTCTCTAGCAATATGAGGAAGATAAGAGGGCTCATTTCTATTATTTTTTGGTTTATCTTTGAGATTCCTGGGTATTAAATATGGACAGTCAGTTTCAATCATAAGTTTTTCAATAGGAATATTGATCAAGGATTTTCTTAATTCGACATTTCTTCTCTCATCACATACCCAGCCAGTGAGACCAATATGAAATCCCATCTCCAAATAATCATCTAATTCTTTTTGTGTTCCAGTAAAACAATGCACAACAGCCTTTGAAATATTATTTTTATATTTTGAAATGGTTTTCATAAAATCATCATGAGCATCCCTTTGATGCAGAAATAAGGGTAGGTTCGTTTCTACGGCTATTTGAATTTGTTGTTCAAATGCAAATAATTGTTCCTCGTAAGTTGATATATTTCTGAAAAAATCTAATCCAGTTTCTCCAACGCTATGAGGTTTGTATTCTTCAATAAGATGTTTCATCTGAAGAGATGATGAGGAATTAAATTCATTTGCGTTATGAGGATGAACACCAATAGTAAAAAAACATGAATCTTTATTATCTTTATATATGTTGTTAACTTCTTTTGTATCTTCTAAAGAAGCAGATACTATTAAAAATTTTGTTACCTTATTATCTTTGGCTCTTTTAATAACTTCTTTTAAATCGCTTTCAAATCGATCACTTGAAAAGTTACAAGCTATATCAAATAAATTATTCATATATTCTGGATAATTTTTATAAAAAGGAATTATGAACTAAAATTGTTAAATCATGAAT
>Ga0206131_10007794_pt1 | contig 10655 bp, 6 predicted proteins | sample Helgoland_Spring_FD_148636 | JGI IMG/M metagenome (GOLD analysis project Ga0206131, IMG submission 148636) | Pelagic subsurface seawater microbial communities from Kabeltonne, Helgoland, North Sea - Helgoland_Spring_Bloom_20160517_1 | ecosystem: Environmental > Aquatic > Marine > Epipelagic ... | reverse complement strand
TCCAGTCATTGCAAAGCCTTTGGACACCCCGTTTATTATCACTAATTGATCTTTTATTTCTGTGAATTGAGAGATGCTCTTGTGTTCTTCTTCAAAAATGAGGTACTCATAGATCTCATCACTGATGACTGTAATTTGAGGATTCTTTTTTACGATAGCGGCTATTTTCTTTAGTTGCTCATCGCTCATCATAGAGCCTGCAGGATTATTAGGACTTGAGAAAATGATGGCTTTAGTTTTAGGTGTTATTTTTTGTTCCAAAGCTTCTAGATCTATAGCAAATCCTTCCTCAAATTTGGAAGGAATGTACACACACGTGCCACCACTATACTCTACCATAGCAGAGTAGCTTACCCAGTAAGGTAGCGGAATAAGTACTTCGTCTCCTTTTTGTATTATGCATTGCATTACATTCATAATACATTGTTTAGCACCTGTACTTACCATTACCTCATTGGCAGCATAGTCTAGATTTTGATCCCTTTTAAGCTTTTGGCATATTGCATCCTTTAGTTCTGGGATACCACCTACCGGAGTGTATTTGGTCTTACCTTGCATTATAGCATCTATAGCAGCATCTTTGATATGCTGTGGGGTGTCAAAATCTGGCTCGCCTAAGCTTAGATTTATTACGTCTTTGCCTAATGCTTTTAGCTCACGAGCTTTCTTAGCCATACCTATGGTAAGAGATTCCTCTACTCTATTGATTCTATCGGTAAAATTCATTTAGATAGCGAAGTTATTACTTTTACATTTGCGAGGTAAAAGAATGGCAAATATTTTTTAAAAGTTTTTATTTAATACCCTACAAAATGGCCGGAGCAAGATGTATCCAAAACACATAGAAGTAGCTTAAAAAGCTGAGAAATTTTGTTTAGATGTATTTCCATTACTTTTGTTTTATTAAAAATGAAAGTCATTTCCACCAACATATCAGAAGCTAAGGCTATACTTTGGAAAGGAAAAGAAGAACTAACAGGCATCTTCAAAAAGCCCGTAGATACGGGAATATATCTGGGCAATACAGACGTAGTACATGACGCCGTGGTAGATAGAAAATATCACGGTGGAGTAGATAAGGCGTGCTATCTCTTTACCGCAGATATATATGATGAGTGGAAGGCTCAGTTTCCCGAAGCGGAGTGGAGTCTAGGTATGTTTGGCGAAAATCTGACTATAGCAGATTTAGATGAACGCAAAATCTATATAGGAGATCAATACCAAATAGGAGAGGCTCTAGTAGAAGTATCTGAACCTAGAGAACCTTGTTATAAGCTAGGTATCCGGTTTGGAACACAAGCGGTTCTAAAATCATTTATCAATCAACCTCACTGTGGTGTTTATGTACGGGTATTGCGTCCAGGTAAAGTAGTAACAGGTGATGAGCTTGTTCTCATAAAAAGAGTGCAAGAAGAATTTACGATGGCTAGAATTTATTGGCTCAGGTATAATGCTGAAATTACAGATGTTCCCGAGGTAAACAGAGCATTGGATTTGGATACACTAGCAAGTAGTGCTAAAAGGGGTCTTACAAAACGATTGACTTTTATGGATAGGTTATTAAACATCTAATTATCGACTACATACAAGATATAACAATGGATTTCGACCCAAAAAGCGGAATAGTGAAACTTAATTCAACTATTCTGCTCTGGTAGAGTCTATTAGACTCTTATCGAATCTTTAGACCTATAACTTAGTCAAATTAAATCTTAACTAGCACAGCTAATAAATTGTTAGCTTTTCGATTTCAATTACCAGCATGCTTGCCATTTAGTTCCATCATATACCATTAATTTATGCGAAACTCTGTTCATATAGATATCACCTTCTAACGGAGGTGCAAGTTCTATAATTGGTTTAAAGCTAATGAGTCGAACTCCATTATTCCGATATCACCTCGAAAGTTTTTTTTAGATTACTCCCAATTTTCGTGTATCAATTATCTATATAAACTTTTGAATTTTGTTTATAAACTATTAGAAATATGAGTAGATTTAGATTCGCGTTAGAATGCAAAAGAGTGGAAGATGATTCAAGAATATCTACAATTGATAGTAATGGTAATTTTTTTTTGTCACGATTGTCACCAATGTAAGCCAAAAGATAGAACCCATAAAAGAAATTGGAATAGGAAGAGCAATTGCCGACAGGATCCCCGTGTTTCTAGTAAAATAGTAGGTCTATGAAGATGCTAGGTGGGTCAGCAACTTCTCACACTTCACTTTAATATCTTCTATATAATGCAGCAACATCTTACCTCTTTTAGAATTTCGCCTAATATCATCGGTCTTCAATTTTTTAAACCTAGTCATACTTTTATTATAAAAGTATATGTCTACAATTTCTACGTTAATACTAAGCTTATTTCCTTCAAGGAAGATTCGTTCTTCGTACACTATTTCCAAAACATCATTATCACACTTTAATTTTATTAGTTGTATAATGGAGGACCGATCTCCCATCTTAACACTTAAATTATTACACAAATTTCCATAAAACTCTTGATATGCAGTCATTATATCATTGAAATTTTTAGAGCTTCGTGTCTCAGATATTTCAATAGACTTATTGAAAATAGTAGGATTGATAGATGAATTTTTTGTTTGTATTCCAAATATTAAAATCAAGAAAGTGTGTATTGTACAAAGAACAATTTTAAAATAAAACATGAGTGCGAAACTACTCCTAAAACTTAAAAGTGTTTAACGTTTTATGAAAAAAGATAAACAAAGTCAAAAGATAGTCATAAGAGATTCGCCAATTCATGGACACAAGTAGGATCAGATATAGATGGAGAAGCAACGTATGACTACTCTGTTTACTCTGTATGACTAAGTAGCGATGGGAGTATCGTGGCTATTGGAGCAAATTTTAACGACGCACTGGTTCAAATGCTGGACACGTAAGAGTGTATGCAAAATAACTGCTTTGTGTTAATGTGCTTTTAGACACGAAAAATGCAGCAAATAATTAATGCTCTAAAGTATTTCTAAAAATCTAAAAAAGGATAGTTGAGCAATCGACTATCCTTTTTTTATGTGATATTAAACATCTAATTATCGACTAAATACAAGGTAGATGGAGAGATTCCTACCCAACAAAAAAGCGAAACTAAATTCAACTATTCCGCTCTGGTAGAGGCAAAATTCTCCTACACCAACCCAGCCCGTTTCAATAAAGCATCAGGCTTTGCGTCTCTACCTCTAAAACGCTTATACAGAATAGAGGGATGCTCTGTACCACCAGCAGATAGTATATTTTCTTGGAAGCTCTTGGCGGTCTCCCTATCAAAAATACCTTTTTCTAAGAATGCTTCGAATGCATCTGCATCCAGCACTTCTGCCCACTTATAGCTATAGTATCCGCTGCTATAGCCTCCTTGGAATATGTGAGAGAATGATGTACTGGTAATGGTTTCCTTCACCTCAGGATAAAAATCTAACCCTTGTATGGCTTCGGTTTCTATCGCTTTTATGGTTCTTGTAGTTTGTATTTGAGTTTGATTTTTGAATTTCACAGAGTGAAAGCCCATATCTATCTTGCTCAGTCCTACTTGGCGTATGGTTCCCATTCCGGCCATAAAGTTGGCAGATTTTTTTATTTTTTCGATGTACTCTGTAGGGATAGCTTGTCCTGTTTCATAGTGCTTAGCAAATAGGTCTAAGCAGTCTTTCTCATAGCACCAGTTTTCCATCAGTTGGCTAGGTAGTTCTACGAAATCCCAATACACACTTGTGCCGCTCAGGCTAGCATACGTGCCTGCTGCTAACATACCGTGCAGTGCGTGCCCAAACTCGTGAAAGAGGGTAGTCACTTCATTAAAAGTAAGTAGAGATGGCTTCGTGTCACTCGGTTTGGTAAAGTTGCATACAATGCTCACGTGTGGCCGCTGGTCTGTATTCTCTGTCATCTTCTGGCTGCGGAAGCTCGTCATCCAAGCTCCTTGGCGTTTGCCAGCTCTAGGAAAGAAGTCGGCATAGAATACCGCCAAGTGTTTGCCGTTTTCGTCCTTCACTTCATAGGTTTGCACATCTCCGTGGTATAGGTCTATGTCTGTATGTTGGTGAAACGTGATGCCAAATAGTTTTTTTGCAGTTTTGAATACACCTGCTACTACTCGCTCTAGCTGAAAGTAGGGGCGGAGTAACTCATCGTCTATGGCAAATTTCTCTTTCTTTAGTTTCTCGGAGTAATAACTGGAGTCCCACTTTTGCAGTTGGTCTATTCCGTCCAGTTTTTTTGCATAAGCAGATAGTTCTTCAAATTCCTTTTTAGCAAATGGAAGTGCTTTCTCCTGTATGTTGTTTAAAAAATCGAATACAACGCTTGGCGACTTTGTCATTCGCTCCTCTAGCACGTAGTGAGCGTGACTCTTATAATCCAATAGTGCTGCTCGTTCTGCACGTAGTTGTACTAGTTGTTTTATTACGTCTTCGTTATTATTCTCATTATCCTGAAAACCCTTACTCCCAAAAGCTCTGTGCATCTTCTGACGTAAGTCTCTGCGGGTGCTGTACGTCATAAATGGAATGTAGCTTGGATAGTCTAGTGTGATTAGCCATCCTTCCAGCTCATTAGCCTTTGCCATTGCGGCGGCGGCTTCTCTTATTCCATCTGGTAATCCGTCTAGGTCTGCTTCGTCAGTTAAGTGCATTTGAAATGCGTTACTTTCTTTGAGTACGTGCTCACCAAATGTGAGCGAAAGTTGTGCCTTCTTGGTATCTATGGCTTTTAGTTTCTCTTTGTCTGCTTCGTTTAGATTAGCACCGTTTCTTGCAAATCCCTTATAGCTTTTTTCGAGTAGTGTTTTTTGTTCGGTGGTGAGTTTACTTTGATCTCCTTCATAAACGGCTTTTACTCTAGCAAATAATCCGACATTCATAGCTACTTCGTTTCCGTGTGCAGTTAGCAGAGGACTTATCTCTTGGGCGATGGCTTGCATCTCGTCGTTGGTCTCTGCAGAGTTCAGGTTAAAGAAAGCAGAAGTCACCTTGGTAAGTGTTTCTCCACTATCTTCTAGAGCTTCTAGTGTATTGGTAAAAGTAGGAGCATCAGTATTGCTCACTATTGCATCTACCTCAGATTTGGCTTCTTCTATGCCTTTATTTACTGCGGGTACGTAGTGCGTTATATTTATTTTAGTAAATGGGATAGTCCCAAATGTGGTATCGTATGTTTCGAAAAATGGATTCATATTAAGCGGCGAAGTTATTACTTTAGATGCTAAAACTTATGTGAAGTTGGATCCTTAATTTCTGTTTGATTTATCTTCCCATCCACGTTATAAGTTACTTGTAGCTCATATAGCAGGCAAATCTCAAATCCAAAGTATCTTTCTATCGAAAGTTTGCCTCCTTCGCTCCAAGTATTGGTTTGTAGCGTCTTCACGCTAGCAGTACCTTCATAGCCTTCTACCAACTGATATTTTCACTCACAAAACTGACTCGTTGATTAAGCTTGATCTAAATGAGAAAAAAGAGTTTATGTTTGAGAATGATCTAAAACCTAACCTGAACTAAATAGCAGTTATAATTAATATAAAAAAAACAACCCAATCAGGGGTTTTTTTTATTCCCATATCTTGTCTGTGTTTAGAATGTTAGCAGGATCAAAGGTCTTTTTGATGCCTTTCATTAATGTAAAGTGAATAGGTTCTAATACTTCATTCATATATTTCTTCTGTACTAAACCAATGCCATGTTCTCCACTTATAGTGCCGCCCAAAGCCTTGCAAAGTTTAAAAATTTTACGAATTGCTTCTTCTAAGTGCGGTCCGTTCCAATCTATATTATTCATATCTCCTTTAATAATATTGATGTGCAGGTTGCCATCTCCAGCATGTCCATAGCATACGCTTTCGAAGCCGTACTCCGTGCCTATGGCTTTAGTGCCAGTCATGAGTGCAGGTAAGTTGGCTCGTTTCACTACTGCGTCTTCCTCTTTATATATACTGTGCAGTTTTACCATTTCGCCGATACTTCGGCGTACTTTCCATAGCTTTTCTTTTTGCTCTGCAGTATCAGCAAATTGCACCTCTAGCGTATTGTTAGCTTCTAACACTTCGTTTATGCTTTCGCAAGCCGTGAGCAGCTGCTCCATATCATTGCCATCTACTTCTATAAGCAGATATGCTTTGCAGTTTACATCCTCAGTCATACTGAGTAAAGTAGCCGCATCTGAGGTAGAGTACATTTTTACATATTCCACGGCACTTCGTTCCATGAGCTCTAGTGCACTTGGGCTTATACCATTTATAAAAATCTGAGGTACAGCATTGCATGCGTCGTCTATAGAGCTAAACTTAGCTAGCATCAGTAGGTCGTGTTTTGGGAGAGGTAGCAACTTAAATACTATTTTAGTAACTACTCCTAGAGTGCCTTCACTACCTATAATCAGTTGTGTCAGATTATATCCCGTACTATTTTTTAGGGTGTCTGCTCCAGTCCATATTATTTCACCTGTGGGCAGTACTACTTCCAGATTTAGCACGTAATCCTTTGTAGTGCCGTATTTTAATGCCTTTGGGCCGCCGCTGCTATGAGCTATGTTGCCGCCCAGAAAACAGCTCCCCTTGCTAGCGGGGTCTGGCGGATAGAAAAGGCCGATAGCTTTTACTGCTTGTTGAAATGTTTCATTTATAACTCCACTCTCTACGGTAGCCTGAAAATTTTGTTCATCTATATCCAGTATTTTATTAAACCTTTCCATAGAAAGGGAGATGCCGCCGTTTACGGGTAAGCTGCCGCCGCTCAGTCCGGTTCCAGCTCCTCTTGGAGTTACAGGAATGTTATTTTCTGTGCAGAAAGCTAAAATTTTAGACACCTCGTTTACTGTTTTTGGTTTAGCTACCACTTCTGGTAGGTAAACCAAATCTTCTGTATAATCGCTTGCGTAATTTTCTAAAACTTTCGGGTCTATGAAAATGATGTCTTCGGCTACTATTTTTTTAAGTTTATCTTTCCAGTCCATTTATCTAGTTCATTTAAAAATTGCGTTATTATTGAAGCAAATTTATAAGAAGGATGAGAAATACACTTTTATTGCTATTCATTAGCTGTACACTATTTACTTACAGTCAAAAGCGAAACATAGAACTTACTGACATATGGGCTGGGGGAACTTTTTACCCTAAGACTATAAGTGGTTTTGTAAGTCTCAATGATGGCAAGTCATATTGTATTCAGGAGCGAAATGAAGAGGAGTATTCTGTAATAAACGCATATGATTATGTTTCGGGAGCTAAAACAAAGGAGATAATAAATGCTAAAGATGTATTTAGAGGTCAGAAGATAGATTTCGATGACTATCACTATAATACAGACCAAAGTATTATCCTATTGTACTATAATTCTACAGCTATATATAGACATTCTACGGTTGGCGATTTTAGAGTTTTTGACCTAAAAGGGAATATACAAATGGGGAAAGGTGAAGGTGTGCGATACCCTACGCTGAGCCCTTTGGGAGATAAAGTAGCTTATGTGAAAGACAATGATTTATATATCCTTGATTTAGTGAAAGGTAAAACCAAGAGAATTACTAAAGATGGAGCGTATAATTCTATTATAAATGGTGCTGTAGATTGGGTATACGAAGAAGAGTTTGGAATGAGTAAGGGTTTTGAATGGAATGAAGATGGAACCAAGCTAGCCTACTTTAGATTTGATGAGTCTGGCGTGAAACAATGGCAGATGACTACTTATGGGGACTTATATCCTGATTTCTATAAGTTTAAATACCCCAAAGCGGGAGAGGCTAATAGCGTAGTAGACGTATATATAGCAGATGCAATCAAAGGAAAGTGTAAAAAAGTGGAGCTAGGAAGTACTAATGATCAGTATCTGCCTCGTATCAAGTGGACTAAGGATCCTAATGTGCTTGCGGTACAACGTCTTAATAGACTCCAAAATAAATGGGAGCTGCTTATGGTAACCGGTACAGCTGTGGAACCTGCTCTAGAGGAAACTAGCAAGTATTATGTAGATATCACAGACAATGTTTACTTCTTAAATGATGGAGAACATATGATAGTAAGTAGCGAGTCCGATGGGTACAAACATCTATATTTTCATAAGGTAGATGGGCCACAAATCTATCAGATAACCAAAGGGAAGTGGGAAGTAGATGCCGTTTTGGGTATAGATCAAATCAAAGAATTAATCTACTACACTAGTACAGAGGTTAATTCTACAGAGAGACATATCTATAGTATCAATTTTTTAGGTGAAAACAAGAAACGTCTGACCACCGAAGCCGGATGGCATACTGCGGAGTTTAGTCAAGATTTTTCGCTGGCTCTTCATTCATATACATCTGCCACTAAGCCACATACGTATAATATAAAAAATAGTTCTTGGGAGACAGTGCGAGTGGTAGAGGACAATGCCGATTTCATTAGCAGAAACGAGGCCTTTACTACGGGTGATGTCACTTTTGATAAGCTAGAGGTACAAGGAACAGAGCTCAATTATTACATGATAAAACCAGCTTCGTTCAATGATTCTACTAAGTATCCACTCTTTATGCATGTTTATGGCGGTCCAGGTTCTCAAACTGTGAAAAATAGTTTTGGGTGGAGCAATTACTACTGGCATCAAATGTTGGCCAACAAGCATAATATCATTATAGTATCTGTAGACAACAGAGGTACAGGAGCTAAAGGAGAGGAATTTAAGAAAATGACGTACAAGCAGTTAGGTAAGTACGAAACGGAAGACCAAATAGCAGCAGCTAGGTCCTTTGGAGAATTATCCTACATAGATTCTAATAGAATAGGGATTTGGGGATGGAGTTATGGTGGCTATATGAGTAGTTTAGCCCTAGCCAAGGGAAATGAGGTATTTAAAATGGCAATAGCTATAGCACCAGTAACTAATTGGCGTTTTTATGATAATATCTATACGGAGCGATTTATGGGCTTGCCACAAGATAATGCAGAAGGGTACGACAATAACTCGCCTATCAATTTTGTAAAGGATATAAAAGGAAAGTATCTTATAGTACACGGCACAGGAGATGATAATGTGCATTTCGAAAATACCGTTATGATGTTAGACGAACTTATTAAAAATAATATACCATTTGATTCAGAGTTTTATCCAAATAAGAATCACGGGATCTACGGAGGATACACGAGATTACACTTATACAACAAGATGACCAATTTTGTTATTGAAAATCTGTAAGACTTTCATTTTCAATTATAAAATCTATTTTTACCAAAATTAAATCAAAAATTAAATCAAAAAAAATATGTCAAACAACCTAACTAATCAAAAGGAGCTATTCGGTCACCCGATAGGACTTTTCGTATTATTTTTCACTGAAATGTGGGAGAGATTCTCATATTATGGAATGCGAGCAATTCTTGTATTGTATCTAATTACAGAAGTAGCTGAAAAAAATCCTGGATTGGGTTGGTCTAATGGTGAGGCTCTTGCTTTGTATGGTTGGTATACCATGATGGTTTATGTGATGTCAATACCAGGCGGTATTATAGCAGATAAATTACTGGGGCAACGTAAGTCTGTTATGGTTGGGTGTGTGCTTCTAGTTGCAGGTCATGGAATATTGGCAGTAGAAGAGATGTGGGCTTTCTATTCGGGTCTAGTGCTTATAGTATTAGGTGTAGGAATGCTTAAGCCAAATATATCTACTATGGTAGGTGGCTTATACAAGTCAGGCGATATTAGAAGAGATAAAGGTTTTACCATATTTTATATTGGCATCAATTTAGGTGCATTTTTATCTAGTCTTATTGTAGGCTACGTTGGTGAGGTACACGGATGGCATTATGGCTTTGGACTTGCAGGCATAGGTATGCTTCTTGGTTTAGCGGTATATATGTACGGTCAAAAGTATTTAACACATGTAGGAAATTATATAGGTGCATCAATAAACGAAGAAGAAAGAGCAGCTTCAAAAAGACCTTTGTCAAAAATAGAAAAGGATAGAGTTGGAGTCTTATTTATATCGTTTCTACTAGTAATTGTATTTTGGGGAGCCTTTGAGCAAGCAGGTGGTCTTATGAGTATATACACAGCAGATAATACCAATAGATTCCTAATGGGTTTTGAAATTCCAGCTTCGGTATTCCAATCTATAAATGCTATGTTTATTATTTTCTTTGGAACATCCATTGCTCTATTTTGGGCTAATCGTAAACTGAAAGGAAAAGTATCAAGTTCATTATTCAAAATGATTGTAGGACTTATAATAATGGGTGCTGGTTTCTTTTTTATGACGGGTGCTACTATACAATTTGAAAACACTGGTGAATCTGCCATGTATTGGTTGGTATTTGCTTACCTGTTCCATACTATAGGAGAACTTTGTCTATCGCCTGTTGCGTTGTCATTCATCACTAAATTAGCTCCGCTTAAATATGCATCTATTATGATGGGAGTGTATTTCGCAATGACAGGGTTTGGAAGTAAGCTAGCTGGCCTATTGGGTGAGTGGTCCGAAAGTCTTGGAGAATTTAAAATATTTACGGGAATAGCAATCTTTTGTGTTGTTTTCGGAATGTTAATGCTCCTATTAAGAAAGCAACTTGAGAAACTTACTCATGGTGTAGAAGATAGAGAAGGCTTGAGTCACGAAGAAGCGGAAGGATTTGAATTAGCAGATGTAAGTAAATCAGAATAAAAATT
>Ga0206131_10007789_pt1 | contig 10660 bp, 6 predicted proteins | sample Helgoland_Spring_FD_148636 | JGI IMG/M metagenome (GOLD analysis project Ga0206131, IMG submission 148636) | Pelagic subsurface seawater microbial communities from Kabeltonne, Helgoland, North Sea - Helgoland_Spring_Bloom_20160517_1 | ecosystem: Environmental > Aquatic > Marine > Epipelagic ... | reverse complement strand
TTCTTTGCTTTGTTGGCTCATTATCCCAGATAGTAGTTTCATCTGGGTGTCATTCTTTATGGCTCAACGACCTCTTTCAGCCTTTTTCTCGGCTCTCCTTCGGTGTCATTCTATTTGGCGCAATGCGAGCATTGTGCCGATTAGCTTGTTAGTTTCTTGTTTCATAATCTGTTAGTGTAGTTAGTTGTAGTTATTATCCCGACATCTGGAAGCCTCTCACGAAGACAAGCAGCCATGTCAGAACCCCATACTGAACAGAATCGGCAAATCTGTCTATACACACACTCCACCAACACATGCGCAAAATCCACATTGCGCTCTCGCTCCGCTACGAAAAGAAAAAGGGGTCGAAAAAAGGGATCGGTCAGGAATGGCACGTAGTTAAGGGCATTTTCACCAGCTAACAAGTATGACTGAAGGTCATTTTCATACCAGTCCCGCGTAAGCGGGATGACGAAGGAGCACAACCCCAGGAAATCAGAGCAAGGAAATTTTCTGGCTGAAGGCTAGACTCATGCTGACACAACGGTTTTGGGCGCATGAAGTTGGCCTTCAGCCAACGTACGTCTCTTTACGATTAACCCAGGGATGCAGGCGTTGCCTTTTCCCTAGGCTGGTATGAATTTCCCCGTTGGAGAACGTGGTAAATCGGCTTACCGTTGCCTTCGCCCGCAGAAATAGCCTTTCCCCTCCTTACCCCCCACCCGATTTCCCGTCGCGGTACTCCGACGGGCGCATGCCCACCCACTTAGCGAAGGCATTGGAAAAATGCGCACCACTCGCGTAACCGATGGCGTCGGCCACGGCATCCACCTTGAGCTCGGTCGTAGCCAACAGCTCACTGGCACGCTGCATACGCAGGAATGTCAGATGCTGCACCGGGCTGCGGCCAAGCTGCTTCTTACACAACCTGCGCAGGTGCTCCTCGCTGAGAAAGGCTGTGCTGGACAAGTCCGAGAGTGACCAGTCGGCAGTCAGGTCTTTTTCCACCTGATGCCAGAGCTTGAACAACCTGTCGTCCTTCTGGTGCGGCTGGGCAAAGCGTAACACGTAGTGATGGATCAGTTCCACCCAGTGGTGCTGGGATGCCGGCACAGCCGCCCCTGTCGACTCCGCAATCAACCCCTGAATCGCCACATGCAGCGGCTCGGCCTGATAGGATCCGCGCACGGGAGAAACCTCGGAAATAATCGGCTTTGAATCCCGCGACTCCACATACCGCACCCAACAAAAGTCCCATGACTTGCCCTTCACGCACTTCAAAGCATTGGCAACAAACGGCGACTGCAAACACGCTTGCCCCGCCTTAATCGTAATCCAGCGACCGTCCGAAAGCACTTTCCCCTCGCCACCGAAACACGCCAGCATGAAGGTGCCGGATAAATCCGTGCGCACAATCTCAAGCGGGAACTGCCCGTGCATGATCCCGGCGTGGACAATGTGGTGCTGGCCAAGCAGCTCGCAGACCGGCTGGTCGAGCAACCACGGACGATGCTTCTCCTGATAAGCCTGCACGACCTGAGCGACCGTCCCCTCACCAAAAATGCGGACGTCGGATAATTTCTCCCGGCTTTCAGTCCGACTTTCTGTGGGCGATGGATTGTCCTGTGGCTTGCTCATGGGTTGAATGTTGTCTTAACGTAATCGTCAGGGATCGTCATGTCACGGATAAGGGTGTGGTTTTAATGTGGCTGACGCATCTTGCGGCAGTGTGTAGCTGTGGCTTCCAGCCGCAGAGCCATGCAGCCCGTACTGCAAGATGCAGCAGACACACCCAGCGGCTGGAAGCCGCAGCTACTGTCAAAAACATCGGAAAAAATCACGCCCTTCATTCCTTCTCAATTTTCGAGTCGATAAAATGCTTCGCCCTTACCAGTCCGTTTTGTGGATTCGGGAAAAGCAATATAAGCTCGCGCTGGGTTGGCGCGATCGACCAGTTACTGCGCCTGACGTAACGTGGCTTACCGGTCTTCTCACTGCGCACGATGATACTGACCGGCACCGCCTTATTTCCCTGGGGAAATCGGTAGGTAGCTGATTTGTTCGGCAGAATCACGCTCTTCTTTTTCGCCATATCCACGCGGACTTTGTCTTCGGAGAAATTCACCACCCGGAACGAGCCAAAGGGGAAATTTTTCTCAGCGGTCGTGTTCACCTCGTAGCCGGAAGCGTCTTTTCTGGGCTGGAATATCATCATTACCGACCGACCCGTCAACTTCACCTCGGCAATCGGCTTACCCGGCTTCTCCGCCATCGCCGTGGCTTTATCGGTGTAAAAACGCGCCAAAGGTAATCCTTTATAGCGGATAGGCTCGGAAAAAACACGCGTGTTGAGCTGCAGCTTAACGGGCTTTATACCAGCACCCGTCCGCAACCACAGGGTGTGATGCTCGTCCACAATACCGGTAGCGGCACAGCGGACTCGATAGGATTTCACGTCCTCGGGCGCAGCAGAAACCAAGCCACAGGCAAGCAGCCAGACTGCCAGAGCCATACCGAATTTACCGATGTTAGATAAGGCGATCATTTTTTTCAAATCTCATCACTACTGAGCCAGCGGAAGCTGACGAGGCGCATCTTTCGACCGTAGGTTTTGTTCGCCTCCGATGTCAACCCGGCATACGCCGTTTCCGGCGCATCAACCTCATCGAGGTATTCTGGAACCCGCTGCACCACGGCCTCGCACCAGGCACGCGCAGTCACATTACCAGCCGAGTCTCGCGCCTCCCCGTAGGCACGCACGGTAAAGGTATCATCACGCGGAGTGATCTGGTTTCCAATGCGCTTCAGCACATCCCACTGGGTCAGGTAGCCGGGGATCCCCGTGAACCGCGACCCCTGGGCAGCAAGCGGAAACTCCAGATCCCAGTCGCCTATTTTGTCACTGGTGATGTAGTCATCGCCACCCTTGAAGCGACCATTGATCGATTCATCACTGCTACTGTTAGGGCTGCGCCCGAGGAACTCATCCCAGTCGATGGCAGCCTGCAGCGCACCACAGACACCGGTCTCATCATCTGCAAGTCGGCGATTCACAAAGTCAGACATATTGAGAAACGGCCCGCGCTCCTTCACTTGCCTAACACATTCCCTCGCCAAGCGGTCGACCTGCTTTTCAGTCAACATCCGCACGCCCAACCAGGAATCCGGGTCACCTGCATCCGCTCCCTCACCAGCCGATGCCGGCAGGGAGAAGCGGGAGAACAACACACGCCCGCTAGGCACAGTCGCCACTCTGGTCCGACCATTCTCGGCGGTATGGGTGAATTTCTCATCCTGCATCCCGGCAAGAAAAGCTTTCCAGGCATCCACCGAGGTGGAGTTGATGTTAAACGCACCACGCGACATCATGTAGCGCGCTGATGTTTTCCAGGCGTCATTCTTGGGAACGCCGCCATTGACTAACAGGTTCTCAATCGATTCATTCTTAGCCAAGGATCTCGTCCATGGAATCAGATTCGGATTCGCCAGCTTCCCATCTCCATTTTCAAAATCAGCAACCACCTCAGACATGGTTCTGCCGCTCTGCCACAGCCCCTGGTCTTCCCGGGTGATCCCGGAAAAATACCAGTCGTCCCACAAGGCATCGTTGTTCAAATACGCATGGTCGTGAAAATCCCGGATCAGCTTCATCTGGATGGGATTACCCCGACAGGCGGCATCCTCCACGTCCTGATAGATGTTTTTCCCACCGATCAAGGGATGCGCAAACGAGTTCCCAATCGCCAACGCCTGATTGGCGGAAACCTCCCACAGATGCCGACCCGTGCCAAAGTTCCGGCTGTCACCAGGGTTCAGCTTGAAGTGCATCAGCGAGGCGATGGATGTGACCGGCACCGTCGGGAACTCATTGGTCACCACACGCGTCTGCCCGGGCCAAAGGGAACCACCCAGAGAGATCGCGCTGCCGATATAACTCCGGTTATTACGCGGATCAAAATCCGGACTCACTGAGTTCCCCACTCCGGTATCGATCTGCATATGATACTGAGACATGCCACGCATCCGCTTGGTCGCCTCACCATACATCGCACGCTGGTTGGCCGGATTCGCATGGATAAAATTTCGGCAGCGGAAATCATCGACCTCGTAATCCTCCCCCGGATTCCGCAAATCCTCACCGGATTTCATCACAAACTGGAAATTGGCAAAGGGAATCCTCTGCGATGTGTTAGAAATACGCACCCGCTCACCGCCGCTGTCCTTGGCCAGGTAGATCGGTTTCCCATCCATCACAGGATTGCCCGCGAGCTCGTTATAACGCTGCCCATTTCCTGTCTGCGCATTGCGCACCGTCCAGTACATCTGGTACTGCCCACCGTGATCCGTCCGCTGGTCGTTAAACCGCATCGCAAGCTCCACGCGGGAACTACTGGGTAGCCCGGTAAGCCCCTGGATATCATAATCAAATCCACCACCCGCATCAGGCGCCTGGTAACCCGGGTAAAGCTCAACAAACCGGAACCCATGGGCATGGATAAAGCCAGTGACCGCCGAGTAGATACGCGTCTCGCCCGGCTTGAGAACAATCGGGGCATTATGAAACTGAGGACCCGGCCCCTCCATCGGGTAAACGTTCAGATTCAGTTCCCCGAGCCTCCTCCAATCACTGAGCATATTTCCATTGAGGTAGGTCTTCACCTGCAAGGCACCCGGATGAATGTGAATCCATAACCGCGGCGAGTATAAATTGACATTGTACGGATTCCAAAGCGCGACCACCGGATTGATGCCAATCTTGTAATCGTAGTTTACCCCGTCAGCCGACTTCACACGTCGGGTCGAGAACACCATCATCAGCCGGGTCACAATCGGCGTGCGCCCGATGCCGTAGTAATCGAGATTCTGCCTGTGCCAGTTAAAATTAATGTTAGGCTCCTGTTTACTCCCCCATAAACCAGCACTGTTGAATGGCATGGGAAAACAATCCGCCGCCGTCTCATTCCCACCACCCCGATACAGCTGGTAATACTGGTGCAGTTTATACCAGGAAGTAAAATTGTTGTTCTGCGAGTAATGGGGCGACGGCAAGTAGCCGGAATTAGCACGGATGGGAATGATGCTTCCTCCACCATTGCTCGACCGGAATGTGCCGAACTCATTCGGAAGCACAGGATTTTCCAACAAAAGGTTAAGATCTTTTTTCAGCCCCCCATGGCGCACGTTCGAGAGCACACCCAACGACTGCGTCGACAGGTCATGGTAACGTTTTCTTACTTCCTCATTCAGCGCCTGATCCTGCTCACCCAGCCCGTAGCTGTTGAGCGTGACGGATTTCCGATACGCTTCCCCGGTCGTTGGCGCAGCCGCCATGCCATCCAGCCAGTTGAGATGCACCCCGCTCCAGTGCGAACGCTGGTGCAGCCGGGCAAAATCATCATCACCATCCTCAGCAGCCGCAATCCATGCTTTCTGGTTCTCCCCAGTCACCCACCAGGCGTATCGACCACTCTCCGTTGCCACCGCAGGCACCTCCACCACCCCCTGCCCCGCCGCATCACCCGGCACGCTGAGCAATTTCACCAGATCAACCGATGATGCGTTGGTTGCCATATCCACATTCTGACTGGCCACCGCATCAGGATGGGAAACAAGCCAACTCCGGAATCGCGACTGCCGACCTTTTCCATAGGTCGATGCAATCGCCGGGCTGTTCAACCAGTCATCCCAGGCACTCCACACACCCATCCAATGCGGATGACTTACACCGTCAATCGCCGTCGACTCCGAATCAGCATCAAATACCCCAGCCCGCGCCGAGATACGCTGGTCCGGCCCCATTTCTTTTTGCAATTCCCCAATGGCTAACATAAGCGCCATCCGGGCATTCGCACGTGCTTCCGCCTGCGCGCTATCACTGCGCATCGAACGCAACTCCGCCGTCCCCAGCGTAAGCATTGCCAATGCCACAAGGACAAGCAGCACCATCACCGAAATGGTGGCAATCAAGGCGAATCCCCTCACCCCTGCTTTGTAACGACATTGCATTCACCCTAATGAAGCACAAATCCAGTAAATGATCCATAACCCCACCCCACCATCACATGCGTAATATCCACATTTCAATCACCCAGCCGACTGCACCCACCGCAATGTGGATCTCACGCATCCGAATGTGTATTATCATCGCTTGCCTATTGAAATTTTTTGAGTTGTCCTACGTAGCAAACAACACATCATCACCACAGATTAACTAACACTATTATGCCTAATCCATGGACCGGGGTCGGAAACCCTTACACACGCCAAGAAATGCTCGATCGTCTCCACGATACACTTTCCAAAGGAGAATCCATCATCGCCGCCGGAGCAGGAACTGGAATCTCGGCCAAGTTTATTGAAAAGGGCGGCGCCGATCTCATTATCATCTACAACTCAGGCCGCTTCCGCATGGCTGGCGCCGGCTCAACCTGCGGACTGATGGCCTACGATGACGCCAATGCCGTCGCCATGGAAATCGGCGAGTTCGAGGTCCTCCCCGTCGTCAACGAAATCCCGGTGATCTGCGGTGTCCACTGCACCGACCCGCGCCGCCGCATGTGGCACCACCTTCTTAAAGTCAAAGATATGGGCTTCTCCGGTATGAACAACTTCCCCACCCACACCATCGTCGACGGACACTTCCGCCAGACACTTGAGGAAACCGGTATGTCGGTTCAGAAAGAAATCGATACCGTCGCACTGGCACGCAAGATGGACATCTTCACCATTGTCTACGTCGCCACTCCCGAGGAAGCAAAGGCCATGGCCGAAGCCGGCGCCGATGCCATCATCGCCCACGTCGGCTGCACCATCGGGGGCTCGATCGGCGTAACCGATGCCACCGTCTCCATGGATGATGCCGTGAAGGCGACCCAGTCGATCATCGACGCCGGAAAATCCGTGCGCGACGACGTCATCTATCTCTCCCACGGCGGCCCAATCCTCACCCCAGCCGACGCCGCCTACATCAACGAGCATACCGATGCCGTAGGATTTGTTGGTGCCTCCAGCCTCGAGCGCATGGCCGTTGAGAAGCCACTCACTGAACTCACTCAGCAGTTCAAATCGATTCCGGTCAAACGTATCAAGTAATTCTGAAAAATTCTGACAGGATTAACAAGATTTTCATGATTCTTGCAAGGCATGCGCTCACGACCTGAGACAACCAAACTCGGGAGCAAAAAACTTTCTGAACACACTTACACTGATCCCGCATAGACGTGACTGACAACCCGCATGTCCTCTGATTTTTCCTCAATAACCTCACTCGAAGGGGAATGAATAAATCCTATTAATCCTGTTAATCCTGTCTAAAAAATGACCATCGCAGTCCTCGGCACCCTCGACTCCAAAGGCCACGAGCACCAGTTCGTTGCCGACATCATTTCCAAACTCGGCCACACTCCCCTGCTGATCGACGTCGGCAGCGGCGACGACCCACAGGTCACTCCGGACGTCACGCGTTTTGAAGTTGCGGAAGCCGCAGGACTCGATCTGCAGCCCATTTTAGATCGCCAGGACCGTGGCGAGTGCGTCACCGCAATTTCCCAGGCCGCCCCCATTCTCTTAGCCAAACTCGCGTCAGAAGAAAAAATCCATGGCGTCATTTCACTCGGTGGTGGTGGCGGCACCGCTCTCGGCACCGCCGCCATGCGCGCGTTACCCGTCGGTTTCCCCAAGCTAATGGTCTCCACCCTGGCTAGCGGTAACACCGCGCACTACGTTGGCACCAAGGACATCACCATGATGCCTTCCATCGTCGATGTCGCAGGGCTCAACTCCATTTCAAAAACCATCTTCACCCGCGCGGCTGGAGCCATCTGCGGGATGGTGGAAGCGGAGATCGACCAGAGCGACAGTAAACCTCTGATCGTCGCCAGCATGTTTGGCAACACCACCGACTGCATCAACACCGCAGCCAAGGTGTTAGAAGATGCCGGCTACGAGGTGCTCATCTTCCACGCCACCGGCACTGGAGGAAAAACCATGGAATCACTCATCGAGTCCGGCATGGTCAAAGGTGTGCTCGACATCACCACCACCGAGTGGGCGGACGAACTTGTCGGAGCCACCCTCTCCGCCGGACCAACCAGACTCAATGCCATGACCAAGGCGAAAGTCCCAGCCGTCATCGCCCCTGGTTGCCTCGACATGGCGAACTTCGGAGAAAAAGAAACCGTGCCAGAAAAATTTGCCGCCCGTACATTCTACATCCACAACCCACAGGTCACCCTGATGCGCACCAACGCCGAGGAGTGCGCCGAGCTAGGAAAAATCCTCGCCGAGAAAGCCAACGCCAACCCGGCACCCACCGCGATCCTCAACCCGCTGAAAACCGTCAGCGTCATCTCAGCCGAAGGACAACCGTTCCACGACCCCGAAGCCGACGCCGCCCTGTTCAGCGCCATCCATGAGCACGCCAAGGTGGAAGTCATCGATTACGACGAGGAAATCAACAGCGAGGTCTTCGCCAAGGCAGCCGCACGCAAACTACTTGAGCTCATCGGCTGAACGAGGGGCTTTATACTGGTTACGATTTTTTTTCTGAAGGCTTCGCAATAGTAGGACCCCGACTTGTCGGGGTCGGCAACCCAAGCCCGCTGTATCCACACATCCTACCGACCCCAGAGCAGCGTATTCTGCAGCACCCGTGGTTCCAGATACACCGGCACGCCCCCCAGTCTTGTGTGATGTTTGTGACACCCGCCGAGTTATACGATAGTGCATAGCCGTCATTTAGCCGCCAATCTAATAGTACACAACATTGCCGGTTAATGCCTGATCGTCATTTAACCGCCAATTAAAACCCAAACATGATTTACTATTAATTTGACAAATGTCGTTTAGCCGCCCATAAAAAACACCTTATAACAGGCGACTAAATGACATGAAAGACTTTCACGGACGAGAATCACATCTCAAGGATTTCACTGAGCTCCTGCGCAACAAGAAGGCAAAACTAGTGACCTGCCAGGGGAGGCGACGGATTGGGAAGTCCACCTTTATTACTCAGTGCGCGACTCACACCACGCACTCTATCACAATTTCAGGATTGCCGCCTCAGCCGGAGATCAGCAGAAACGATCAGTTAGAAAATTTCTCCCAATCTCTCTGCCAACAGCTCTCTGCCCCAAAAATACCGCTCACAGACTGGCCGACTGCCTTTCATCTGCTCTCTACCTTGTTACCAAAAACGGGCACCGTGCTTGTTCTTCTCGATGAAATCTCCTGGATGTCCCAAGGTGATGCAAATTTTCCCGGGCATTTAAAGAACGCCTGGGATCTACACTTCAGTCAACACCCACGACTCATCCTCGTCCTCTGCGGATCCGTCTCATCGTGGATCGAGGCAAACATCCTGAATAATACGGGATTTGTTGGGCGCGTTAATTGGCAGTTTCATCTACAACCCCTGCCCCTCCATCACTGCAATGCTTTTTGGAAAGGCCACGAACGCAAGAAAAAGAACTCCATTCCCGATGTGGAAAAACTCCGTCTCCTGGCCATCACCGGAGGAGTCCCCCGCTATCTCGAGGAAATCAACCCCTCACAATCCGCCGAGCAAAATATCGCCCGCCTATGCTTCAACTCCGGCGGTATGCTGTTCAATGAGTTTGATCAAATCTTTCACGACATCTTTACCCGTAAAGCACCCACCTACCGGAACATCGTGCGTACCCTGGTTGATGGCTCTCGCACCCTGAAAGAAATTAGTGCAAACCTCGATAGAAGCTCTGGCGGCTCACTCACCAAAGCACTCAAAGACCTCGAGGGTGCCGGATTCATTACCGAGGATCGCTCGTTTAGCCCCACCTCAGCCAAACCCCTTGCCCGCACAGCCCGATTCCGGCTCAGCGACAACTACCTCCGCTTTTACCTCAAGTACGTGGAACCCAAAAAATTACAGATCGAAAAAGGTATCTATCAACAATCACCACTCACCTCACTGGAAGCCTGGCATTCCATCATCGGACTCCAGTTCGAAAACCTCATCTACAACAGCCGCAACGAACTACTCATACTGCTCGACCTATCCTCGACCACCATCCTCAATTATGGACCGTTTTTCCAGAATGCCACCCAACGAAAAAAATCCTGCCAGATCGATCTCCTCGTCCGCACCCCATCCGCACTTTACCTGATCGAGATGAAAGTTCGGCAGACTATCGACACCGCAGTCATCGACGAAGTCGCCGAAAAAATCACCCGCCTTAAGCTCCCCAGTACACTCGCTGTCCGCACCGCCCTCGTTTACCAAGGAGAACTGGCACCAACCCTCACCAAGTCCGATTACTTTGACCACCTCATCCCCTTCAAACAACTGCTCAACATGAGTTGACCCGATCCACCCACGAAATAAACCAAGCCCCAGCCACATAATACCACTCCTTAAAACAGACGGGACGATTTTCGATTGCCTCCCTACTTCAACCCGCTTCGCGGCTAGGGAGGCCCTAAAGGGGTTTGTCTTTGCTCATATTCTCCAAAGTAAGCAGGATGATCTGATCTTCGACGATGCTGTATCTCACTCGATATGGGAACCGTTTAAGAGCACCTCTAAGAACCTAGATATCCGAATCCAATCTTCCCTAACAAGCTGAAATGAGTTAGGATCACTGTCATGAGCAACTACCGGAAACAAGACAAGGGAGGCAACCTGTTTTCAGCCATTGAGCAC
>Ga0206131_10007787_pt1 | contig 10662 bp, 9 predicted proteins | sample Helgoland_Spring_FD_148636 | JGI IMG/M metagenome (GOLD analysis project Ga0206131, IMG submission 148636) | Pelagic subsurface seawater microbial communities from Kabeltonne, Helgoland, North Sea - Helgoland_Spring_Bloom_20160517_1 | ecosystem: Environmental > Aquatic > Marine > Epipelagic ... | reverse complement strand
AACCTAGATTTTTTACTATCAACTAAAAATGCTTTAACAGTCTCTTTTGTTAGTTGATCAAATGTTTTTCCAAAATTTTCTATTTTTTCAATAGTTGTTGGTGGAATAGTAACAATATGACAACCCAATTGTTTTGCTTGTAAGTAATTATAGGGCTCTCTAACACTCGCCCAAAGTATCTCTACATTTTTAAATTTTTTTGCTAAAGCTATACTTTTTTTAAATTCTGGAACTGGGTCCCTACCAGTGTCTCCTGCTCTACCTGCAAATATTGAAATTATAACTTTAGTATTTTTATTAATTAATCTTAAAATTTTTTCTGTTTGTTTTGCGCTATAAATTGCCGTGATATTAAGTTTAATGTTTAAACTATTAAGTTCTTTAATAATTTTACCCATAAAAACACCTTTAGAATTGGCAACCGGTACTTTTACATAAACATTCTTTCCCCAAGTATTAATCTGGAGCGCTTGTTTTTTCATTTCTTTATATTCGTCTGCGAATACCTCTAGTGAAACAGGTTTATTGTTGCAAATTTTTAATATTTTTTTAGAATACAATTTATAATCTTTAGCTCCTGCTTTTCTCATTAAGCTAGGATTAGTTGTAAAACCTTTTACAATTTTTTTCTTATTAAACTTCTTTATTTGATCTAATTCTGCAATGTCACAAAAAATTTTTGTTGTCATTAGTCTTAAAGGTTTTTTGTTATATCTTCAGTCATCTTTTTTGCATCAGCAAATAACATTAAAGTATTTTCTTTATAAAACAGGTCATTATCGATTCCAGCATATCCAGGGGACAAACTTCTTTTTACAAACAATACAGACTTACATTTTTCAACATCTAATACTGGCATTCCATAAATTGGACTTTGTGGGTCAGTTTTCGCAACAGGATTTGTTACGTCATTAGCTCCAATAACAAATGCAACATCTGCATTAGCAAAATCATTATTAATTTCTTCAAGTTCAAAAACTTCATCATATGGAACATTAGCTTCAGCTAATAAAACGTTCATATGCCCTGGCATTCTTCCTGCAACAGGATGAATTGCATAAGTAACTTTAATGTCATTTTTCTTTAATGTATCAACCATCTCTCTTAGTGCGTGTTGTGCTTGAGCTACCGCCATTCCATAACCTGGAACAATTATAACAGAAGAGGCATTTTTCATTAAGAAGGCTGCATCTTCAGCATTACCACTCTTAACGGGTTTTTGTTCTTTATTTCCAGATGATGCAGATTGTTCAGTTGCACCAAATCCTCCTAAAATTACATTAAAGAAAGAACGGTTCATACCTTTACACATTATATAAGATAAAATTGCACCAGAAGATCCAACAAGGGCACCTGTTATAATTAATGCTGTATTTTCTAAAGTAAAACCAATTCCTGCTGCAGCCCAACCAGAGTATGAATTTAACATTGAAATTACCACAGGCATATCTGCTCCCCCAATTGGGATGATTAATAAAAATCCAATTAGAAATGAAACTGCAATTAATATCCAAAAAAAGTTAGATGACTGCGATGAGCAAAGTAAATAAGTTAAAACTAGAATTGAAATTAATAATAAAGCATTAAGAAAATGTTGTCCCTTAAAAGTGATTGGTGACCCTGACATTATTCCTTGAAGTTTTAAAAAAGCAATTATTGAGCCTGAGAATGTTATGGCACCAACTGCAGCCCCAATTGACATTTCAATTAAACTTGCAAGTTTAATATCTCCTGGCAATCCTAGATTAAAAGCTTCTGGATTTAAAAAAGCTGAGATTGCAACAAATACAGCTGATAGCCCAACTAAACTATGAAAACCAGCTACAAGTTCTGGCATAGCTGTCATTGGTATCTTGTAAGCTATGAAAGCTCCTATAAGTCCGCCTATTAATAAAAAAATTAATACATAAATCAGACCAGTAGAAAAACTTCCAACGGATAAAAAAGTAACTGTGATGGCTATCACCATACCCAAAATTCCAAAGAAATTACCTTGTCTTGATGTTTCTGGTGATGAAAGGCCTCTTAATGCTAAGATAAATAAAACCCCAGAAACTAAATAAAATATTGCTGATAAATTTGGTGACATAATTATTTATCTTTCTTCTTCTTTTTGTACATTTGAAGCATTCTTTGAGTAACTAAAAATCCGCCAAATATATTAACAGCTGCAAGAGATATTGCTAAAAACCCTAAAATATTTGAAATCGTAAAGATATTATCTGGGCTTCCTGCCAAACCTGCGATTATAGCCCCAACAATAATTACTGATGATATAGCATTAGTAACTGACATTAATGGTGTGTGCAAAGATGGAGTTACACTCCACACAACATAATATCCAATGAAAATTGATAAAATGAATATGCTTAATCTAAATATAAAAGGGTCTATTTCCATAAATCTATTTTATTAAAGTTTTCTCAATTATCTCATCCTCTAAATTAATATTAATCTTTTTATTTTCTTTATCATATAAATTGGACACAAAATTAAATACATTTTTTGAATATAGATTCGAAGCTGAAACAGGAAGCTTATTTAGAATATTTGTTTCTCCCATAATCTTTACCCCATTTTTAACTACAGTTTTATCAACTTCAGTAAATTCTGCATTTCCACCTTGAATTGCTGCTAAATCATAAATAACAGAGCCTGGTTGCATATTATCAATCATGGAGCCTTTAATGATTAATGGAGCTTTTTTGCCTGGAATTAAAGCAGTGCATATTACAATATCAATTTTCTTTAAAGTTTCAGCTAAAAGGTCTTCTTGTTTTTTCTTAAATTCTTCAGATGCTTCTTTTGCATAACCACCTTCTGTTTCAAGATTTTCAGACCCTTCAACAATTAAAAATTTTCCCCCTAAGCTTTCAACCTGTTCTTTTGAAGCCATTCTTACATCTGTTGCAAATACGATAGCACCCATTCTTTTTGCTGTTGCAATAGCTTGAAGACCAGCAACGCCTGCACCAACCACTAATACTTTTGCTGCTGGAATTGTACCTGCTGCTGTCATCATCATGGGTATTGCTTTTTCAAAATTTGCAAACGACTCGATTACGGCTTTATAACCAGCAAGGTTAGCTTGAGAAGATAGTATATCCATTGATTGAGCTCTAGTTATTCGAGGCAGCATTTCTAAAGAAAAAACATTAATATTTTTTTTAGCTAAATTTTTTATTTTTTCTTTATTAGCATAAGGATTAAGCACTCCAACTAGAGTTTGATTTTCTTTTAAATTTTGAATGTTTTCATCTGACAATAAACCTAATTGAATAATGATATCAGCACTATTTAAAACTTCTGATTTATTGGTTAAAATTTCAACACCTAATTCCTTATAGTCATTATCTTTAAATCCTAAATGTTCACCGTATTTTTCAACTATAGAAATTTCAAAACCAAGGGCTATATATTTTTTTGCAATCTCAGGCGTTATTGCTATTCTTTTCTCAGTATTTTGATTTTCTAAAATTGAAACGATTCTCATAAGAGAACTCTACAACAAGAATATTGCCATTAAAACTAAAACACCTATAACAGCGACAGTTCCCCACAATACAAATTTTGTAAAATTATTCCAAGTATCTTTATGGTTTTCATTATCCATAAAAATTACTTTTGTCTTGCTTTAAACTTGGGGTTTGTTTTATTAATTATATAAACTCTACCTCTTCTTCTAACTAATTTAGAATTAAGGTCTCTTTTTTTTAATGATTTTAATGAGCTTTTAATTTTCATAATATTTATTATAGCCGGCAATGTCCTACTCTTCCGTGTCTTAAGACAAAGTACCATTGGCGCTGAAGGGCTTGACTTCCGAGTTCGGAATGGGATCGGGTATTACCCCTTCGCAATAATCACCGGCGTGTGTGTTATACCTAAAATAAAGATATTGTAAACAAAGAATTATAGTCTTTTTTGTGGGTTTTTAACAATATTTGAGATGTAGTCTTTTAGATTAATTTTTCCAAAGATTTTATAAACTTTATTTGACAAGTTCATACTAGTTAATGCTGAAGCATACCTCTCTCCTGGTCTAGCCTTAAGAAACTTAATTTTACTATTAAACATTTTGGCAACCTCTATGATCGTGTAACTTTTTTTATTTGATATACTGTAATGTCTACACTTGTTTTCTTTCCATGCATAATAACACGCATCAACTGTATCAAGGATATGGGTAAACCTTCTAGATTGTGATCCTGGTTTGACTATGGTTAGCAGCTTTCTCTTTCTAAACTGATCTTCAAATATTCCAATTACAGTAGCCATTGAACCTGTTTTAATTTGTCCTGGTCCATAAACATTGTAAAAGTAGATTATTTCAAATTTAAATTTAAACCATTTTTTTAAGTTTTCTAGTAATTCTAAATTTTTAGCTTTAGTAAATGCGTATGGAGATAAATTTTTATCAACTCCTTTATTTCCAATACTAGCTGATGTTGCTGAATATATTAGTTTTATTTTGTTGGAAAGACAAAAATTAAATACCTCATTTGAACCAATTGTATTTGAATCAATACAATCGTTCATTTTTAAAAAACTTTGATATATTCGAGAGAACTCACCAAAATGAAAGAGTGAATGAATATCTTTTTTAAATAATTCTAAAATTTTTGAAATATTTTTTGTATGTGATTTTATGTATTTTATTCTTTTACTTTTGATATGATTTTTTTTATTTCCAGTAGAATAATTATCTAAACTTATTATATTAAAATGAGTTTTATTTAAAATATGATTTATTAAATTAGAACCAACAAACCCTGCTCCGCCAGTGACCACTATTATTTTTTTTTTATTATCCAATTTTAATATTTTTTAAAAATTTTTTATAAGTTTTTATTATTGCCTCATCTAATTTTGTTTTAGATTTCCAGCCATATTTATTTGCTAACTTGATATCTAAAACTTTTCTTGGTGTGCCATTTGGTTTTGATAAATCATATTTGATTTTAATCTTATTATTTGGGATAATTTTATTCAATATTATCTTTGCATATTGTGTTATTGAAAAATCTTTTCCTGTGCCAATATTAAGTATTGTTCCTGAAAAACTTTTTTTCATAAAATAGATACAGGCATCAGCTAAATCGTCAACATAAATAACTTCTCTTTTTGCTAGACCATTTCCCCATAGCATTAATTCTTTTTTATTATTTAATTTCAAGTCGCTAACTTTTTTAATTAAGGCAGGTAAAAAATGTGAATTTAAAGCATTGTAATTGTCATTTGGTCCAAAGGTGTTTGTTGGCATTAAACATTTATAGTTTGTTTTATACTGAACATTATAACTCTCACACATTTTGATTCCTGCAATTTTAGCAATAGCATATGCATCATTAGTTTTTTCTAACTCTCCAGTTAATAAATAGCTTTCTTTAATAGGCTGCTTACAGTTTCTTGGATAAACACAACTAGAACCAAGAAAGATTAGATCTTTAATTCCACATAAATATGCAGAGTGAATTAAATTAGTTTGAATAGACAGATTGTCAAAAATGAATTCTGCCCTATATTTGTCATTTGAATAAATTCCTCCTACTTTTGCAGCAGCAATAAAAATAAAATCAGGTTTATTTCTTTTTAAAAAACTAAGAACTTTTTTTTGATTTTTTAAATCCAGTTGTTTTTTGGATCTAAAAATGAGATTCTTATAACCTTTTTTTTTGAGCTTTCTTACAATTGCACTTCCAACTAAGCCTTTGTGACCAGCAACATATATCTTTGATTTTAAATTAATCATTTCCTAGATTTAAAATCTCAGAATCAACCATTTCCTTTACAAGCATTTTTATATTAATCTTTGGTTTCCACTTAAGTTCTTTCCTAGCTTTAGTAGGATCACCTAATAATGTGTCTACCTCTAAAGGTCTGAAATATTCTTTATCACATTGAACTATGCATCTTCCACTCATATCAATGCATTTTGTATTTACTCCTGACCCTTTCCAATAATGCTCGATACCTAACTGATTAAGAGTTAAATCTACAAATTGTTTTACAGTGTATTGCCTGCCAGTAGCAATTACATAATCAGAAGGTTTTTTCTTTTGCATCATCTTCCACATAGCTTCTACATAGTCTTTGGCATGTCCCCAATCACGTTTTGCAGCTAAATTTCCTAAATATAATTTTTTTTGTAATCCTAATTTAATCTTACACAGGGCTACAACTATTTTTCTTGTTACGAATGTTTCACCTCTGACGGGGCTTTCATGATTAAATAAAATTCCATTACATGCAAATATATTGTAGGCCTCTCTATAGTTTACCGTTATCCAGTGTGCATAAACTTTAGCAACACCATACGGGCTTCTTGGGTAAAAAGGTGTATTTTCTGATTGTGGAACCTGCTGAACTTTACCAAACATTTCAGAAGTTCCTGCTTGATAGAATTTTGTATTTTTTTGAAACCCATGAAACTTAATAGCCTCTAATATTCTTAATGCTCCAAGAGCATCTGCATTTGCTGTATATTCAGGAACCTCAAATGAGACTGCTACGTGTGATTGTGCGGCTAAATTATAAATTTCATTTGGTTTTATATTTTTAATCATTGTTGAAACAGATAGAGAATCTGTGATATCTCCATAATGTAAGATAAAATTTCTACTTTTTACTTGCGGCTCTTGATACAAATGGTCTATTCTACCTGTGTTAAATGATGAAGACCTTCTTTTAACACCGTGAACAATATAATTTTTTTTTAATAAAAAATCTGCTAAATAAGACCCATCTTGACCAGTAATTCCAAAAATAAGAGCAATTTTATTTTTCATAAATACTCAGCTAATATATCCATTTAATTTAATAAAGAAAGATAATTGAAAAATTATTTAAATTAAGTTCCTACAAAATAATTTAAGTTGATTTTTATTAATATTAATTTTTATTTTTTTAAGTAATTTTTTATTGCATAGTGTAAATGAGTCTTTACTAGCCTTCAAAAATTTAACTTTTTTTATAAAATTTTTGTCTAGCCATTTAACAATTTCTGAAACATAAATTTTTTCTGCAATAGATACATTATAAGTTCCATTTATATTGAGTTTAATAATTTTATAAATTATCCTTGAAAATTGATCAATACTTATAAAATCTTTAAAATCATTATGTGTAGTAATTTTTTTTTTTCCCTTTTTAAATTTTAAAAAATTGTCTATAAATAATTTATGATTGTTTCTTGTATTATTATGTTTTCTCTTACCAATTATATTGGATATTCTAAGTGATACTAATTTTTTGTTAACTTTTTTTTTTAAAAACACTTCTGTTTTAAATTTATTTCTTCCATAATTTCCGATAGGTGAAACTATTGAATCTTCTGTTATATTTTCTTTAGATAAATATATTTTTCTTGAATTTAAATAAATATAATAAAAATTCACTTTTTCAAATTTTAAAATAAATTTCCTGTCTAAATCAAATTTCTGCAAATATCTTTTATTTATGTAATTTTTATGTATACAAGTATTAATTACATGTGAATAATTATTGAAAAAATTATTTTTTTTTTTCATAACAACTTCAAATGTATAATTATCTACTTTAAAAAATTTAGATAAATAGATGTTGAGATATGATCCTATAAAACTTTTTTTTCCAATTATAAGTATTTTTTTCATCTAAAAAAATTTATTACATTAGTAGCAACTTTATCAAAATTATTGCTATCTTTTAAATTTAGTTTTTTATTCACAAAGCTTACAAATTCATGTGCTTGTTTTCTTCTTATCCACCATTTTTTATTAAAAAATTTATATTCTTTAGAAGCAGAATTATCTAATTGTCTATAATATGTTAAGTATTTTCTAAAAATATATATATTTTTATTTTTTAGATAGCAATAAACAGCTATTCTAAAATCAAACCATATTGTTTTGAATTTTTTTATTTTTAATTCTTTAAATATCTCTTTTGCAAAATCTCTTCTTAAAGAAATACAGCTTTGAGGAGTAAACCTTGGCCAACTTGAAATAATAAATTTTTTTTGTTTAAAATTTTCTTTAATTTCTTTGTTTTTAAATTTTAAAATTGGTAAATCAAAAATTAAGTCAAATTTTTTGTTACTTTTAAATTTTTTAATCAATAATTCTATTTTTCTTTTTTTGAAATAATCATCGCTATCTAAAAAAAACAAATAATCTCCTTGTGATTTTAGATAACCCTTATAGTAAGAATTTATTTGATTATAAGAACCTTCTGATGTTTTTTTTTTATTTTTAATGGTTATTATTTTTTTTTCAAATTTTTTTAGTACTTCATGTGATTTATCTATTGATTTATCATCAACTACAATAATTTCTTTATTTTTATAAGATTGTTTCAAAATTGAATTAATGCAGTCACCTAAATATTTAGCATTATTGAAGTTAACTATAATAATACTTGCTTTCGGTTTTTTAATTTGTGTTTTCATAAATGTACTCAAAAGATTTTCTAAATTTCATTCTCAATTTATATTTTTGTTGAAATTTGTTCTTGATTAAAAGTTTATTAATGTCTGAAAAACTGTATCCTTTATTTATCATCAAATCATAATGATGTTCAAAATATATAAATTTAATTTTTTTGAAATCATGATTTCTAATTCCTTTTAAAACATTGAGCTCGAATCCTTCTGTATCAATTTTTAAAATATCAATTTTCTCAATTTTGTTTTCTAAAATTATTTTTGAGAGACTTACTATTGAGATTTGTTGTTTTTTTTCAAATAATTCTTTTTTTCCAGATAAGAAAGTTACAATTTTATTTTTTTTTTTATAATAATCTGAATCTAAATTTATAGTATTAAAAGTTGATGAAGCACTATCAATCAATATGTTTAATTCTCTCTTTTCTTCAGTCACTCCTACTCCGTGATTTAAAAGAGTAATTCTTTCATTGTCATATTTTTTTTTTTTGATTAATAAATTGTAAAGTTTAATATTTGGCTCAAAAGCTAAAATTTTTTTTATATTAAAATTTTTATAGAACAAATCAATGGTTTCACCATTGTGTGCCCCAATATCGATAGCAATTATTTCTTTGTGAATAAAGTATTTTTTAAAAAAATTTATAATTTTTTTTTTATTAGAATAATCAACTAATTTTACAATTATAGAAATAATTTTTATATATAATTTATTTATCATCACGGGAAACTACATTCATCCATAAAAAATTAGTATGATTAAATTTTCTATGATACGAGCATGGTGTTTTTGATGCCCAGCACATCTGATTTTTGGGAGAATAAATTTCAAAATTATTTTTTTTAAACACTTTAAGTGAAACTACATCTTGTGTAAAAAAATAAGGACTTTTAACTAAATCATATTTATAAAAATTAATTTCTTTATTTAGTCTTTGTATGTTTCTGACATTATAAATAACAAATGTTAATATAATAAAGAAAATTGTAATAAAATATAATTTCTCTTTATTTAAAAAATATTTTTGCAACCGAGATGATGTGAATATTAAAAATGGTAATGCAACTAATATGAATCCTCCATATCTCATTGATGGGTGATTAAGGAACCACTCTATCAAAAAAATATTTGGAACTAAATAGGCTAAATAATCAATTTTAATAAATCGTTTGCTTCCTTTAAATGAATTAATTTTAACTGTTAAATAGAATATTGTGCAAACTAATATTAATCCTAATAAAAAATCTGAAACTTTGTTAAAAAAATGTTTGTCAATCCAATTATCCAACCATACAAAATTTTTAACATAATCTTCTTTTTTCATTTCAGAACTATACCCTGGCCCACCTCCAGCTTTGGCCCACCATTCATAATGAGTGGCCATTAATTCTACCTCTTTTTTTGGTATCGACCATTCCGTTTTCAAAATACAAGTTTTTTTTGAAGGATATAAAAAACAACCAGTATTAAAAAAATTTGTAATTAAATTTAAACATAAACTTAATGACAAAAAAGAAATAATCAAAAAATTTTTTTTTAAAAAAAAATATTTAAAAAGATTTTTTTTAAAAAACAATATTGGGACTAGCAATATATAAAGATAGTAAATAGCTTTCATACTTGATGCTAAAAAAATCATTATTAAAAATAAATTTATTTTAATCAAGATTTGCTTTCTGTCTTTTTGAAAATACAAAATGTCAAAAAATTGTAAAAAAATAAGAATTAACAATATTTGGGCAGATCTATCAGTACCATGTTCTCCAATTCTATAAAAAACAACATTAATTATAATGAAAGATAACAAAGCAAAGTAATAACTAAAATTTATTGACGATGATTTAAATCTTTCTCTTAGTTCTAATAATATTGAAATATTAAAAAAAACTAAAATTAAAAAAGGTCCCAAATGAAAAAGATAAAAATTTATACCTGGCATATATAGAAGTGAGTGATAATAAAATAGACTCGAAAATGTTCTAAAACCATGACTAAAAATACCCGTACCAATTATAAAACTATTTTCTGACAAATTTAAAGAATACGTAAGATGATAATAAGGAAAATCATCATGATTTTTATAGACATAACACCCAATTATTAAAATAAATGTTATCAGCAGTAATTTTTTTAAATCTTTAGTTTCATAAAATTTAAAAAAAAAAACTATAAAAAAAGTTAAGCCAATTATATGAATAATCAAATTATGAATATAATTATGAGCTACAAAATATGATGA
>Ga0206131_10007785_pt1 | contig 10664 bp, 7 predicted proteins | sample Helgoland_Spring_FD_148636 | JGI IMG/M metagenome (GOLD analysis project Ga0206131, IMG submission 148636) | Pelagic subsurface seawater microbial communities from Kabeltonne, Helgoland, North Sea - Helgoland_Spring_Bloom_20160517_1 | ecosystem: Environmental > Aquatic > Marine > Epipelagic ... | reverse complement strand
GTTTTGTTCCATCCGGTAATCCTATATGACCACAAGTTCTTCTTATTCTTCCTATTATTTGATTTTCTTCATTATCATAAATTATTTTTGAAAAAATATGCATATACTTTACATCAAATAGATCTATTCCTTCTTTATAATATTTATCTATTACAATTATCTTTATATTTTTACCTAAAATGTTATCAGGTCTTTCGTTAAATGTAGTTTTTATTTGTTTTACTAACGATTTACTTAGAGGTTTTCTTGATACATTATTAGCTGTTAAATATGCAAAACATTTACCATCACTTTTCATTTGCGATTTATGATCTTTATCGTAAGCAGAATAAAATCCTAAAATATTTAGCAATCCACATATTATTTTAGTGCAACTTGTTGATGATGCGTAAATTACGTGTTTATATTCTTCATTATTAACATATATTATTTTACGTAAATTATTATACAATGATAATAATTTTTTATTGTTATTAATATACGTTCGTAATTCTTCAATACTAAACTTTGTATTATCAAATCTATAGATATTCTTCATTTATTATAATAATGATATAGAAAACAAATAAAATAGATCTTATAAATGGTTAATAAACTTGTTAATTTAGGTAATACTTGTGCTATTAATTCATTATTACAATGTATTAATATTTGTAAGATTAATATTGGTTTATTTGATAAACCTGAAAATAATACATTTACTAGAGCATTATTTGAATTATTACATTTAATGCAGGTTTATGATGATAAAATTATTAAACCTAATAATTTCTTAAATTATTTATATTCCACATTTTCTTCATTTCAACCTAGACAACAATTAGACGCACAAGAAATATGGACTTTATTATCAAATGAAGTTTTCAATAACACTGGTAATATAATAGATAATAATAAATCTTTTACATCTATTATACATAAAAAAGCTTTTGAACAAATTGCTAAACATAATAATAATAAAGCATCATTATGGAATGATATTTTTCAAGGAGTTTTATTACAAATATTAATATGCCACAATTGTAAAAATAAAACTTATTCATTTGAAACCTTTTACTCTATTAGTTTAAACTTAGGTGATAGCATTGTATTAATGTTAAAAGAATATTTTTCTAAAAGCATTACAGATGAAATTGATTGCGAATGTTGTCGTAAGAAATCCAAACAAGATAAATATATCAAGTTTTATAAATTACCTAAATATTTAGTTATATCATTAAATCGGTATAATAATTTAGGACAAAAACTTAATTTTAAAGTTAATATTAATAAAAATATACTGTTAAGTCATAATATTCTTTATGATAATAAAAATAAAATTGAAGTGGAGCTAAGTTCTGCTATTAATCATTTTGGTAGTATTAATAGCGGACATTACAATGCCTTAGATAACAACAACAACATTGTTATTGATGATGACACGATTATACCTTTAACTAATGAAGATTTTTATAGCGATAATAATAGTATCTATATGTTATTTTATAAGATCAATTTTAGCATTTAATTCTTTTATTGCTTCTACAATTAAACCCATCATTTTAGAATATTCAATACTTAATATACCTTCATCATTTTCATTTACTACTTCTGGCAATACTGATCTTACATCTTGTGCTAATAATCCGGTATCTTTAATACCATTAAGATCTTTACGTTTAAATGTATATCCTGATAATGATTTAAGTTTATCTACTGCATTTTCTATTTTTTTAAGATCATATTTCACTCTTGAATCTGATATATTACGCACTCCTTTCTTTGCTTCTATATGTGCGTTTGTGCTAATAGAACCTATACTTATTATATTACCATCACAATTTATATTACTTGTAGTATTTATTTCTCCATCTATTTCTATATCTCCATTCGCTGTTAGAGCAGTATCTGAAAGTATTGTTGCCGTATTATTGCCTTCTTCAAACATAAAAGGCTTACAACATTTTATATTTCCATATACATTCATTGTATTTTTAGGGATACTATGATTACTAGTATAATCTGATAATTCTAATATTGTTTCATTCTTAATTGTAGCAACCCTTACATTTCCAAACATATTAATATCATATTTGCTAGCATATGCTTTTATGTTGTCTCTTGTAGGTGCTATATCTTTATAAAATGTTTTAAAATAATTGTAATAAATTTTATAAATATCAAAATTAACACTTCCTTCTACTGCAGTAGCATATATAACAGCAGTATCAAATGTGTATTTTATAGTAGCTTCATCTTGATGATAATTTAATAAATTACTATAATTACCAAACCATATTTTATTTTTAGTCGTTGAGGTTTCTAAATATTTACCTAAACTAATTACATTATTTGTTATATTAATACGATCTCTTATTTTTAAAATATCATTATCATATTTTATATTGATATTAGAATTATTAAATTGTAATTCACCTATTATTTTTACATTACCATCAAAATATGCTATATCTTCATTATTTGTATTAGTATTAGTATTTGATAATTTATTAAGACTTGATATTAGAAATCCTGATATATCATTATTGCTACGATAATCTTCTATAAGTTCGTATTCTATTTGTCCATAACATAATGTAACTTCGTTAAAAAAGTTAGTTCGAATATCATTATATTTAAAAAATGCTGAATTAAAGTTTGATGTATCGATTTCAGTAAATTTTATCGTTTGACCTCCTAATATATTTATATTCGTTGTGGTAATTGTTGTTGCTTCTATAGTATCAACTGTTATATTATTTAAATCTAAATTATTTACATTTGTTATATCATTACCCATGAAATTTACATCATTATGAATATTTGATATTGTTAGATCAGGTATAGTTGCTTCCAATGTATTAAGATCTTTTATTGTTAGCAATCCATTACTATTCAATGTAAGTATATCATTATTACTAAACTCACAATGCATTATCAATGGACATTCTATTATTATTGGATTTGTATTAATATAATACATTACCTCTGTCTCATCACTTTTTTCGTATAATATATGAATAGTGAAATTAATTATAATAGACTCAGTTCCTCCTGGTATATTGTAAGGACTGTAATTACTTTCAATTATATTGTAATAATCTATATTACATCCTATTAAATTATCTTCAAAACTATACTCTATACCATCCTTATGTTCATTAGTTTTGTCTAAAATTATTGGTTTGATATCTTCTGTTTTATAAAATCCGATATATACATCTATATCATATTCAGTTATACCATCTACCTCTTCAACTAAACGTGATTTACATTCATTTGCAAAAATGCTATAGTTATTATAATCATAATTTGTAAGATGTAATTCTATTGAAGTAGTTGAAAAAGGTTCATCTGTTGTTATAACCAATGGTGTAGTATTTGAAGACCATATAGCATTTTGAACAGGGGGTAAAAGATCTAAATATATTATATGGTCTGCAGTTGTTATATTACTACTTAATGTTAATTCTAAATTACTAAATATTAATTCAGTTTGATCGTAATTTGTTTTAATTATATTACAATTTGGATCATAATCAACAGTTATATATAACAAAGGATCTTTTATAATATCATATTCATTGTAAGTATCTTTACGATGTATATGTAATAAACTATTATTACTATTACTCCATTCTATTTTTGTATCGTAATCTACTACATTAACTGGATATTTTATATCACCTATTGTAAGATGATTTTTATTATCGATTGATAAATCGGGTAAATAAATACTATTTGAGCTAATATTAATACTATTTCTTATATTTATTTCACCATTTTTATTTATTGTAATGGTATCAGCAACTTTTAATATATTTTCCAAATTACTATTATTATTAATATTAATATTAATAATATTAGAACTATCTAAAGTATCCCGAATAATATTAACACTATTTAATAATTTTGGATTATCAAATACACTTTCATTTAATTGTAATTTATTAATTATTATATTACATCCTAATATATTATCTATATTATTTACATATAACGTATCAGTATGAATATTACTATTAAAATGTGCAGTTTTATTTATAGCTATAATATTTGATGATAATATAATATCATTATTGATATTTACATTTGATGTATTAATAAGTAGATCATTTTCAATAATTGTATTATATAATACTGCTTCATTATTAACATTTATATTACTTAAATCAATATTAACATTGAAAGTTATATTACTATCTTCTATTTTTAGCAATTCTTCATTATCTCGTTTAATAACAAAATTACAATTTACAGATCCTATTTGATAATAATTATTAATATTAATGTAAGTTTCAGTATCTATTGCGCTTGTGCTATTTAATTTTAATAATTTGGATTGCGTAGTATCACTTAATGATAATGTGTTAAATTGTGAAGTCATTTATTTTAAATGTATAAACTAAAAATGTTAATATTTTATATTTTAATTGGATTATTATCTGCTTCTATTTCCGCATTTTTTTCTTCATTTATTCCTATATATTATGCTACATTAATTTCAAGTTTATTAACAGAAACTAATAATTTATACGATGTTATGATATCTTACATTTTTTATAAAATATTAGCTAATATATTTGGTGGTATTAGAGGCTTCTTATTTAGCATAATTATGTTTAAACATTCTGCTATTAAAAAAAAACAAATATTATTTAAATTATCTTCATTATGTTTATCATATTTTAATAATAATAATCCAAATGAAACAATCGATTTAATAACTAAAGATGCTAATATATTAAGTGATTTATTTATTTTACATCTTAATATATTTGTTAGAACTACTATACAATCTTTATCAACTATTTATATTTTTTATAATATGAATATACAATATGATTTAACTATTTTATTATTTATTTTATGTTTTTTTCAATTGTTATTTAATTATTTGTATCACAAATATATTTATCATAAGTTTATACACGAAAAAGATCGCTTGACTAAAGAACAAAATAATTATATTGATGATTATATTCATAAAATAGATAGCTATAAAACTAACTGTTTAGAAAAATCATTAATTACTAAATATATTGATTTAGAAAATCAAATTGGTATTAATAATATTAAAGAAGCCTTTTATTATGGTATTGATCTAATATTATCTAATACATATAATACATTTATAATTTATTTTATAATATCATATGGTATTCGTAATAATATAAGTTTAGTAATTATACATAAATTATTATTATATATAGATTCAATTATTAGTATATTAGAATCATATAGACATATTATAACCAATACTTATAAAAATACTTGTGTTATTAAACGAGTTCGCGATGTATTAAATATTCCTAATAATTCATCAAATTGTATTAAATATATACCTGATTTTAGACCCGATATATATATTAATAATATTACGTTTTCTTATAATACGTCTATTGTATATAGAAATTTTAGTAGGTCTATACCATTTGGGTCTAAACTTGGTATTTACGGTAAATCTGGTATTGGTAAAAGCACTTTATTAAAATTATTAATCAAAATGTATAAAGTTAATGAAGGTGATATTAGTTTTAATAATATTAATATACAAAATATTGATGATGAGTTTTTCTATAATGACGTAATTGGATATATAGCACAAGAACCTGTATTATTAGAATTAACTAATAATATTAGGTGTGATAGTAATTTAATGAAAGACTTTACAAAAGATATACCAAATACTAAGATGAGTGGAGGTCAAAAACAACGATTTACTATTTGTAATATATTAAATAAAAATAGACCTATTGTGTTAATGGATGAACCTACATCGGCTTTAGATACTCATAATCAAAAGTTATTTATAGAAATTATAAAAGAAAAGTATAAAGAATATACTTTTACATTTATATTTGTTAGCCATAATTTAGAATTATTAACCGAATTATGTGAGGATATTATATATCTTTAAATCTTAGTATAGATTAACCACCACTCTAATGTTGCTGGGTTGGTTATATCACTATAACACGCATAACTTCTAAACTTATTTTTAGTATTTAAACCGGACTTGCGCTCTTTATACACTGTTACAGTTGATATTATATGCTTGCCTTTACGAGTAGCACCCGCTGATCTATAGAAACCATCTTCATCTATTTTCTTTTTATTTGGACCACGACCATAAGTTTCTTTTGGTAAATGGTCTTTAAACCATTTAAGCATCTTATCTTGAGTATCAAAATCTTTGATTATAGGTTCATTTGATTCTTCAGTATTTTCAAATTGTTCAATGTTATTAGTGCTATTAAATGTTCCTTTACTTATAGATTTATTTTCTTTTTTTACATATTTTGTTGTATTCGTATTCCATACAACATCAGTATAGTTCATATTATTGTCCAATAATTTTTCATAATTATTTATACTCTCAATATTTGTATAACATATACTAATACCGTTGTCATCATAACCTGTTAGACGTCCTACAGCACCTTGAATTATACTAGAATCATTTGCTTTATCTGTATATCGTTCATATGAAATACCAATATATGTCTTATGTTGAGTTTTGGCACATCTTAGTATTTCGCAGTAAAAAATAATTGTATGTTGTGATGGTATTATCGTTAACACTGTATTTATATCCTTTTTATCAGTTTGTAAAAAATCTGTATTAAAAATAATATTATCGTTTTTAAATATCGTTGTAAAGTTTGAGATTACTTGTGTCTGTTTTCCTTGCTTTTTAGACGGAACTCTAATTAAATGATACATAGGGGTTTTGTATCCTAATATTGGAATCTTTAATTCATTAACATTTTCAATAATTTCAAGTGATTTATATTCAAATATTCTATTTTGTATTAAAAAATCAAGTGTTCCAGTATAACCTTTACCTGTTTGTAAATACAGGTTTTTTGAGTGTTCTTTCCATTTTTTTAAATCAATTATATTTCCATCCGGTGTTGCGGAAAACTGCACTATTTTAATATCATTATCACATAGATATTCTAAATCATAGAAACCACATTCGGTAAATATTTTATTTATTGTTTGATTGTTCTTAGAAGCAACTTGTATTTCATCCATTATTATCAATACATTTTGTTGTTTTTTTATTTTATTAATAAACTTATCATTCAAATTAGGACGATGCAATATTTGAGATTTTAGTATATTAGGAAAACGATTAATAGTATCAGCTTTCCATTGTTTATCTGATAATCCTGTAATGATATAGATATTTTCAATTGGTATTAGATTATTAGCTGTAAATTGATGAATTGTAGAAATCATACAACCTGTTTTACCACATTGAGTTCTACCATATACACTTACCGTTATAACATTATCATCTTTAAAATTACTAACAATGTTATTTGCTGTATAGATTTGATTATCATATAGCTTGCCAATTTGTCGATTTAAAGTTTTAATGTTTTTAGCAATTATTACTTTTTCTTCGCTAGTATATTCAACTTCGGTTCGTGTAAATTGAGACATAGTTGTGATGTGGCTTTATGTTATCATTTTTTTTTAAGTGTAGTAGAATTAGTTCTTTTATTTGTTAGTGATTTTGCTTTGGTTTTTGCACTAGGTGTTGGTTTGGGTTTTCCACTAGGTGTTGGTTTGGTTTTTAAAGGTTTTTTTGGTTTTCCACCTGCTGTTGTTAAATCTGTTATGTCTGTTTTTAATAAATCTATTCCACTTACTTTTAATATTGCTTTATGTAATATAGGACTGTTTGTAGAGCAAGTTTTTATAAACTTTTTTAAACTTTTAATTTGTTTTGGCGATAATGTTGTATACGTAGATTCAATATTTGATATCATATCAAGCATTACATTTGTGTTAGGATGAAATATAACATTTAATGAAGTAATATCGGTAACAATTTTGGTGTATTTATCTGAAGTATCCTCGCTAAGTTGTAGTGAAGTATCCTCGCTAAGTTGTAGTGAAGTATCCTCGCTAAGTTGTACTGTTTTTGCAAGTTCAACTGATTTTACAAATGTTTTAATTTCTGCAAAGTCTGCAATAAATGTATCTATACTAGCTTGATTTTGAAATATATCATATTTTGGAAATTGATATTTTCTATCAGTAATTGGATAACATTTATGTTTTTTATAGGTCCTTATTGCATTACTGATATCAGTAAGTTTGTTATTGTTAATAAACCTATTTATTTCATAAGTTAAACCATTAAATATACTAGCTTTTTGATGACTAAAATCTTTTATTGCTTTTATTTTTGCAATAATTTTTGCATTAATAATTTGTTTAAATGTAGCATCATTAATCATTGTTGTTGCTTTTGCATTACCATTATATACAACACCATCTTGTATTTCAGTTGTGCTAGGATTTTGTAAAATTTCCATAAAAAACGTAATATATCGTGATAATTGCATTTTATAATCAGTTATTTTGTCGTTAGTGTGTATAAAATGCAATTTGTTTTGAATTAGTTTTAATAAATCGTAAAATAATTCACATGTTGACTTTAAATCTTTAAAGTCATTATATTTTTTATGTTGTAAATCCTCCAAAAATAAATTAGCTATAAAAATATGTATTGTGTCACCTTCAGTATTGTAAAATGTTAAATGAGGTGTTGATTGTTTTCCAGTAAAAATAGATAAATGTATTATTTCTCCATTATCTGTAATTAATTTTAAAAATCCGTTTTGTTTTGTTTTATTATAATCATATTGAACATATGCGTTTTTTCCATATAATATCTTTGGTTTTGCTGATAAAGCAATTATACCTTCACGTAACAATTTTTTTACTTCGGTGTCTATAACATATGTACCTCGATTGTTATTATTAGCAGTTAATGTATATTCACCTCCTTTTATTAAACTAGGTCTTCTCAAATATATTTTATTATTTTTAAAATCTATTGTAATATTAACCATTTATTATTATAATTGAAAATTATAATCTATAAGTTTTTATCACTTTTGTAGGTTTTCTAGTTTCTACAACATTAAATGGTATTAAAATATTTTCAATTATATACAAAAATACATCATAATCAGTTTTATCTGCATATTTTTTCATTAATATATCTAAAATACTATTTAGTTTATCTTTTATTTCTGTCGATGGTGATACACTATTTGAATTACTAAAACTTTCATTTAAAAATGTAGGTATTATTTCACTATAATCTGCTATTTGTTCCTTTTTTCCTGTTATTTCAGTTGCATAACTATAATCATATATCATTATATTATAATTACAAGCTTTTACATAAAAACTTTTTCCATTATATATATATTCATAATAACCTTTCTCGTTATTATTATGCCACAAGAAATTACCACCGTGTATATCTTTATGTAAATGATTTGTTAAAATATGAAAAGAACCTATAGCAATTAAAGTTTGTGCAAAAATATTAAAAAATAATTTAGTATCTTCTAATATGTTTGGTATTAAACCACTTAGATCACCATTTGCCAATTCATTTATACTTAATAATTTATGATTTTCAGATATATTTTTATCACATTTTATTGTTTTATACATTATAGGGAAATGTTTAGATCTTTTTGGTATTATTATTTTATCTCTAACCATTTCCATTATTTTAATTTCATTCATATTATCTGCTGTTATTTTCATAACCTTAGTTGCTATTGGAAATGCGCCAAAAATCTTTGAAATTGATGTTTTATAAATAATAGAATTAGTACCTTTAGAACTAAATAATTTTTCAAGATGTAAAATGTTTTTAACAGTAAAAGTATCTGTAAGTTTTCCTGGTTCTAAACAATCATTGTCTTTTATTGATTTAAGTTTATTTTGAATATAATTCAAATATTTTACACGATTATCTAAACTGTTTTTATCTATAAATAATTTACTACGTAAAAACCTTTGTATCTTTTTTATATCAGTTTCTTCCAAAAAATCTTGAACAAATACAGATTTTGATTTACTACTATTTGAACCTTTTGATGAATTACTTCTTGACGATCTACCTGATTTTATTTTTTTATTAATATTGTCTTTAAGTTCTTTAACAGAACTCATTTATTATAAAAATGATACAATTTTTATAGATTATTATTATGAAACAAATTAAATTTGGAGATAATGAAATATTTTATTACAATGGTAAAGTTAAAAAAACAAGGTTATATCCTATGAAACGTAGTAATAAAAATGAAAAAAATAACATTATATCAAGAAGTATAATACGAAAATATTATAAAAAAATTATACGTAAATTTAAATATTATTATTATAAAAAAATTATATTCTATTATTATTATAAAAAAGTAGAATTTAAATATAAATTGTTAATTTCTAAACTTACTGATGACGATCCTATTACAAATGAACTTATTCAAGATGTTATTGATGCATATAATGACGTAATACTTGATGAATATTATTTATAAATGATTACCAAGTATCTTTAGTTCCACCATCATATTCTTTAGCATAACCGTCTTTAACTAACATTTCATTTATGTTAATATTATCTTTATAAATTATTGCTAGGGGTCTTCCGTATTTATCAAAATCACCGAATAATACTTCTATCATATGAGTATTTTTATTTATCATATTTCTAATATCATTACGAGTATTATTATCATCTATTACAATATCTGTAAGTTTGCTAATTAAATAATTACGTGCTTTAAGACCTAGTTCTTTTTGAGAACCACGTAATTCGGGTGTATCAATACCATATAGTCTTACACTGATCT
>Ga0206131_10007782_pt1 | contig 10669 bp, 8 predicted proteins | sample Helgoland_Spring_FD_148636 | JGI IMG/M metagenome (GOLD analysis project Ga0206131, IMG submission 148636) | Pelagic subsurface seawater microbial communities from Kabeltonne, Helgoland, North Sea - Helgoland_Spring_Bloom_20160517_1 | ecosystem: Environmental > Aquatic > Marine > Epipelagic ... | reverse complement strand
GCAGGGCGATTCCATTATTACCCAGCCAGCTCTTGCTGAGATATTTTTACCCCACCCCTTTCTAATATGTCTTCCGTATGGAGCACTTACAAAAAATAGATACACGAAGGTTATAACACCCACCAAAACCCAAAAGATAATAAAACTATTATAAATACTCATTATGTAATCAAATTTTTATATATATAAGTTTACAGTTTGTTTGTGAAATCATAAACTGGATAAACAATTAATAAGAGTACTTATGAAATGAAGAGCTACGATTTTATTATTTTAGGAGCAGGTTCGGCAGGTTGTGTTTTAGCCAACAGGCTAAGCGCTAACCCAAATTTTAATGTTTGTCTTATTGAGGCTGGGTCAAAAGATTCTGACATGCGATTACATGTCCCGCTTGGCTTTGCATTTTTAGGTGAGGGCAGTAAATATAGTTGGAACTATAATACCGAACCTCAAAAAGAATTTGAAAAAGTTATATTGACTGAAACTGCCTCAGAAGTTGTTGATTCAGCTGGAGGATTGCATGAAGTTGAATCGCAAACAGAAGAGCATAGAAGAGGGTATCAGCCTAGAGGTAAGACTTTAGGAGGCTCAAGTTCCATTAATGCAATGTTATATGTAAGAGGCCATAAGTGGGACTATGATCACTGGGCAGAACTTGGAAACGAGGGATGGTCTTATGATGAGGTTTTACCTTATTTTAAAAAAGCTGAACACAATGAGGTCTTTGATAATGATTTTCATGGCCAGAATGGCCCATTAAATGTTGCAAAAATAAGACATAAAAATAAGTCAGTAGATGATTTTGTAAAAACTGGTGCATCAGTTTTTGGTTACAACGAAGATTTTAACGGAGAAAGTCAGGAGGGTATTGGTTATTACCAAACAACTCAAAAAGACGGTAAGAGATGCAGTGCAGCTAAAGCCTATCTAGTGCCCGTATTGGACAGGGATAACTTAACAGTACTAACAGACACTAATGTTAACAAAATACTGGTTGAGGGAAATAAAGCTACAGGTGTTCTTTGTATTAATGAAGAAGGTGAAGAGTTTTCTATACAAGCTACTAAGGAGGTTCTTCTTTCCTCAGGTGCTTTTGGCTCTCCTCAAATATTATTAAGATCTGGCATTGGTCCTGATGAAGAGATTACAAAACATGGAATTGAACATAAGATTGATCTTCCGGGTGTCGGTAAAAACCTTCAAGATCATATCGATTACTTATCTGTTCATAAACATAAATCTATCAACTTGATAGGTTTTTCACTCGGGACGATATTTTTTAAATTCCCTTATGAAATACTTAAATATATTATTGCTAAAACAGGCCTCTTTACTTCTACTGTAGCAGAGGCGGGTGGGTTTATTAGATCTAGGAATGATATTTCTATTCCAGATATCCAACTTCATTTTGCTCCTGGTATGGTTGTAGATCATGGTCGACAGCAATTATGGGGAACTGGTATTAGCTGCCATACATGCCTACTAAGACCAAAATCTAGAGGTGAAGTAACATTGAATTCAGCCAGCCCGCTCGACGACCCAAAAATAGATCCCAAATTTTTATCTCATCCAGATGATATGAAAGATATGGTTGAGGGCTATAAAAAAATGATGAAGATTTTAAATAAACCACCATTGTCTAAGTACACAAGCAAGCATGTATATAGACCAATCGATTTAGATGACGATAAAGATATCGAAAAAGCTATAAGAGAAGAAGCAGACACTGTTTATCATCCTGTTGGAACATGCATGATGGGTAAAGATGAAATGGCAGTAGTTGATGAGAGATTAAAGGTTCATAAAATGGATGGTTTAAGGGTGGTAGATGCATCTATTATGCCTACGCTTGTTGGTGGTAACACAAATGCACCAACGATTATGATTGGAGAAAAAGCTTCAGATATCATTCTCGAAGATTGGAGCTAGATGAATTTAATTATTAAGCTAATCCTTTTAAGCTTTTCGATATATTCATATTCATTAACTATTATTGATGTAAGAACTCCTGAAGAATGGAATACTGGTTATTTGAAATCAGCTATAAATGTTGAGTGGCAAAATATAACAAGCATAGAGTCACTAATATCAAAGGATGAAGAGATCTATCTTTATTGTAGAAGCGGTAATAGATCTTCTAAGGCAACCAAGGCTCTAACTGAAGCTGGTTTTATCAATGTAACAAATGCTGGGAGCATTCAAGAAGCTAGTCTGCTTTTAGATATAAATATTATCAATTAAATTTATATACTTATTTGTCACCAAAATGTTTACAGTGTAAACATTATAAAGTATCTTGTTGTTAAATGTTTGCAGTGTAAACATTGTAACCCCCTACTAATTAATAAAGGTGTATAAATATGAATAAACTTACAAAATTGCTAACCTATAGCTTTATGCTAATTGCATTACCGTCAATGGCTGCAGATATGAAATTTGAAGCAAAAGAAAACATTACTTTTAAAGGTAAAATTGCCACAGTGAAGACTTCTAAGAAATTTAGAAATGTTGAGTCGTGTCAGGCGTTGTGTGAATCAAGAAATTCTTGTGCTGCATTTACTCTGGATGCTGCAAAAGGAAGCTGCACTATATTTAAAAATGTTTCTAATGAAGTTTCAGATTCAAATGCTACTTCAGGCATAAAAACGTAATTTTTTATATTAGTTAAAAAAAGGGGCGTTTATAGCCCCTTTTTTATTAATGCTCTTTATATAAGCTACAATATTTTGATGAATATTTTTTCTAATATATTTAACAAAACAAAAGACACAAAAAAAATTATTTCTTTTGATGGCGGGGGTGTAAGAGCTATAGCTGGGGTCGTTTTCTTAAAAAAACTTGAAGCAGCAAGTGGAAAAAAAACATCTGATATTTTTGACATGTTTGTTGGTACTAGCGCTGGGGCATTTAATGCTGCCTGTCTGGCTCATGATCAAATGTCTGCTGATAAGTTAAAACAATATTGGTCCAAAGAATATACAGACAAAATAATGGAAACCTCTTTTTTTTGGGACCAGGCATCTCTTATTCAGGCAAGACCTAGATATGAGGCAAAAGGAAGAGTAAAAGTTTTAAAAGAAATTTTTGCTAATAAAACTCTTGGTGATTCAGCAAAGCCTTTGCTGACGCTTTGCTATGACATTGAAAAAAGATCTCATGTAATTCATTCCTCTTTAAACACTCCCAATGTAAGTTTTATTGATGCGATTTCTGCCTCAAGTGCAGCACCAATGTATTTTCCGACATATCAGATGGAAGATAAGTCTTGGATGATTGATGGCAGTGTTGTAACAAACAATCCTACTTTGCTTGGTTTAATTCATGCCAGAGATTATTTTAATACCAATGAGATTAAAATTTTAAGCATTGGCACAGGTCTTAATAAGAAAAAAATAAAAGGTGAAACCTCTTCAAGATGGGGTGGGGTTGGTTGGTTAAGAAACGATATTATGGGCATGATGCTAGATTCTGAAATCCACAATGAAATAGCTTCACATATTATCGATGAAAACTATTTAAGAATTAACTCACCCATTGGAAAAATTAATAAAATGCTCGATGATGACTCGGCGGAAAATATTGAAAAAATTCATTTAATGGGTCTTGAGTGGTGGAGTGAATTTGGAGATCAAGCACTAAAATTTATAGAAGATTAAAATATTTTACTTTTAAGTTTAATTTTCATGTAAGATACTCTTTTTTTATTAAATGGATACTATGAATATATATGTTGGAAACCTTTCTTGGGGCATGAGCGACCAAGACCTAGAAAACCTTTTTGCTGAACATGGAACAGTCACCTCAGCTAAAATTATTACTGACAGAATGACTAATCGTTCTAGAGGTTTTGGTTTTGTTGAAATGAGTGATGGAGCAGAAGCTGCAATCGAAGCTTTAAATGAAACTGAGATTGAAGGCAGAAAATTAGTCGTCAACGAATCTAGACCAAAAAGCTAGACAAGAATCCACTAAAAATCAATTTTTTTCTATGAAAACAGCCTTAATATATAGGGCTGTTTTTTTTATGTTTTTTTCTACAAAATGTAAACAATTTACATTTTTTAATTCTTTTACATAATTCTTGACATTTTCTTGTCTTAAAGGTTAAATGCCCGTAATTTCGTTAATTTTTTAAGGGGAAATCCGTGAATAAATATTTATTATCATTAATGGTGTTATTACCACTTTCAACTTTTGTTTTTGCTCAAGATAACGCAGATGAAGAAGAAGTTGAAGTTGAAGAGGTTGTAACTACAGGTATCAAGTCTAGTTTAAAAGATGCAATTGATATTAAAAGAAGAAATGTTGGTGTGGTTGATGCTATAACAGCTGAAGATATTGGTAAGTTTCCAGATGGAAATTTAGCTGAATCTTTATCAAGACTAGTTGGTGTTGCTATTGATAGATCTAACGTTGAAGGTTCAAAAGTTGCAGTTCGTGGTTTAGGGCCAGAATTCAATCTTGTAACGCTTAACGGTCGACAAATGCCAACTATTCCTGGAATGTGGGGCGGCGGTAGATCATTTGATTTTGGTGACATATCTTCACACGGTGTCTCTGCTGTAGAAGTCTACAAATCAGCTAATGCTGTTTTACCATCAGGTGGTCTTGGAGCTACTATAAATATGGTAACAACTAAACCTTTGGATATCGGTAAGACTGTCGGTTCTTTTGCTGTTAAAGCAATGACAGATTCTGAAAACGAAAAAGGCAGCAATACAACTCCTGAAGTTGATTTTGTTTTTGCTACAGTGGGAGAAGAGTTTAATGGTGGTCAATGGGGTATTTCAGTTTCTGGAACACATCAAGTTAGACATAACAGAGAAGAAGGTACTAATGAAATTACTTGGAACCCAAGTACTGAAGAAAACTATGTACCTAGCATTGCTAATATTACGTCAACAAACAAAAGAGCTGACGGCGCATTCTTCTACCCTAGAAATCTAGTTTACAAACATAAAGATAACGAGCGTATTAGAAATAACTTTCAAACTGCTTTTCAGTATGAGCTAGGAAGAGTTAGAGCAACTTTAGATTACACATATTCTAGCGTTGACTTTGAAACAACTGGTGTTGAGCATGGGACATGGTTCTCAGGTTGGAACGCAAGAAATCTTACTATTAATGACAATGGTGCAGTTGTATATTCTGACGATGTCGGTGGTGGAAACGGACGTGAATACTTTAACAACCTTACTTATGGTGGAGATGTTAATAGAAACAACTCAATAGGTTTAAACATTGATTTTCAGGTTAATGATAATTTAAACATTACTCTTGATAAGCATGATTCATCAGCTACTAAGAAAGGTAGTGGAATGGATAACGCAATTACATTCTCAAATGCAAGATGGCTTGATGCAGCCAACTATTGCTGTGGTGGAGGACCTTTCGGTGCTAATGGAGCTAGAATGGGAACTGCAACATTTGATTTCACAGGAAACATCCCAGTTTTAACTTACACATCATCTGATGAAGCTACCGGAGTTGCTAGAGAACTAGTTGCTTCAGATCTTGCTCCTAAAGAAGCTATATTAAATTATCAAGAAAAAACTAATTATATGGATCAAACTCAATTAATTGGTAATTGGGACAATAATAATGGTTTAGTTATGGACACTTTAAAAAGAGTTCAATTCGGTTATTCTGAAGTTAATCAGAGATTCAGAAGAAGTAAGGCTCAAGAAAAATTATGGCAAGGTAAGTTAAACGATGGTGATCCTACTATGTTTAATAATGTTTTAACCGATGATTCAATTTTCACTAAAGTTAATCTAAATAATTATTTAGGTTCAGGTTCTAATCTTTACTACTTTGACGTTTCTGTTGCAGATGCAATTAACAGCATGGAAAGAGACGGTTTCCTAAAAGCTGGTTATTCACCACTCGAATGGTGGAATAGAGGTAATGCAGAATCATGGCCTTGTGGCACTGCAAACGATGCTAATGGACAAGGTTTATATAGTTATGATGCAGGCGCAAGAACAGATACTAGAGGTGTTCTATGTGCAGGTGACTTTGACTCAAACGATATAGTTGAAGAATCAGTAGAGTCATTCTTTGTTAATGCATTCTTTGAGTACACAACAGAACAAGGACAACCATTAAATATTGAAGTTGGTCTAAGATATGAAGAAGTGACTCAGGCCTCAACAGGTGACACCATTCTTCCTATAGCAACTACTTGGTGTTTAAATGCTGAGCCTGCTTTAGGTTGTAATGTTTTTGGTATGTTACTTGGAGCACCTCAAACATTTACAGATACAGGTGAGTCGGATTACTTATTACCAAATATTAATGGTAGTTTTGAATTTGCAGAAGATAAAATCTTTAGATTTGCTGCTAGTAAGACTAATGCTAGACCAGATCTAGAGCAGATGAGAGCTACAGTTGATGTATCTGCTTATTCTCCTCTATATCCTACTAGTATCTCAAGAGGTAATCCAAATTTACAACCATACGAGTCTGAGAATTTAGACTTAGCTTATGAGCATTACTACGCAGAAGGAAGCTACTTTGCTGTTAATTATTTCAGAAAAGATATTGAAGGTTATCACGGTTCTCAGAATGGATCAGGATCATTTAATGGTGTGACAGACATTGCTCAATCAGACTTCTTCCAAACTTTACTAGCTGCTTCAGAAGATTATGTAAACTGGAATGGAACAATAACTGGTGGTGCTAACGTTATGTGTGCAACATTTAGTTGGTCTTGTGGAAGTTCTTTTGATCAAAGAACAAATAATTTTGCATGGATTCTTGCTCATGATGATGGCGGACAATGGTGGAATTATGATTGGTCATATGAAGGAGACCAACCAACATTAGCTGGTGGTGCAAATACTACTTTTGTTAGTGCAAGTGGTGATCCTTTATACCAATTCAGTATTTTCAAACCAGTTAATAAGTACTCAGGTACTCTTGATGGTTTTGAAATTGCTATACAACATTTGTTCCCAGATTCTAATTGGGGTGTTTTAGCTAACGTTACTCTTGTATCAGGCGACACAGATGTAGATCCAGCAAGAATTGGTGAGCAGTTTGCTTTACCTGGATTTGGTGATGCTGGTAATTTATCAGTCTTCTATGAAGATGATAGTTTATCTGCAAGGCTTTCTTACAATGTAAGAGGCGAGACTTATGCTGGACAAGGTGAATATAACCCATTATTTATTGAAGAAAGAGGACAGCTAGACTTTAGTGCTTCTTACTCAATCGATGATAATTCATCTGTATTTTTTGAAGCTCAAAACCTTACTGGTGAAGGTGTAAGGCTTTATTCAAGATATGAAGAAATGCTTTTCTTATATCAAGACCATGGTTCTATTTATAGAGCAGGTTTTAGATATAGATTCTAAAAAAGTAAAACTTAACTAAAAGAGGGCTTTATGCCCTCTTTTTTTTTGTTTATTTGTTATACTTTTTATATATGAAAAAGTTATATTTTTTATCAATAATCTTTGTTATTACCTCCTGTGGTGGAGGTGGAGGCGGTGGCAGTTCAGCTACTCCTATAGTATCGATCCCTTTTAGCCTAACTTTGGGATTTGTATCATTTTCTGTTAATGAGGATGAGACCTATTCAGGCAGTATCGCAGCTACAGCAAATGAATCAGTCACATTACAATACACAATTACTTCCCAACCATCGCAAGGGTCCCTCACTCTATCTACTAACGGAGATATAACATACATCCCGTCATCAAATTATAATGGAAGTGATCAATTTTTATACTCTGTTACTGCTGTTGAAAAAAGTGTAACAAAAAATGCGACTGTAAATATCACAGTTAATCCAGTAAATGATGCTCCTGTTATGACAATCACGAGCTTTTCAAATTCTAATGAATTTGTCTTACCAGATGAGCAGGTATCAGTTGGTGTTAATATTTCTGATATAGATAATGATATAGAAACTTTAACAATTTCTGCTAATAGCTTATATGGCAACCCTGTTGCATCATTTAATTCAGATCAAAGCCAAGTAATCCTAGACCCAAGTAATATAAATATTGGGGGGCTGGTTGATGTCAATATCGTACTTTCTGATGGAGAGAGTCAATCAGAAAGTACTATCACCTTTTGGAATCTAAAAAAAATAACAAGTATTTATGAGGATAATCTTACATATACATTTTTTGGAAATGAAAAGAATAATTCGAGATTATTTAATTATGCTTTTTTAATAGATGGGGTTGAAGAAAATAAGGATAAAGTAAACATAAGAAATGGTCTCAGAGAGTGGTTAGATTTTATTAATGATTCTGAAATAAAATACTTTATAGATAATTTTTTTAATATTCATGTAATCGAATTAAATGATGAAGATAACCCTATAAAAGTTCAAACTGGGGCAACTATCAAAGAGGATAATGAATTCGATACCTTAACAGATGATGAGTTGGATGACTTTTATGAAGATGAGTTTGAGCCCGCAGGTTGTTCTTATAGAGATCCAAACATCTACTGTTTTAATGGAGACTTTGTTTCAGATGTTGAAGATTTTATTCAAGAATCTGGTTTTAGTGGAACAGATAATATTTCGGTTATTACAGGTGTTGAAGGAAGGGGAACTGCCTGCCCTGGATGTTCAACTCCTATAAATATTCAAGATTATTATATCGGCTCTAATGCCTCAGAGGACGTTTACGTCAGAGCTCTTTTCATGACACTCAAGCATGAATTTGGGCATACATTCAATGATTTAGGTGATGAGTATACAAGTGATTACTGGGATCCAGAAGAAAATCCAGATGGTGCTATAAATTGCCTTGCTGCTAGTGAATATTATGATGATTTAATAGAGTTTGATGAAGATGAAGATGGCTCTTTTGATGATGATGAATTAACTGAAATTGAAAGATCTGGTCTTGTTTTTGATTGGAATTGCTTATGGGTTGATGGTTCTCCTAATACAACATCTGAAAACGATCCGTTAGAATTTAAATGGAAACATCTTTTCGATAACCCAGATAATATACCTGGGTATCATGATGAAGAATTAAAAGATGGTATTGGTATTTTTACTGGCACATATTACGGCATTGATTATACTTTTAGACCTTCTTATGAGAGTGTAATGAATGGCTCAACCGGTGATGGGTATGAGCAATGGTGGTATTACGCTAATAAAGTAAATGGAAACTCTTGGGATAAAGTTGGTATTGAAGCTTTTGCAATACAAGCACTAAAATATCAAGGTCTGCATGACCTTCAACCCTCTTTTGGCAATTCAAGTTTGACAATAAATCTTGGCTTGGTGATGCCTAATGATGTTTTTGATATTGAGTGGTACATAGATGGTCAGGTTGATAGCTCATTAAAAAATCAAACTTCTATTACAATCAATAATCAAAGTTCAGGATGGCAAAAAATTGCATACAGAATCGTTGAAAAATCCTCAACCAAACAATATTTATTTGTTACGGACGAATTAGAAAATTATGCTGATGTATATGATGGATTTTTTACATCATTCAATCAGACACATTATTGTGATGAGCCCTTATCAGAAGAAGAGGGTTATGACGAAAGTGTATGCTATGGAACAATTTCTGGATATGATCTAGGCAGTGATGGTACTTACACAGAATATGGAGGCTATGATATCCGAAATATAGATGATTTTTTTAGCTGGAATGGAAGTGGTGACTATTCTGAATCTAATCACTGGGCTGAATACATGATTGAATATTCAGGACTAGGTGGACAAATTGCTGTTAACTGGAGTAATTTTTAATGAGATTAATTTTAATAATGTTAATAAGTTTTCAAGCGTTTGCCGAAAACCTTAATGACCTAACTTTAAAACTAAACCACCATGGAGAGCTTGAAAATATAATTGATATAACAAATCGTAATATAGGATTCTATGTAGAAGATATTAAGGAAATACCTCAATTTGGTTCTAAGTTAATTGAAGATCATTTTAGTAGAATCGCTAAAATTGTTCCTGAAAATACCATTCTTGTTTTATCAGCAAACAATGCTGGAACAGTGACTTCTATAACTCAAAGTAAAAAGCAGCCATCACTTTCTTTATCTCATACTGATTTTGAGCATCATTCTCATCCCGAATCATTTGCAATTAGTGATATCAGTCTAGATATAACACTTAAAAGTAATCAAAATTCAATTTATTTGTTCTTAAAAAGTAAAAATAAACTAAGACCTCTTAGCAAAGTTATTATCAAATAAATATATAAATTTTTTTTAATTAGAGACTTGTAAGCATAATTATATATATGTATAGTCATCTTCTCATTAAGATGCGGTACTAGCTCAGTTGGTAGAGCGTCTGCTTGCCAAGCAGAAGGCCGCCGGTTCGAGACCGGCGTACCGCACCATTATGTATAAATCTTATACATTTTTTTAAATACATTTAAAAATTACGATGCTATTGTTAATAGGTTAATTCTAATAGGAGAAATTTTATGAAAAAATATATATTAAGCTTATGTGCTCTATTATTGATTCCACAAATAGTTTTAGCTCAAGGTTATATTGCTACTTATACAATGAAAGTATCAAATGTACCTGAGTTTGCTAAAAGTATGGATGATTTAATGGCATCTGACTGGGGTGAAGAATTCCCTGGGTACGTTTCATTAACACACTATGCTTTTAATGGTTACGACGATGCAACTCATGCTGTCATTATTAATTATGA
>Ga0206131_10007781_pt1 | contig 10669 bp, 8 predicted proteins | sample Helgoland_Spring_FD_148636 | JGI IMG/M metagenome (GOLD analysis project Ga0206131, IMG submission 148636) | Pelagic subsurface seawater microbial communities from Kabeltonne, Helgoland, North Sea - Helgoland_Spring_Bloom_20160517_1 | ecosystem: Environmental > Aquatic > Marine > Epipelagic ... | reverse complement strand
AGCCAGGTGGCATGTTTTATTTTAACGTCAATGTTTGGCAATACAAATTCTGTCATATCTTGCTTTGAAGCTGCCCACATGGGTTTGATATATTGTTGGTAAACCTCCCACCAAGGCGCCACGTCCACAGAGTCTATTTGGCCACTCACATTCCATTGACCCTTTTGCGCCCACTCTGTGGCACCTTGAAAAGCCACATTAGCACCAAGAAGACTGACCTTGGGTGAACTTTTTCCTCTACCCAGATGAATGGCAAGTTGATGTTGGTCAATACTGGCATACCAATTTTGCTGACCTGCCTGCCAATGGCCCAACAATTGTAGTTGTGTTAAGTCACGCAGAGGATCTGGCAGATCTAGGCCTGCTTTAGTCAAATCTAACTCTGCACTAAACGCAGTGCAATCAGACCCCAGAAGAGCGCAGGTGGAAAATCTTGCCACAAACGGAAGTGACCCTAAAGTTTTTTGAGCCCATGACTGATCTATTTTAGTGCTTAGGTAGTCTGGTGCTAATCGACCTGTAAATTCTAGCGTCAAACCATCTTGCATGGCACTCAAGTTTGCATATGCATCGTTTAGAATAGTTTTAGGTAGGTCTGGTAGCCAAGGTTGCGCAAGATCAACTTTGCTCAAGCGTTTAAAGCTCACCAATTGACCATCGATCAGACCATCCCCTTCAATAGCGCCGATACCCACACCCACACCTGCACTTTCACTATTACTGGCATTAGCAGAGCTCAAATCGACTTTAAGCTCAACATGGCGTATGTCCGCTTGTAAAGGAGCCCAGTAACCATTGAGGTTGCTACTAGATAGCTTTAAGTCATAGTTTGGTTTAGCTTGATGACCAAAAGGAATGGCCACACTGCCTAACAGGGACATGTCTCCCTGTGGTTTGAGCGCCAGAAGCCAGGGTGGCAGAGCAAGCTTCATAGGTGGTTGCTGCACCCAAGTCATCATCTTTTCCGCTTGACCTGTTATTTTGCCACTCACCTTTATGTACCGGCGTTGTTGAGTTGCCAGCGCATACGTGGGCACCTCAATCTGCCAACCTTGAACCGATTGAGTGGTTTGACTATGCTCAACTCGGCCTTCCCGAACACTCACCAATGCCCCTTTTTTATCTAAGGTTAGATCAGCACTTAAGCTCTCAATTTGAGGCCAATCTTGATGATAATGCAAGCTGGGAGCTTGCAAAAAGGCAGCCATTGGCATCGACCTTGCCATAATCCCAGCAGCATTCGACAGGTTACCTGGACGACCATTATAAATGAGAGCAGCCTCAGCCAAAGTCCCCTTAGGCACAGCAGTGGTTAACCAATCTCCCAATGTTTCACCCAGCAAAAGATCTGGCAATAAGCTGGGCAGTGCAGCAAGGTTTAGATTCTGTGCGCCCAAAGTCAATTGCATAAACGGCTCTGCTTTTGAACCTCTGCGTGGAAAGGAAGCCGACATTTTTAAATTAACCTGCCCTTGAGCAAGCTCAATGGCCATGGCGGATGAACTAAAACGGTTAACTTTTGAGCCGTAGTGCCAGTTTACCTCCCCCTTTAAACCATCAAACTGCCATGGCGATGAAGTGAGTTGAGTCATACGCATTTTAAGACCGTCCGTATCATTGATCATGACTCTGCCACCCAAACGATTAAGCCAAATACGGCCATCAGCCTGCTCAATGTGCGGCACTCCAGACCATGCTTTGATACTGACCTGTTGCAGTTTACCTGTGAACAGGAAATCCTGAGGTTGCTGGGTATCTAAATACAACTGAGCCTCATGCAACCATCCTTTAGGTGCCAAGGATTGAATAGGCAAGTTGATCTTTGCTGGTATATTTGTGAGGGTGTTCAATACCTTTTGTGTGTCAGCCAAATGCAGCTTAGGGCTGAGTAATATGACTTGTTGGTTAGCTTTTTTAACCAGCAATTCAGTTAATGGTAAAGCGACACCATTAACCTGACCACTTAAAGCTTCTCCGGTGAGAGTCCAATTGGCCAAATTCCAATTAAAAACAGCCTCCCCTTCTGACAGGCTAATAAGGTTTAAGTCACCTTTTAAATTGACCTTGTCAGTGGCCGTCTCGAGCACAGCATGACTTTTGCGGGTGATTAACTTTAGACCCTGCTTAGCCTGAAAATCTAGCCAATACTGACCACTCACCTGCAGCCTTTTTAAATGAAAAAGTGTTTGATCTGGTTCTAATAAGGCTACAAGTGGCACCATTTTTAGGTCATCACTTTGTAAATAGATTTGCGCCCGTTCGATCATTGTTTTTAAATTATGATCAACATTATCACCCATCATTGAATTCATCAGTTGGCTATTATTTAGGTCTAGAGTGACTTGGCCTTCAACTTCAACCTCAGCCTCAATATCATCGCCTTCTGTCTTGGTATTTTTATTGCCATGGAGTGACACGCTGATTCGTGTCATCCCGTCGCTGCTGGGGTCTGTCACACTCACCTGAGCACTCAACTGAGGTAAACTGATGGGCTCAGCACTATGCGGGATTAGCGTAAGACTAATATCCTGCAATAAGAATTGTGGCACTCTTGCAGCAACTGCCAACATTAGCTGAGGAAAGTTTTTACTAGGTGTTTCAGAAGTCGCTTGCGGGAGCCAAGAGCCATTTTCTTGCTGACTAAGACTGAGTGATAAACCTTCTGCTTGAATGTGGGATAAACGCAATACATCGGCTTGGAGGGAATCCCATAGATGCACACCGAGGTCTAAATGTGAGAGATTTAAACCTTCTGCAGTTTCAATGCCCGCTAGGCTTAGCTGCAAGTCTGTACCCACTAACTTAACTTGAAATGACTCTAACTTTAGCGTTTGTCCAATGGCCTTACTTACTTCTTGCTGAACCCATTGATGGTAAAACGGATGATGATCAATGCCCAGCCTTAACCAAGAAAAAGCCACTGCTAGCAGCACCAAAACCCCACAGCCAATGGCCATTATCCAATGGTTCATTTTAGCAAGCATTAACGCAGCACCACGTCATATTGTTCACTAACGTACATGGGTTCTAACCGTAAGGAGATGGTTTTACCAATAAACTCTTCCAATTCTGCCAAACGGTGCGCTTCTTCATCGAGCAACTGGTCAATCACAGCCTGTGACGCGAGCACTGAATAGTTATTCGTATCATAAGCCCTATGGGCGCGCATGATTTCTCGAAATATCTCATAACAAATAGTTTCAGGCGTTTTATTTGATCCAGTCCCTTCGCAGGAAGAACATGGCTCACATAAAAGTTGTTCCAAACTTTCTCGCGATCGCTTGCGTGTCATTTGAATTAAACCCAATTCAGACACAGGTAGTACTTTAGTTTTAACGTGGTCTTTAGAAAGTGCATGGTCTAAGGTTCGAGCCACTTGACGTTGGTGCTCTACATCTTGCATGTCAATGAAATCTAAGATGATGATACCACCAAGATTTCGCAATCGCAGTTGTCGGCCTATCGCCGTCGCCGCCTCAAGGTTAGTCTTAAATATAGTTTCTTCTAAATTACGGTACCCAACATAAGCCCCAGTATTGACGTCCACAGTGGTCATGGCTTCTGTTTGGTCAATAATAATGTAGCCGCCTGACTTGAGTAACACTTTTCGTCCGAGTGCTTTTTGAATTTCATCTTCGACGTTATACAGGTCAAAAATCGGCCGTCCACCTGGGTAGTGCTCTAATTTTGATGCCATATCTGGTACCAGCTGATCAACAAACTCGGCCGCTTTTAAATAGGTTTCTTTGGAGTCAATGCGAATTTTTTCAATCTGGGGATGGGCAATATCCCTAAGGGCTCGAAGCGCTAAAGGTAAGTCTTGATAGATGACTTGTGGAGCTTCTCCCACAGCAATTTTTTGCTTGATTTGAACCCAAAGGCGTCGCAAAAAGTCGACATCTTGTTGCAAATCCTTTTCACTCACTCCCTCAGCGACAGTGCGAACAATAACACCCTCTTTGTCGAATTCAGATGCGGCCACATCAGCCATCGCATGCAACTCTTTAGACCCTACTAAATAGCTTTCTAAACAGCGTTTAAGACGCTGCTTCTCACTCTCGTCTTCGATTCTTTGAGATATACCCACATGGTCACTGCCAGGCAAATACACAAGATAGCGGGATGGAATAGATATTTGAGTGGTAAGACGGGCACCTTTGGTACCCATGGGATCTTTAACCACCTGCACTAGCAAGCTTTGGCCTTCTCTCACTAGATGTGCTATTTCATCTGAATTTGGCTGACCATCTTGCGCCTCAATATCAGCCACATGAATAAACCCAGCACGCTCCAGACCAATCTCTATAAACGCAGCTTGCATGCCAGGTAAAACCCGCACAACCTTACCCAAGTATATATTTCCCACTATGCCACGATGGTCATTACGCTCCAAATGAACTTCTTGCAACATACCATTTTCAATCACAGCTATGCGGGTTTCCATTGGGCTGAAATTAATGAGTATTTCTTCGTTCATGTTGAAGGTATATCCTTTTCCTTAAGCCACTTTAAACGCCCGGCGAATGCCACGTAACACAACGACTAACCATAACCATAAAAAACCACTCACTGGTGCTGGTAATAAAAACCATAAACCAATACTAGCGTTACTTCCAATACCTTGCACCCAATAACTAATGCATTGATTAACTGCGACTAACAAAAATATCATAAAGGATTGCTGCCAAGCACGGTACATGCGAAAACGACGGTAAATTAAGGTAGCAAAAAATGTCACTACGACCATCGCTAGGGCGTTAACCCCTAGATGGCTGCCTTGTAATAGGTCCATTAACAAACCCAATATAAACGCCCAGCCCATACCAAACTTATGGGGTAATGCAATCACCCAATAAATGAAAACGACTAAAACCCACTTTGGCCAACCCCATTGCAGCCACTCAATCATGGGCAGCGCACTGAGCATAAAAGCAAGCAGCAAAGTCACGTATGGAACCCAAATGTTATGACTGCTTTGAATGGCCATCAGTGGTTCTCCTTTTCTACTGAACTTTGTCGCTGGGGTGTTTCAATCAAGAGCAGGTGACGAGAACGTTTTAGTTGCGCCGTAGGTTTAGCGATCACTTTCGCAAAATCTTGTCCTGCTATGTGGCGTACCTCAATGACTTTAGCCACGGGATAACCTTTAGGAAAACGCAGGCCTAAGCCCGAACTTACCAATATATCACCCACTTCAATGTCAGCCGTATCAGACAGGTCTTGTAATTCTAAATACTCATATTGTCCTAGACCATATGCCACCGAGCGCAAGCCATTTCGGTTGACCTCAACAGGGATGGCATGATCTGCATCTGTAATTAATAACACCCGACTGGTAAAGGCAGAAGTCGATACAATTTGACCCATGACCCCAGTCGCATCAAGCACCGGCTGGCCTACAAAAGCACCCATATTAAAACCATTGTTAATAATCACTTGATGGCTAAAAGGGTCTGTATTCACACCAATAAGTTCACTGACCGTGACTTTCTCATCTAGACGCTCCCTGCTGTTAAGCAGGTCTCGCAAGCGGAAATTTTCTACCGTCAAGGCTGCAAGCTTTTGCACTTGTCGTTCAGCCAGAAGAGTTTGAGCGCGCAGTTTTTTGTTTTCGGCAATCAGTTCATCACGTACCTGCAGTCTTTCACCAAGCCAAGTCCACGAATGCTGTGGCACATCAACCAACCACTGCACCGGCGTAACAGCCAATGAAAGCCATGCTCGCATACGTTGCATTTGACCAAATTGGTAGTCTGCTATAATTAAACAAAGACAGATCAAACTGTAAGTCATTAATTTTTTAACGGCAGACTGACCTTTAAACATTGGATTGATAACAAGCCTCCAAGGGATCCAGTCGCCCTAAACAACAACGGCGAGATTGCTTAAGCTACCCCGCCGTTTTCTTAGTGTTAATTGGGTGATTTTAATCTCTAGCCAACAAATCAAAGGTACTGTCGTCTAGCATTTGTAAAACCCGACCACCACCCCGCGCAACGCAGGTCAATGGTTCTTCTGCAATAATAACAGGCAACCCAGTTTCTTCACTGATCAAGCGGTCTATGTCACGCAACAGCGCACCACCACCGGTGAGTACAATTCCACTTTCAGCAATATCAGACGCTAGTTCTGGTGGAGAATGTTCCAAGGCACTCTTGACTGACTGCACGATGGTTGATAAAGGTTCCTGCATAGCTTCCATGATTTCATTACAGTTTAAAGTGAAACTGCGCGGAATACCCTCGGCAAGATTACGACCCCTGACATCAATTTCTAGGATATCAGAGCTTGGGTAAGCCGTACCGATTTCTTGCTTAATACGCTCTGCAGTGGCTTCACCAATAAGGGAACCATAGTTACGACGTACATAAGCAATGATGGATTCGTCAAACCGGTCCCCACCCACTCTTACTGACTCCGAATAAACGACACCATTAAGGGAAATAATAGCAATTTCAGTGGTACCACCACCAATATCAACAACCATAGAGCCACTGGCTTGCTCAACAGGTAAACCCGCACCAATCGCTGCAGCCATCGGTTCTTCTATGAGATAAACCTCCCGCGCTCCAGCACCCATGGCTGATTCTTTAATGGCGCGGCGCTCAACTTGGGTCGATTTACAAGGAACACAAACCAGAACCCGAGGGCTAGGCGTGAGTAGACTATTTTCATGAACCTTATGGATAAAATGTTGCAACATTTTTTCTGTGACATGAAAGTCAGCAATCACGCCATCTTTTAAAGGGCGAATGGCGGTAATATTCCCCGGTGTTCGTCCGAGCATGCGCTTAGCATCTGACCCTACGGCGGCCACACTTTTTTGATTACCATGGGTTCGAATGGCGACTACTGATGGCTCGTTAAGCACTATGTCTCTGTCGCGAACGTAGATAAGGGTATTAGCTGTACCTAAGTCAATTGATAGGTCGCTAGAAAACAGACCGCGGATTTTTTTAAACATGCTGGTTTACTGGCTCTAATCGGAGATTAATTACGATCTACATCAATCGCTTACATTAAAGGTTAAATATTAACAATCAACAGGCGTTTGAGCAAGGTTAATCCGTTTTCCAATGGAGCAATTTATGCTAAATTAGACGGGTTTTATGCTGCTAAACCATTTGGTGCAAATTTACCCAAATTTTTACTAAAAATTAGCGCACTAATTCTAATCGGATTTGAGTGTCATTAACCTAAAAAGTTCAACTTTCACTCGCATATATCAATTTCGCCTACATCGAGAGTATTATGGCCCTAGAAAATGCCGACATCGACAAAATCGCTATCCTTGCTCGTTTGCAAGTCACCCCCAGCGAAACGAGTGATTACGCCAATAGCATTTCCAGCATTTTGTCCCTCATAGATCAGATGCAACAAGTCTCTACGGAGGGTGTAGAGCCCCTCTCTAACCCCCACGATGCAAGCCAACGCCTGCGCAAAGATGAAGTGACTTGCGACAACCAACGAGAAGCCTTTATCGCCCTAGCCCCTGCTGCGCAGGATGGCTTATACCTCGTGCCTAAAGTATTAGATTAACGTACTCGATCAATAAAGCGACAGCCCAACCATGACCTACAAAACACTCGTTAAAATTTCTAAGGATTTAGCTGCTGGAGACTACTCCAGCCGTGAACTTACCCAAGACGTTATTGCCGACATTAAGGCCAGAGACTCAATATACAACAGCTTTATTAGTGTCTCAGAAGATCTCGCTTTAAGGCAAGCTGATGCTGCCGACGCGCGCATTAGTGCCGGCACTGCAGACATACTCACCGGCGTGCCTTTTGCCCATAAGGACCTATTTTGCACCCAAGACCACACCACCACAGCAGCCTCTAAAATGTTAGAGCACTTTGTACCACCCTACGAATCGACTGTTGGTCAACGCTTGCTCTCTGCGGGAGCTGTGTGTGTTGGCAAGACAAATATGGATGAATTCGCAATGGGTTCATCAAACGAAAGTAGTTATTTTGGGGTGGTTAAAAATCCTTGGGATTTAATGGCTGTGCCTGGAGGATCTTCTGGCGGTTCTGCAGCAGCCGTAGCTGCTGGATTAGTTCCAGCTGCAACGGGCACAGATACGGGCGGCTCGATCCGCCAACCTGCCTCTTTTTGTAATTTAACCGGCATCAAGCCCACCTATGGACGTGTTTCCCGTTTTGGCATTATTGCTTATGCGTCTAGCCTAGACCAAGCAGGCCCCATGTGCCAAACAGCAGAAGACGCTGCTCTTATGCTTAATGCCATGGCTGGTTTTGATGAGCAAGACTCTACTAGTGTTCAGTTAGATACACCTGATTTTACAGCCGATTTAAATCTACCCTTGCAGGGTTTAAAAGTGGGCTTACCCAAAGAATTTTTTGGTCCAGGATTAAATCCACAAGTGGCAGAGTGTGTGATGACTGCGGTTAAACAGATTGAAAGTCTTGGCGCCCAGATTATCGATATTAGCTTACCTAATTTAGAGCTTTCCATCCCTGCCTATTATGTTATCGCACCATCAGAGGCTTCCTCTAACCTCAGCCGATTTGATGGTGTTCGCTATGGCTTCCGTTGCGATCAGCCACAAGACTTAATGGACCTTTATTGCCGCACCAGAGCCGAGGGTTTTGGCACCGAAGTAAAACGGCGCATTATGGTAGGTACATACGCGTTATCTGAGGGTTACTATGACGCTTATTACGTTAAAGCTCAGCGCATTCGTCGCTTAATCAAAAATGACTTTGCCCGAGCCTTAGCTCAAGTTGATGTGATCATGGGGCCTGTAGCACCTACCCCCGCTTTTGATTTGGGCAGCAACACGAAAGACCCTGTGGCCATGTACCTAGAAGACATCTACACTTTATCGGCCAATATGGCTGGCATTCCAGCGATGTCTGCACCCGCTGGTTTCGTTGGTGGTCGACCCGTTGGCTTACACATCATGGGGAACTACTTTAATGAGGCAAAACTTTTGAACATTGCCCACCAGTATCAGCAAATCACCGATTGGCATTTACAAACTCCAGCCACTAACCCAGCAAAAGGAGCTTAACTATGTCTTGGGAAATTGTCATCGGTCTCGAAATTCATGTGCAGTTAGCCACTCAATCCAAACTATTCTCAGGCGCTAGAGTGGGTTTTGGTGCACAAGCTAACACGCAAACGACGTTGGTAGATTTGGGAATGCCTGGTGCATTACCTGTATTTAACGAAGCCGCATTGCGTATGGCCGTCGCCTTTGGCACAGCCATTGATGCCGAAGTTTGCAAACATTCTGTATTTGCACGCAAAAACTACTTCTACCCAGATTCACCCAAAGGGTATCAAACCAGCCAAATGGATCACCCTATTGTCGGTTTAGGTCACTTGGACATACAACTGGAAGATGGCACGACTAAACGCATCGGTGTTACACGGGCACATCTTGAAGAGGATGCTGGCAAGTCTTTGCACGAGGACTATGACGGCATGACTGGTATTGATCTTAACCGCTCAAGCACACCCCTATTGGAGATTGTGTCAGAACCAGACTTGCGCACAGCTAAAGAGGCCGTCGCTTATATGCGCAAGATGCATGCTATCGTCACTACCATTGGCATTTCTGACGGTAATATGGCCGAAGGCTCCATGCGTTGTGATGCCAATGTATCCATTCGCCAAAAAGGCCAGCAAAAATTGGGAACCCGTGCCGAATTGAAAAATATCAATTCCTTTAAGTTTATTGAACGCGCTATCAATATAGAGGTGCAGCGGCAGATTGATATTCTGGAGGATGGTGGCCTTATCCACCAAGAAACCCGCCTGTACGATGCTGATAAAAACGAAACCCGACCTATGCGCAGTAAAGAGGAAGCGAACGATTATCGTTATTTCCCATGTCCCGATTTATTGCCCATAGAAATTGACGAAGCTTACATTGATGCTATTCGTCAGAGCTTGCCAGAACTGCCAGACCAGCGCAGCGCTCGCTTTGTGAGCCAACTCAATTTAAGTCCATACGATGCGGGTGTCTTATCTGCAAGTCGAGGTTTAGCTGATTACTTTGAATCAGTGGTTGCTGTGTGCAATGATCCCAAACTTAGTGCTAACTGGGTGACGGGGGAATTAGCTAAATATATGAACCAAAACAACCTTGAAATTGATGCTATACCTTTAAGTGCACTGCAACTTGGACAACTCATTAGTCGCATTCAGGATGACACCATTAGTGGCAAAGGCGCTAAAACTGTGTTTGATGAACTTTGGAATAACGCCGGTGAAGTGGACGCTATTATTGATGCTAAAGGTCTTAAACAGGTTAGCGACCAGGGCGCCATTGAAGCTCTTGTAGATGATGTTATTGCCCAAAGTTCAAAGCAAGTTCAGCAGTATATTGACGCAGAAGCAGACAAGCGCGGCAAAATGTTAGGTTTTTTTATGGGCCAAGTGATGCAAGCCTCTAAGGGTTCAGCTAATCCAGGCCAAGTCAACGCATTACTAAAGCAGAAGTTAGACGCACTTTGTTAATGGGTGGCTTTACTAATTTGACTACTGTGGCCAACTTTCTCAATGACGGTGAGTCGGCCATAATGTGGCCCATTCGCCGTTATTATCTCAGCAAGGCACTGCAACTACTCATCATCAGCCAAAGCTAAATCGACCATCACATCATCAGATAAACTTTCAAGTGCTTGTTGCAAATTCT